>Ga0214544_1001239_pt1 | contig 52153 bp, 21 predicted proteins | sample CNSS3metaG_FD_160074 | JGI IMG/M metagenome (GOLD analysis project Ga0214544, IMG submission 160074) | Root nodule microbial communities from cowpea collected in UCLA plant growth center, Los Angeles, California, USA - CNSS3 | ecosystem: Host-associated > Plants > Roots > Nodule | place: USA...
TATAATTTTTTTTCTTTTTTTTTTTTTTTTTTTTTTCTTTCTCTCAAAGTACAGTGGAGAATGAATGTACAGTGATTATAGTGCAGCAGTAGCAAAAGAGGTGTTTTAATCTTTTTCTGTTAGTATTAGATGCATTTAGTAATAATGGAGGTGCAGGAAGTAAAAGCTCTATCAAATTAAGCTTGAACCTTTAGATACGCAATTCATTTGGGCCAAATTCTGCAGATCGTGATCCATATGGTAATATGACTAATGATTAACAACATTTCATAAGCATATCTGTAGATTTTGCATGGTTGTCAATGAGAATAATAACAAATAATATATATACACAATAAAGCTCATCACTTAATAATTTAAATTGGAAATAACTATTTTTTTTTCAGAAATTTTAAGTTTTGAATAATGTAGTCCAAGGATTTTCTTTTTTCTGAGCTTAATCAGAGATGATGAAATTAGAGAAACGAGAAATAAAAGAAAAAAAAAAGGGTTATTGTTTGGATGGGTTGATAAAAGATACAGGAAAAGTTTGCACAGGTGAGATCTATCAAAACCATTGAAATTGGATGGAAATAGTTGTAATATTTTTTATATTTATGTTTTAAGTTTTAAAAAACGAAGATTTTTATGAAAAATATTTTTCTGTAATAAATTGGGAAAAAAGTTTATTGTTTGGGATTTTTTTTTTTGGATAAATGATTTCTTTCACTCTCTTATTGTATTATTTTCGTGCTTTTTCCCTTTATGTCTGTCATTTCTATTTGTTCTCTTTTATTTCATTCTTAATGAAGAAACAAAGTATTACTATATGAATGTGGTGTCATTAAAGAGTGCTGTGATATTCTTCCAATTACCCTCCTCAAAAAAAGAAAAAAAAATGTAAGTCACTAAACTTTCCAAAATAATCTCCAACCATTCTAATTTTGCCAAGAATTTTTTTAATATATGTACTTTTTATATAAAAGTTATCAAATAAACCCAAATTTATTTAGATTAATTTCTTCATAAATATTTATAAAATAATATTTTTTGTCTATAAATTAAAAATCAATTTATGCATATTAAGTTTTAGAAGTTAAAATGCACAATTACAGAGGAAAAAAAGAACATATATTTTTTTAAAATTTAATTAATTATTTTTTTAATACATCTTTCATATCTCTTAATAAGGTTAATGACAATTTAAATGTAATTTCTTTTTAACTTTATAATACACAATTTAAAAATAAAACTGTGATTGGAGTTTCTGACTAAAAAATACTCTAAAGTAAACATCTCAAATGCAGTATATTTGTTTATTTTCTATTTCTACAAATGTTTGACAAAGAAATTTATTGAAATGTATTTAAATGTGTGATTAAGTAACCACTTAAAAGTTTGCATAATCAAGAACATAGTGTTTCATGTGAAAAATTGAACACATTCACCACCTGGGTACTTACCAAGGCAAAATCTCTGCTCATTGTTTCACTTCTATACGAATTCATCCTTCCCCACAGCCAATACATTGTCATTATGTTTCTCATCATCAATGACAAGCACTTCGAAGAAGGTGAAGCTCCCATAAAATGGGGTTTGAGAAATTTAAACTCTTGACCATTACATAACAGCACAACAATGCGAAGTTGAACAGAAAAAAACTAAAATAGATGTAGCTTATTTGATAGTGGAAATAGTTACAGTAAAACACAAAGGTTTTATCAGAACATTGAGAGATCTAAGCCAAGGCCTTAAAATCTTATATAACATTTTCAACCTTTTTTTTTCTTTTATCAAATATTAGTTGTTAATATACTGTTTTTTGTTATAAGAGATTCAAATCAATTGCTTATATCATCTTTACTCTTTTTTTTTTTCCTTTGTTTTCATCTTACCTCCAAGTTAATCTTATAACTACATATATAACATATTTCACTCGATGAGCTGAATGCTACAGAAACATCTCAGTTTCTTTAAAGCAAGAAAAGTAGGACCAGAGCTTCTAGTATCACACACAACAATTGAGTTTACTTTTGAAAGTCATACTTCTGTTAGAACTGAGATGTTTTCCATTCTGATGATTTTTCTTTTTCTTTTATCACTTAGTGTTTTTTTTTAAATTAAAATAAAGTGCTTCTCATGCAAGATAAGTAGTTTAATACCTATAGAGCAAATGTGTGCTTTCTTAAGGTCTACAAAAGCAACTCTTAGGGTTCATGCAAGAATTGAGTACCAGGTCAGTTACTTGAAAAGAAAACTTGCAGAGCTTCTGCTGCAAGTTTACAACATTCATTGAAACCATTTGAAGTAAATGAAGAAGCATGTGGGGAGAGGACCACATTATCCAAAGCAAAGAGATCATTGGGAACAATAGGCTCATTCTCAAAGACATCCAAGCCAGCACCCCCTATCTCCCCTTCCATCAAACACTGCACCAATTCCTTTTCATCAATCAGAGCTCCACGCCCAACATTCACAATAAATCCATTTTTTCCCAACGCCAACATCACTTCCCTATTCACCATGTGCCTTGTTTCTTCATTTAACGAGCAACAAAGCACAAGGACATCACTATCACCAGCAAGCTCAACAACATTAGAATAAAAGGGGTATGAGACAAATGGCTTCTCGTTTCTTGAATTGTACATCATTTTGCAACCAAAGGCCTCAAGCCTTTCAGCAACTGCTGTGCCAATTTTTCCCAATCCAACAATCCCTACTCGCTTGCCTTTTAGCTGAAACACAAAGCTGAGTGCTAGTTACCATTCATGCTCGAAAAATTCATGTTTTATTTGTCTATTCTAATGAGTACTAAAAGCAAAACAACACTGACTACCTTCTCCAGACATAGAAAGTGAAATTTCAGTTTAACTAAATTCTACAAAATCGACTTATAATATGAGATTTACACTCACTTATATACCAAGAATTTACCTTATCTTTTAGTTGATGTAAGACTTCTAACAAGCACTTGATTAGAGTTGATATTGTTAAAAAAGACATGTTTTGACTGGATTTTTAGCAATAACAATTGTGTAGGTTTTACTCCATATTTAATTATCTCCATTCAAGATTTGGTTCTTTCAAATAGATATTTACTAATAGTATAAAGTTATAGAAAAACAGTGATGGAGAATATTTTGCCAGTACTCCACTCATTGAAAATCGTCATTCAAGTAGAAATAGGAGATCGGAAACATTTGCACGAAACAGATACACCATGTTTGAAAAGCACATGCATAGATAGAAGAAGTAGAAGAATGAGTAGTAGTACCTTGGAACCAAAAGAAAGATTGAAGGGCATAGAAGGACCCCATTTCCGAACATGTCGATCAGCGGCAGAAATTTTGCACACTACATCAAGCAACAACCCCACAGCCATATCAGCAACATCACCGGCATGATCTCCAGCAGCAGAGACAACCTGAATACTATGACGGCTGCATTCTACCAAGTCTATGTGGTCGGTTCCAGCACTGCTGGTCACAATGATGCGGAGTGATGGGAGGAGACGGATGGCATCTGCTGTGACCTTCTGTACAGGGTTGCACAATATGGCTTGAATGGATGAGGGGTCAACCTTTTGCTGAGTGAGGAATTGGTGGAGAGAGATTTGTGAGGAGAAAGCTTTGATGAAACGGTAGTTGTGAGAGTTTTGGGCTTCAAAAATTGGAAAGATTGTTGGAGGACCAAACACTAGGAGTGGTTGAAGCTCCTTATTATCTTTTAGGTTGTGTTTGTCTTCCATTGCCATTGATGGTTGAGCTCCTGGAAAGTGGTATTGTCAAACTATAGAAATATTTATTCTTACTTTCAATCTTATTCTAAAATCTAGAACACTGTCAAACTAACAAGGACAGAACTAAAAGAGGAATGGTACTATTGCATCCTATATGCAGTGCACATTCAGCCACAATAACCACAAAACATAAGAATAGGAGTGCCCTTTATTTTGATCACCAATTGGTGATCAAAATGCTCCATTTCTTCATGATGTTTTCCATTTTCTGTTTTCAAACTTGAACACACCATGTATATATGTAATACTCATTCACATTCCATGAAGGGGTTGGCAGAAAGTGGAATAAAATTCAAAACCTTGTGGAAACATGTAGAAGAGCTTAAAAGTGGAAAACTAAATCCAAACTATGCAGAAGTTCCCAGCTGGAAAATTTATCAAACACTACACCCGCATAGAACAAGTAAATGCTCATGAATGTAACGTGCTTATACACAAAAGCTGCATCTAAACCAAACCGAATTAATTTGCTTACCAGAAGAGATCAGCTGAGAAAGCAAGTCAGAGAAGTAGAGTGATTAAGTTTTGACTTTGGTAGCCCAACTCCATCATGTGCTGTGGGGAATCTTTGGGATGAAAATTTGATTCGATTCATACAGTACCAATAATTCACAACAACAAAACAAAATATCCGGATAACTTTTTCAGGCACAAGAGAATAATTTATTTATTTATTTAGAAAATTTAAATTTTCTTAATCTAAAATAATATGTTTGGACGAAGAAATTAAAAGAAAATTGAAATTAAGAAATTTTAAGAAGATATTTCAAATAACTAAATAATAGAATTTCAAATTCATTAAAAAAAGAAATTGAAATTTTATGGAATTTCTCATTGATTAGGATAAAAGATGAGCGAAGATTACTCGACCCACAATTATCCGAATGACTCAGCCGAATTCAGTTATATTTCGCTCAGTGACGACTTGGCTGAAATTCTGTCTGAATTGACTTGATCGAATTCGGCCAAATTTCGGTTGGGGTCGACTTGGCCGAGTTCGACTAAATCTTTATCTAGAGCCAACTTAATCTTATCTGGTGAGAGTCGACTCGATTGAAAATTGGTCGGGACTAACTCGATCAAATTCAGTCGGGGCCGTCTTGGCTGAGTATAGTCAATTTTTGGTTGGGGCCGACTTGGCCGAAATTCGATCAAATTTGGCCGAGTTGATCTGATCGAAATTCAGTCAAGTTGTTCTCGTCCAAAATTGGACCACATTTAACTGAGTTGACCCCGACCGAATTTGGCCGAGTCGATCCCGAACTAAATTTGGCCAAATTGGACTGAGTTTATGCCAACAAAAATTTGACTGAATTCAGTCGAGTTAACCCAATTGAAATTTGATCGAATTTAAATATTTTAATTTGACTAATATATTTTTTAAATTTAATTTCAAATTTTTATTTATTAAAATAAATATTGTTATAATGACACTTTATCTCACAGGAGAAATTCAATTATTTTATCCAAATAAGAAATTGAAATGTGAGATATTTGAATTACTCTATCCAACCAAACTATTTAGAAAATGAAAAAAATTCAATTCCAAAAAATTCAAATGCAATATATTTCAATTTCTTAGAATTATTAAAATGTTTTATCCAAACACAAAGTTATTTCTTGATTGATTGGTATTGACTTAAATAATTCTAATATTTTAGCATTTAGGTAGTTGTCTCATGGTTTCTCTCTTAGTGTCATACATGTAACATGTGTGTAGTCGTTCTTTTCATTATTCAACAATTTTAAAGGTTAGTGGTATTATTATGATATGATTGAAGTATGCTCATGGAAAAACTTTTGCGATCAAAGGAATGTTGAAGTTTGATTGAAGACAGAGTAGCTCCATAAGCAGAGTAACTTGAATCTAGTAATCTTTTTATTGATCTAGATGAAACCTTCAAAAACAAATATCAGGGAGAAGGAATAAACAAATCTATTTCCACATGCAGCCATGTGGAGATTCTTGAATTGGTCATACTCATACTTATGGATTAATCAATCCAATATCCAATAGTGGCAAAAGGTACAACATCAATTTCATTGATGACTTAGTAAAAAACATGAGTCTACTTTTTGTTGAAAAAATTAAATTTCTTTTAACTTTAAAAAATTTAGTAATAAAGAATTTCGTATAAATCGTGAGAATGAGTTTACATTACTTGAATTCACACATTTTTTATAGTTAGAATGGTATTTGAAGGCAACTGATAATCCTCTATACTCCTTAACAGAATGGTATAACAGGATAAAAAAAATTAGACAATCATAATTATGGTTTAGAGAATAGTATTTGGACAATAAATTCTAAAAACAATTCAACATACTTTTCGGCCTGAAGTTGTAAACTGGATAGTTCTTCTTAATCGAGTCCAACATTTGTAGTAAAGAACAAAGTCATAGAAGAGGCTTTGAGTGGATACAAAAGTAAAAAAATAATGTATTTTTCTTGATGTTCCAGACAAAAAATTTAGTGTCTTTCGGTCTTTATAAGAAAATAAGAACTCTCTTTACTTAAAGTGAACAGATAACACTAAGACCAAAATAATTCTATCCATTAGTCATGAAAGTTAACGTTTTATTTATAAGCAAATTAGTTACCAATTGTTTATTCTCTGAAAAATGAGAGAATATGTCAGTTATCTAAAATAATAACCGAATATTCAATCTTTCCTATACAATAATATTTGTTAATCAAATCTCAACTACTCACAAGACAGACGTAGTACAATTCCTAGGCCCATAACTTATAGGTTGACTTTTGGATGTCTCATCTATCTTCGAGTATTGGGTCGAGCCTTGGACGACTAGGACGGTACATAACCCCTAGCCTTGATTTTCTCACGTCATTTCTAGGTAAGTTTCTTTCTTTTTGTTAAATTTGGCGTCCGTCTCTAGCCGCTTAATAATTTATGATTTACTTTACCTTCAAAATAAACAACTTGTTTGTGAGTCGTATGAATTTTTTATCCCTTGTTGATTCATCTGTTAGCCAAACTGGAATGTCGAATATGTAATTTTCTTTAGTCAGGTTACAATCTGCTCCCAATCGAGCTGGAATGTCGAATTTGTAGTTTTATTTAGTCAGGTTATGGCATGCTCCCAGCCGAGCTGGAATGTCGAATATGTAGTTTAAAAGAGAATACTTCAATTACCCAAAATAATAACCAAATACCCAATCTCCCATATACAATAATATTTGTTGATAAAATCTCAATTGGTCACAAGATGGACTTAGGCCCAATTTCTAGGTCCATAAATTATAGGTCGACTTTTGGATGTCTCATCCATCTTCAAGTATCGGGTTGGGCTCCGGATGACTAGGACGGTACACTTAGTGTTAGAGAGGAGTCAAGCACATATAAGTTGTATGATCATATTTCTCACATGATGATAATAAGTAGATATGTAGTGTTTGAAGAAGAAAATAATTGAGATTGGGGTACAACTCATGTTGAAGATTCTTTTGCTAACTTGAATTCCAATGATGATAACTGAGGAGCAAATACAATATCCAAAACAAATAAAGATGAAGTTGAAACCAATGAAAATAATGGAGAAAACAAATAAAAATACATCCACATTGAGTGAAGAGCAATCTGTTGCTGATTACGTGTATTTGTAATGTTTTTGATGATGTCCATAATAACATGAGAATGATTGGAATTAGAACAAGACATAAATGTATGTATGTGATAATCTGAAAATGTTAATTTGTTGTCTTGATAGTCGACTAGGCTACTAATCTAGTTAACTAGGTTAGTTCTGGAACTTGGATTTGGACCCTGTCATAATGTAGTCAACTAGCAAACTAATCTACTCGACTAGATTCGTTCTGACAGCAGCTGATAAGATAAAAACAGATCCCCGCACCTTCTGAAAGCAACGTTTTCAACCAAAAAGAAAGTAAAAAGAGTGCTGAAAATCTTCTTAAAGCAAATTTTGCAGTAAGGGCTTAAGTGTTCATCAAGATCAAATGAAGAGGGTGTAATATTAACACCAAAGCTGTGTACTAAATCAGGTGTTATTGTTCCATTACTATCAATGTTTTTGTATTAGTTTCTTGTAGTTTCATGAATCTAAAATTCTGAGTGTTATCATAGTGATTGTGATAATTGTGTGTAATTGCTTGGAGCATTACAGTTTGCACATTTCTTGAAGGGGTGTTTTCAAGAAAGTGTGATTTTAGAGTTTAGAAATTGCATAGGTGTTTCTTGTATTCCTTCTCTTGTTGACATAGTGAAATTTCTAGTGAGAAAAACTAGAGATTGGATGTAGATTCATTTGAATCGAACCAATATAAATCTTGTTGTCTCTTGTGCTCTTTTTCATTCTCTTTTAATTTTTGCTAGGTATAAAGGTTGAACAATATGCATTCTTAAACTCCTTTTTGTCAATTGGTTAAAGATTCCATAAAAACTGTTTTTCAAGTGTAAGAATAAATCAAAAGTTTGAAAAACCAATTCACCCCCCTCTTGGTTGTGAAATATTTGTGCATCAAAGTAAACACAATCATAACAATGTATAATGAAAATGTTGAGAGTAATTCATGAGTGGGTAAGTATCAATAGATAGAAATAACAAAGTTAAACACAATATAAGAAAGAAGAACCATAAATCTATTGCCTCAAAAATTTTGGGTTGAAAGTGAAATCTTTACGTGAATCAAGTTCAAGTCATATTTATGTAATCTGATCCTAATGAACACTCTCGAGTGTCCCATATAGTCATACTTCCAAAATCAATGGCGCATCCTATCACATTTTCCTCTACTTGCTTTTTAGCGTATAAGTATATGTATTCACCAACCTTTGGCATAATTCAATTTTGAAATTGCAACCAAATGAAATTCAATCGTTCATTAATGTTTATAATTTTTTTCTGTGAGTAGTTACAAGAGGTTATTTGTGGGTCCATAATTTTTCCTTAGCCATCTACAAATGATTTTACATACGTAGAAATATATATTCTTTAAATATAAGAAGTAAGGGTTTAAATTTTTTGATCTAGATTCAAGACAAGTGTATATGTGTAACTAGTTCATTAATTATGCACGTAAGTATTTTAGAATAATTAAGAAAATCTCAGACAAAAAGAAAGTAGTAATTTGTTATGCGAAGAATGTGGATTTTTAAAACATGAAAGTTCCACTAGTGTTTCCAATTTTTGAAATATGTGTCCTATGATCGTGTTAACTTACCCTATCTGCTTGTGGTTGACGATGATCGTGTAATACGTTACATGGGAGCAGATGATGTTGCATGTGGTGCTGATGAGACATAGAGCTGAGAGGGGCTATCTTAAGAGAATTATTTTTATGGCATTTACTGATTTTACACTTATGTATTTGAGAATAATGTTTTATTGGTTTTTGAATTGTAATATTGGTATTGGAGTTTGAATTTTATATCTAGAGGAGTTAATAAAGGTTTTAAATTGTCCTACGTTTTGGGAAGATAAGTTATAATAAATGCGAGTTTGTGTTTATTTCTATTTTATTTCATTTTAATTAGTAATATTCGACCAAGATGTTATAGGATTGGCTCATCAACCCACCCGTAGATAAAGGGTCACAATTTTTTTTTTTGTATTTGCATCATGTTTTTTTTAGCCAGCATATTGAGTTGACAAACGCAAATCTAATATTTTTGTGAGTTTGGTTTGTATTTTGGGTTGAACATTATTTTGGATTGTAGTGAAGTTTATTTATATTTTAATCACAATTATAATTTAGTTTTTTCGAGACGAAAAAAAATTGCATTTTTTTTAATTGAGTCAGTGAGTTAACCTGTTTACCAGTTGTAAGCCAGACTAGGTTCTTACTTTTTTGGCTCGTTAATAAGTGAGTCAGGTTAGGTTGGTTCACTAAGTGGGCCAACCTGTGGTGGGCAAAGCCGGACGGACCGTTTTGATAGCTCTACTTCTATAACACTAATATCCAATGTTATTTTCATTTTCACCAACTTTATGATTTACATATAATATAATCCATTAGGTTTTAGTTTTTATGGAACCCCTATAAACATGATGAAATAAATCGATTGATTGTTATTGACATCTCTTGTATCTCGAGGGCAATTGTTCTTATAATTTGCTTTGTCACAGTTGAATTCCATCAAGCGGATCAGGTGATGCAACAAATTGAGTTCTGACAAAATATCCCTTTTGACCCAGTTAACCTCGATCAAGCTCACAAGGATGATTTGAGAGGAAGAAATGACAAAAATTAACTAGCGCATAATGAGCAATGGATCGTAATTTGGAATGACCAACAAAATTGTGTCATTCAAGGAACATCATTCACCGAAAACAACCATTTGCGTGACAGTATACCATATATGTTATCCACACTATCCACTACATATCTCAATCTTTACAATCTTCCAACAACGAGGTGAACTTACCTTTAATACAATATTTTTTTTATCATTTATTTTATCCATGTCAATAACCTTATTGTTTATATTATAGTATGATATGCCATAAGAACCTCCTCATCGTCCTTCATAATCCTACACTGTCCATGTCGGGTCTTCTGAAGATTTTCTACCCGATCCACATCAAGCTTTTGGTAATTCATTTATGGATTACGGTAAAATGATTAGATATTCCTACCCTCAGCTCGACAACCCATCATACACACCCTTCCAACAAGTTCCTTCCTCGTATGCAATCAAGGATTTCATCAATGTCATTTTATTCTCCACCGGTGCCTTTTCAAACATCACAAATTGTTCACCATCCTCACTTTCCTCAAAATGAACAGATTGATGAAGACAACAAACCACACGAACAACAATCACAAAGATGATCTAGAAGACTAAGAAGAAGACATCCATGTGACATTAAAGGTCACATATAGATGAATTCTATGTTTTATGTAATATTTATTCTTAAAGACTCTATTATTATTATTATTATTTTAAATCCAGATGTTCATATTTCTAACACCACCTAAGTTTAAAATTAATCCACATTTTGCTATATTTAAAAAATAATCAAAAACTAAAACAAAATAAATAAAATTGAAGTTGTATAAATGACGACTTCACCTTTTTTGAATTTAATGAAGAAATCGTCCTCATTCACTGTGACTTTAATTTAGAAGTGGACTTGCCCTGTGATGTGATATATTAGTCAACAATCCCATTTTTATAAATAACGAGCAAGGTTGCCCCATTGTTAAAAAACCTATTTGAAAACAAAGAAATATATAAGATAAATGTACAATATTAAAACGAAACACAGTGTACGATCTTGAGAGAAACAATATAAGCTAGACTAGTAGTTTTTCATGCATCTTGAAGCACCCTACTTTTATTAAATCATGTAGCAGAAGAATCTAAAGAAAACACTAAAAAATAATTAACAAAAGCATGTACTCTGCTATAAAAATGGACTTCATAAACTTACCCAAATAGAGTTTTGTTCACCTCCTTCCTTTAATGCAGAAAGTATGAAAGGCACTTCACTGGTATGGTTCTGGAAATAGAACTATGCCATTTCCGACTCAAGAATCATTGAAGGAATGAAATCAAATTCTACAGGACGATATTATGTTGTCAAAAGAACAAGTTATTCAGGCAACGTAACTGGAGAGATTAGGGGCTTATTTGAGAAAAATGCCTCTAAATTCCCTCCAGCAACTTCACACATATTCATGAAAGATTCCTCAGTAATAGCAGCAGCATGTGGAGACAAAACCACATTATTCATTTCAAAGAGCTCTTGAGGAACACGAGGCTCGTTCTCAAACACATCCAAACCAGCACCTCCAATTTCACCTTCCATCAAACACTTTACCAATTCCTTTTCATCAATAAGACCCCCTCTTCCAATATTCACAATAAATCCTCCTTTTCCTAATGCCAACATCACTTCCCTGTTAATTATGTGTTTTGTTTGCTCATTTAGTTCACAACAGAGCACAAGAACGCCGCAATTAGTTGCAAGCTCAACAACAGTGGGATAGAAAGGATATGAAACTGTAGTTTTTTTATGCTTAGAGTTGTATGAGATTATGCAACCAAAAGGCTCAAGCCTTTTCGCCACTTCCATGCCAATCCTTCCCAATCCAACAATCCCAACTTGCTTCCCTGATAACTGAAAGTAACACCAATGCTTTTATTCTTTTGATTCTTTAGTGCACTATACATGCATATAATGTAAGATTGATCTATATGACTACAGTTTGAAGTAAGAAGAACAAGCACCAATACATGTACTTTCCCAATTGTCACTTTACTTGATTCCACGGAAATTTATCAACTAAGCTCTAATATAAAATCCCTTTAAAATTAGCAATAACAAGGTCAAATCAGATACGAAAAACATTTGAATTTCAGACAAAGTACTGCAACATAATACTGAAGACAAAATTACTCATACAAGTTACAAATATAGTTGAAGTGTGCCTTCATAATTGTGTGAATATCAAATCTCAAATTTACTCATAAGGCACTATTTTCCTTTTCGTTTTTCCAAAATTCTTCTCAGCATTTCCACAATAGTAGTTGAAGCATTAAAAAAAATTAATAAAAATACTTAATATCACAAAAACTGCTAAAAAAAACTCTTGATACATTCTTTTGAACATATTCTTTGTTATTATTTAAAGTATATCATAAATCACACAAAAAATTGTCATTCACACTTTTTATATTGAGATTTTGTAATTTTCGACAAATATTAATCGATAGTGAAAGTGTATTATTGATTCAGAGCATCTAACTCTATGGCTGATTACTGTGTTAAACCAACACTGGGTTAGTACACGTTTGTATTTATTGCTGACCTACTTCTGATGAACCTGAATTTTTGGGATTTAAGACTTTGTACTTCAGAGGGTGTTTATAAATAGAGAAGTTGAATTCTCACATGTTTTACACACCTTAAGTGTATTAATTCAAAAAATTAATAAATAATAAAATAATAATAATAATTTATTTTTTAGAATGTTTATTAGTATACATCTATTCTTTAACATAGGTTATATAAATATCATCTATTATTTTATTCTTTTTAAGTATTTTTAAAATTATCCACTAAAATTATCTACTATAACCTTTCCCATTTTTATTTAATTTGTAAGACATTTTCTATTTAATCTTATTTTCATTTTTATGCATTTAATGAATTCTTAATTTAATCTCGATGAACAAAAATTTATTAAATTGCTTTCATACATTTTATCTTATATTTAAAGCTTTTTTTGTTTGATTTTTATTTATAGAGCACATTTTTAATATGATCTCTACATATATATAATAATTTCTTAAAGAGATTAAAATTAAATGATAAGCTTAATTACTTTTGATTCTATCATACGTGTATTTTGTTAATTTGATCTTCTATTAGTAAAAGCAATTATCTTTAATTCACAAAAGGTAACGATATAACTTTTAAAAGCTTTAATCAAATCCTTCAATTTTGACAAATACAATAACAATCCATCAAAACAACGCTGTAAATGTTTATTTTCCTTATATCATACTAGTATAAACATAGGCTCGGCTGTCGCGTTTGTAGCTTATATGGCGTATGTGTGTATGCATTTTTTAAATATACGTGATATTATATTAGTAGGTAATAATATTGTAATATTATTAAGTTATTATATAAACTAAAATTATATTTATTAAAAATAAAATAAAATATATCAGATGAAAAAATAAACATTGACAATAAAGAAGAAAAGAAGAAGCAAAGACGAAGCAAAGACAGTCAAATTTATAAAAATTTGTAAAAATAACGCTCAATTTTAAAAAATTTAATAAATTATTATATTTAAAGGATAAAATTGATATTTTAAAATATAAACTAAAAAAAGAATTTCCTATATATATTATTATAGATTTTTTCCGTTGAATTGTATATAAACCAGATTATGCGTAAATTAAAATCGTAAGTGTGTAATAGACTTAATTGGATATTTTATTAATAATAAAATCAAATTGAATAAAGTAAAAACAATATTATAAGGTAATAATTAGTCTTAGCTTATATTTCTAATTTGTATAAAATAGGGATTCATATAGTAAAAATCATAAAAGAATAAGAAAAGATATATATACTAATAATGCAAACCTTGGACCCTAACGGGAATAAATGCCAGGGCGTATTGTGGCGATTCTGCGTTCTTAACCACCGATCTGCCGCCGAGATTTTCCTCATTCCGTCGATGAGCAGAGCCACGGCCATATCTGCCACATCCTCCGAGAAAATAGCTCCGGCGCTGGTGACCTGGATTCCGCGGCGGCGACACTCACGGAGGTCGATGTGATCTGTTCCGATGCTGGTAGTGACGAGGAGGCGGAGCGACGGGAGGAGGCGGAGGACTTCAGCGGTGACGGAGTAGTTGGGGGAGCAGAGAATAGCGGCAATAGAGGGAGGGTGGTGGATTTGAAGGAAGTGTTGAAGCGAGAGATCTGAGAGGTGAGGTTTGAGAAAATGGAATTTGTGAGAGTAGAGAGGTTGAAGTGATGAGAAGGACAATGGAGGACCCAGAACCAGCACTTTGGGAAGACCTTTCATGTCACTGCTGCTATTGTATGCTTCTTCTGCCATTCAAGGAGCTCTCTGGATTGAAGATGCTTCGCTTTCAAACCCAAATGCTCAAACGATAATCTTACACCACAACCAAAACCAAGACAAAACCCACTGAATATGCAGAAAATTAATATTTATTAATGTATCTCAAAATATAAATTATCCTTCTTATATAAATATTTTTAATTTTAAATCAAATTTATTTTTAACGTAATATTATCATTTTATAAAAGAAACGAAAGTATTTGTGAGAAAAAAACAAATGATACTGTATTGTTTTCTTATTAAAACAGATAATAATAATTAATTGACATTATTTATACAATTAAATCCCTAAATAAATAAATAAATATATAAAAATTAGTAGTTTGTTTCCGTGACAGTAGTTCTGATATTTTCGAAAATAAACATTGTAATCTAAGTTTCAATTTTTCATTTTTGAATTATCTATTGTAACAACTTAATAATTATGTTAGATGTAGACTCAATTGTATCAAAATATATAAAGAAAACGTGTATAGAATTAAAAATCATAGAAAAGTTACATTTTTTTTAATGTGTTGATCTTGATTTTAATTTTACCTTTCTTTCTCATTAAATTATTTATCACGAGACACAGACTCTATTATTATTTTCCAATGATGCTGTCATGATGACCTGTCAAATACGAGGACAGATATTTTAAGTAGATAAAACATCACATTTTCAAAAGTTTCATCAATCATATAGAAAAGGAACCAAGCAACTAAATTAATGTTATATAGATTTAAAATATATAAATATAAATATATAAATATATATATATATATATATATATATATGCATATTTCTTCTAAAACCAAATATAATTGATATTAAAAAAATACTTAAAATTCATTTAAAAGACAAACTTATCTCCTTTATATCATTTTTTAAAATTGAATACACATGTTTTATTTCATTTTGATTATATGACAAAAAATAAACTTGATGTCCGGATATACATTATAAGAATATGAGAATAAATAAGTAAATATCTATACACGATTCTCATTCTCGGTGTCTATATTTATTTTTTAATTTTGTTTTAATTGAAAATTTTTAAAATTAAAATAATTATTTTATTGATATAATTTTTAAGTAATCTTATTTTTTAATTTAACCATTTTTTTCTTTAATTTGAAGTTTTTTAAATTTAACTATTTTCTAATTATAGAGTTACCTGCAAAATAAATAATAAAATTAAAAAAATTGTTTAACTTAATTCTATAATTATAATAATAATAATTTTATTTTATTACCATAAAAAATTGAGCGAGAATGTGTGTTCATTAATAATGTAAAGGTAATTAGAATAATTTTATATTTTATTTGAATTAAAGGATGAAAACTGAGGAGTAAAAAAAAGAAAAGAAAAAAAGTAAAATTATTTAAATATAGTGATGAATTAAATATATTAATTTGTTGTTATTTATTATTTATTTTAGAAATATTATTTAATTGTGTATTTTATTATAATAAAAGAATGTAAATAGTAATAAAAATTAATGATACAATCAATTATATTAATATCATAGCCCAATATTTTTTATATTGTCTACGTTAATAAAATATTGTCATATAATTGATTACCCATGACTTCTTCTTAATTTTATTATTTTGGGTTAAATACCTTTCTGGTCTTCATTCTCGTAGTATTTATTGTGGATAATCATCATTTTTTGACAGAATGTTTAAAATGATCATCATTTATACCGAATGTTTAAAATGGTCCTCATTTTCGCAATTCGTGTTTTATTTTGTCCTTTTCTGTAATGTCGTTTAAATTATTAACGAAACATTGTACAGGTGGCACAATTTGTATTAGGGTGTGTTACTTGTACTGTACATGTGTGGTAATTAGATATTTGGGGGTAAATAAGTGAGCTAGGGTTTTAGTAAGGAATGTTTAGGCAGTTGGTGAGTTTTGACAATCTTGTTCCTCCATTCCCAATTGGTGTTGTTGTAATCTTCTTCTTCCTGCAATCCCATTATATAGGTATGTTATGGTCCCAATCTTCTTCCTTTACCTTTGGTTGTAATCGTTGGAGGCAACCGTGTTGTATCACTTTGTGCACTGTTAGTGATTCAACGAGAAATGGATTAATCCCGATTTGTAGCTGCGGAGATATGACAACTTTGAGGATGACAAGAACTCCAAAGAATATTGATAGAAAATTTTGGGTACAATCTGTTTTTATTTGTGTTAATAATAAATTGGTTTTAATTTTTGGTTTATTGATTTACAAAGTGGTGGTTCCAATAATGTGGGCTGCAACTTTTTCAAATGGTGGTGTTGATGAAAAGGATGTCATCATCATGACACAAATGAGGCAGATTAATGATTTGGAGAAGTCACTGAAGGTTGCTGAGAAGAGGCTGCAATTAGTAATAGGGTTCACTTGTGTTGTTATTGTATTATTCATACTGTTATTGTGTGTAATCTTTTAAAGTCCAATCTGTTTTGTACTATTGTTAAATGAAGAAATGAATTAGTTTGATTATGTTGATATTAGTCCCAACATGTTCAAAATGACATCTTAATCTGAGCATTGAAGTAAGTGATATTGATCTAAGCTTGGAAAAAATTAAATTGATCTAAGTCTGGAAGAAGTTAAATTCATAACATTAATTCATCCTCATCAAAATGCACTACATCAATGTTTGGCAAAAGTGAAATTGAACGAAGTTTAAGGAAAGTCAAAATGCAATACATCAATAATGAATTCTACATCAAAAATTCAAAAAAAAAATAACTGAGACGTTTGTAGCTGCTATCATGGCCTCCTCATAATCTGTAATTTCATTCTAAACTGCTGAAATGGTTCCTCTGCAATTTCATCCTAATCTGTAATTTCATCCTAAGCTGCAACTGCAATCCAATGATGAAATGACAAGTATTAGCTGCTTCCTCTGCAAATCCGAGCTCAAGAAAGACGAAGATGAAGAAATTTCCTTAATTGCAAAATTTCCCATAAATGAAAAAATTAACGTTAATTAGTCATATGTACCATACACGTAACACACCCTAATACAAACCGTGTCACCTATACAATGTTCCGTTAATGATTTAAACGGCGTTACACAAAATAAAACACGAATTGCGAAAATATAAACATGAGGACCATCTTAAACATTCTGTCAAAATGAGAACCAATAAGCTATTTAAGCCTATTATTTTTATGAGAACTAATTTTAATTTTGTATCATTTCGAAATAAATAAATCTTTAATGTCTATAAGAATATCAACAGTAATAATTTAAGAGTGAATAAGCAAGTTTCATATATTTAAAAATAAAACCAAAGGAAAGATGGGTCGGTGGAAGGATGTAAGGGTGTGTCAGCCTCTCACTTATTTCTGTCTGTGTCGTTTTTTTCTTTAAAATTGGAATAGGACTAATATTTTAAAGAACAAAATTAAAGAAAAATAGGTAACCCGCTCACCTACACGAGGGATTGATAAATTGGTCCGTCATTTTTTTTTCTTTATTTTTATTTTGAAATTTTAAAATTTATATATATATATATATATTTATAGTATATTTAATCATTTTTAAGTTATTAATTATTAATTAATATTTTTAATTAGATAAATGAAAATAATTATTATTATTATAACTAATAATAGTTGGAACTTAATTTGTAAATGTTAATGATTTAAATTATAATAATATGTTTATATATTTACAAAAAATTAATTTAAATTTTAAATTTTTATTATTATTTTCATTTTAATTTTTAATTTATAAAATAAAACAATAAGTTAGGGGGTGACTAGTCTACTTTTGACCCATCAATTTGCCAGGTTAGGTAAATCGAGTCAAAATAGAATGAATGGCTAAAAATTTCAATCCAACCCATTCTATTTTGATGGAAGGGAAAACTGACGGGTAGGCACAACCACTTTGACATTCTTATAAGAAACATAGTACTTAAAAGAAGTGTGATAAAGTTTTTTCTTCTTTATAATATAAAGTTACATCTAGAAGCTTCTTTTTTAATAAGAAGGAGTGAATTGGTTTGATGTTAAAGATTTTATTTTTAAAATTTTTTGGCTATTTAAAACTTGTTTATCATAAATCTTAAGTTAAGTTTATTCCAAGATTTGATTGCAAATATCAAAGTATTAGACCTTTGGAAAGTTTATAAAAATTTAATCTTGCAATGCAAAAGTAGAATAAAGTGAATAAGGAATTGAGAAAGTCAAACACAAAATTTTTATATCCTACATTCAGTGGTTAATCAAAGAGAGTGATTACAAATTACTATCTTAATAAATTCATATTACAGCCACTAATACAAAGTTAAACATGCAAAATCACGATTAAGATGATGGAAGATGCCTCATTTTCAAAACCTACAAAGGATGAGAAGACACTCTTGAAACACAAGAGATGAAAAAACTTTTCTTGATAAAACACAAGCAATGATAAACACCTCTCTTGAAAATACAAGACAAAAGAACACTTTCCTTAACAAACATTAAGGGGCGAACTAAGCTTCAAGCCCTAGCAGCAACAACGTTATCACACAAGAACACTCTTGTAGAACTTAAAAGTCATTCTTTTTAAGACTAGGTTAAACCAAAGATTATTACAAAGCAATTTCACACTCTTACGTCTGTATTTTGAAAATATAAAGTTATGGTTAATTTATAGAAGAAAATCGCATTTTAGCCCATATTAGAAAAGATCCATTTCAAAAATAGGTCAGAATTATCTATTATTGTTTATGATAATTGATTATTCCAAAGTGAATTTGAAAACAAATTTTTACTGGGATAATCGGTTATTTTAGAGATAATCAATTATCTTAGTCCAAGAAAAAAAATTAATTGATTGTTAAAAGTAATAATCGATTCTTAAATAGAGAAAATAATTTTACGAGAATCTCAAGAGTTTTCGAGGTGATAATGATGAAATTGCGCTACAATTGTCTTTCACTTACCATTTAAACTTTTTCTTACTCTAGTTTAACATAGAAATTTCATTCCTATGACTTCAACACAATTTTTACAAGTCTTCCTGATTGTTTATACATCCAAGTATTCTTAAAGACTTGATCTTTTTCTTCATACATCATCGTCATCAAACTTTTTCTTTCATTATGATTTAGAGCTAGATATCCATCTTCATCTTAATTCAACAAGCATGTTACACTAGGCATGCTACACTAGAGCAACAAAGGCATTATGATTTAAAAAAGATTTTTTGTATCGATTCTGAAACCGACATAAATACAACCAACATAGATCGTTTTCATTTTTTATGTCGATTATTGTCACAACTGGCATAGAAAGTCTTACTTTCTCTGACTCTTCTCGCTCCACAAAATTCTAAAGCTCAAGACCAAGTAGTAATAGTTTCTTTTTCTCATTGTCATTGTCATTCACTCCTTACTTCGCTTCCTCTGCCTTTCTTCATTCACATCTGTGAGGTATGCCTTCTCATCGCCCCTTCCATGGCCTCTAATACCACTCTCATCACATCTTCGTGAAAGAGGTTTGGGACTCTGGTGCCGACATTGCAAACACAAGGAACACATTATTACACCTTCAATGATCTCAATAGGAATGAAAAAAAAATCTAAATGAGAGGAAAACACTCATTTACTAAATGAGAGAGTTGTGAAAGTGAGAGTGAGAACGAGAGCGCCATGCTAGCGACAATTAGCAAAACGAAGAGAACACAATGACCATTGAAACGAGGAGGCGATGAGTGTATAAATATATAAATTAGAAAATAATTTAATAAAACTCAATTAGAAATATATAAATTTACGAAAAAATTGAAACTTAATATTAATTAATTTAATAAATTATATAATATATGTTAAATAAATAAATTAAAAAAGTTCAAAATTTTCATTGTTTCAAATTTTTTTAAAGAAAATTGAAAAGTTGTGCTAGAATTGTGTGGAAAACTACTATGTAAGTACGATGAATAACATGTTATGTAGCTAAATTTATTTTAAGAAAATCTCTAGGAGGTTCTCATTGAAATGGTTGATGTTTTCTAGTTATCACATGAAAGTGACAAGAAGAGGTGCCATTATCACATAAACACAGGTAAAAGAAGCAAGAACTTTATCATGCACTCACTCCCACACCACACTTCACAACCACCATCAATGGAAGACCAAAACCAGTGTAAAACAAGTGACCAACAATTGCAAAACCTTAATCTCCCCAAAGTTCTTCTTCACGGTCCCCCAGGTTTTTCCTCTGTTCTCCAACCACCCTATTCCGAAAAGTTCCATCTTTTAAACCACTCATCGCTTCCCCTTCACCAATTTGCGGCCACCCACCCCCACCACTGCGCCACCGTGGCTGCCGTCCTCTGTGATGGGGGCTACCCCCTCACCGTCGACATGCTTAGTCTCCTCCCGTCGCTCCGCCTCGTTGTCACCGCCAGTGCAGGCACTGATCACGTCGACCTGGACGAGTGCCGCCGCCGCGGAATTCAGGTTGCCGGTGCCGGAAATTTGTTTTCCGAGGACGTCGCCGATTTGGCGGTGGCTTTGTTGATCGACGTGGTGATGAAGATATCAGCAGCGGATCGGAGTTTGAGAAAACGACACGTTGATTCACGAGCTATTACGTATGCTTCCAAGGTACGTGATTTTGTATTATTCGTAGAAAGTTCGTCACCAAGAAGTTTAAATTTTTGTTTAATTAGTCAGATATTATTTAATTTTGTTTGAATGTGTTTGTCTGATATCCCATTTTAGTAAGGTGTTAATTGAGTTTTGAACAGGTGATTTAATTAGATTTTTCTTAGAAAAAATTATTAAAGCTATTAAGGTGTTAATATTTAAAATAATTTATAAAATAAGTATTAATATTTATCAAAACTTATTGATAAAAATCATTAACAAAGTTAATTATGTTAATATTTGATCTTATATTAATATTTATTAAAATTTATAAATAAAAGTCATTAACAAAGTTAATTAGGTTAATATTTTTTTCTTTTTAAAGTTAACAAATTGAGAATTTTTTTAAAGTTGAGATGCGATTAACATTTTTAAAAGTCACCAAGATGACATATAAATATTATCCGATTAATTAATAATAAATTTTATTATTTTATGTTAATAAAATTATACTAAAAGTTAAAATAAAAATAGATACGTTTAATAATACTTAATGTTGATAATTTAATTATAAAAAATGACATAGACGATAATAGGTTTTTTCCAGACAACTTTTCTATACATTTGGAATAGATTATTAAGTTTTTATTTAAAATAAATAATTTTTTTCATATTAATTATTTAAATAAGTTAAGTGATTTTACCTAAAAATTTAAATATATTCTTTAATTTATATTTACCTAAAAAAATCTATCTTTATAAAATAACGTTTAAGCCGTGGAGTATCTTCTTCTTTTTTAAATTGATTTATTCAAGGAATTATTATTTGTTATTCTCACTCCGAAACTCAAATTCCAAAAGGAATTGTATTTTATTTTGAATTTCAACATAAAAAGTGTAATCAATTATAAAATTCAATATAATACAAAGGACACGTTATATAAACTCATACTTAAACGAATGTGGGGAAAAAGACAAATATGTATTCGGAGTTCTGAAAATGTTAATACTATCTGTTTTAATTTTTACAAAATATTTATTTCACACTAGAAATATAAATTCAAATAATAAGACAAAAGTTTACTTTGAGATAAATTAATTGGAATAAATTAACTTTACTTTGAGATTATGAATATAAAGTACGAAACTATTTTTAAAAGCAATATCATTTTAGTTTTTCAATTTAGTCAGCACTCTAATACTACACGTATGAAATTATTTTATACACGTATTAGGAATTTCATAATTGATTGAAAGTAAAGTTAAAAAAATTAAAAAATATATAAAACAAAAATAAACATTTAATTTTAAGATTTTAAATTAGAAAGAATGTGATGATTTTTAATATATCTTATCATTGATGTAAAATTTGTTTAGTATTTTTCATAAGAAAAAATCAATAGTAATATTAAGAGTTGTGATTTATCATATTGACCAAATTGTGGTGTTGAATTTTTTTAATATTTTTCTGTACGAAAATCCTAAGAAAATAAATATGGTATGATTTTAAGAAAATGGTGTATGAAAATATTTTTGGATTTTGTTTTTTCTACTTAAGCAAATTACTCTTTCGCACTATGAAAAAGTTGTAAGAAAAAAAAGTTAAGAGACAAGACAAGAAGGATTTGATGAATGGAGCATAAAATATAGGGATTAGGTATATTAGCACTCAATGCCTGGGACCAAAGAACAAAAGTTGTATGGAAGTATATTATTAAATTAATTATTTTTTGTTCTTATTTTCAACGAATATTTAATTAATAATACGAATTTCATCAAATTTTATTGAACATAAATCACGTTAGTTACATTAATAGGAATTTTATCAGTCAAAAAAAATCAATACATGTTAACATGAATTATTATAATTTTTTAAAATTTAATTTCAATCGAATGAAGTCTATGCGAACAAAGACAGTCCAAACATTCTCTTTTTGTCCAACTATGGGAGAGATGTTAATATAATATATTAACATTCAATTATGGATTTAGTTCTTAAAATTTGGGGTAAATTTAATTTTACTATTTAAATTAAAAATATATATTTTAACTTCCAAATACGAAATTTAAAGGATAAATTATTTTTAAGTCGTTTCTTTATTTTCTGAATTAAAAAGCTTAAAACCTTATTTTTTTAATTTAAAACACTTGAATTTTAATTTTTTTAGTCTTACAAAATCAAAACTAAATTTATGTAAAAAAATTAGAAACTAAAAAGAGCGAACTTAGTAAGATTATATATATATATATATATATATATATATATATATATATATATATATATATATGATTTTTTTTTCATAATTATTTATTTTTAATTTATTCTTGATAATATAATTATTTATTTATTTTTAAAGATTAATAGTTATTTTTATATATTTTCTATACAATTATTTTAACAGTTTTTTTTCTTTTTATTTTATTATTTCATTTTATTTTAATAAGTATAAATTATTTAGTATACTAACTTAATAATATTATAATATTATTACCTATTAATATATATATATATATATATATATATATATATATTTAAAAAATATGTAATGCAGCAGTGTCAATATTTATTACTTAAAGGTAATTTTTATATAAAGAATGATTAGTTCTATTTCTTTTATAAGAAAAGGTATTTTAATTCATCCGCAAAATATTTCCTTATCTTGTTGATATTATATGATTTTGAAATTTTGATACTAATATACAATATATTATTAATTTAATGAGTTATTTGATTTCAATTTTAATTGAAAAATTTTAATCTATAATTTTATATATAAAAGGTTTTTTTTTTCACCATCACTTATTTTTAATTTATCTTTTATAATATAATTATTTATTTATTTTTTAAAAATTAATAGTTACTTTTATATGTTTTTTACAAAATTATTCTAACAATTATTTTTTGTCATTCATTAACAATTACTCTATTTTTTTCTGTTTATTTTATTACATTTTTAATAAATATAAAATTATTTTATATATTAATTTAAAAATATTATAATATCATCATTTATTATTATAATATTATATATTTAAAAAAATTAATTTTAATTAAGTAAGTTTTTTTTTAATTAAGTTTAATTATTTAATTATTAAAGTGCCGACAACGTTAAAGTTCTGTCATATCTCATATGTTAAAAGTATTTAATTTTTTGTTTTTTGTTTTTAATTTTTTATCATTTATTATTGTCTAGAGCGTGAAAACACTGACAAAATGTTTATCGAACCAATCATGATTGGTTAATATAAGAATCACGTTTTTCTTTTTCGTATTGTTTTCGATAGTTGCAGGAGATAAGGTTTACGAAAAAAGATGATATTTGGGATGAACATAAAAATCTGAACATTAAAAAATCAATTTTATCTATAAAATAAAAAATTCAACGTTGTCCATACAAATAAAAGAAGATAAATTTTGTCCATAATTGATTGAATAGAAGATTCAAATTGACCTGATTTGATTTAGAAATTTCAACATTAATTAAAACGCAACGATTCTATTAATATTGCATTGTTTTTTAGTAGAATTGAGAATGGGTTTTTAAATAAAATTTTGATTTTGAGTCTTGGGGTTAAAAACAACTCCATTTAACATAACTAATTAACTTTTGAACAGATTAATTATCAATTAACTTAATATAAATATTTTATAACATCGTAACAACAATTATCCCTTCAGATAGTCAAATTAAGAAAGTTTCATGCTTTGTTTTAGTTAAACTTGATTTCGAACTCAATTTTCTTTCTATTTAACTTTTAATGTCGTTTTAAACAAAATAAAAAAGAAGTAACAAAATTTAAATTTAAATATATTGTAAATTTGATTATTTTCATTAAAAACAAATTTGTTATATGAATGTTCATTATTTTATGGTTTTTAATTGAATCCACACTGTTTGATTTTGTCGTTAACTAAAATGTAAGTGTTACTTTGCATTGTTAATACAACTTAGTACTTTTACATAAGTAAAAGTTTAATTTACTTAAATTTTTATTAAATTTAAATATTTTCGGTTGAGTTTTTATAAAAGAAATTGTTATTGATTGTTCAAAATTTTTTTATTTTTTAATTGAGTATATGCTCTCAATTAGAGTAACGTAATTCCAAATAAAATAACAATAATAAGAATGAAATTTTTAACCTTAACTATCTTTGTAAAAAACCACATTGTTTCATTATATAAATTAAATACGAAACAATGTTACTTGATAAAGAAGTATAGGGTTACATAAGAACTCCACTCGACAATAAGAACTCAATTAAAAGATATCCATATTTTGGATACTCAACAGAAAAAAAAATGTAATAAAATTACTCAAATTTATGGAAAATTTAAAACTTAATTAAGATTTGTTTTTCTTGTTGATAGACATAAATAATGACAATACCAAACAAAAGTAATGATATTCTAATTGAAGCAATAAAATTTTCTCAATATAACAAATTTTCAAATTTTATTTAAACTTAATTAAACCTTAAATTTAAAAGAGTTTATCTAAACTTACACAAAAAATATATTGGAGTAATCTTTAAATCTATTTTCATTCACACATCTACATGAGAAGTATATGAAATAAAAATGTGAGAAATAAGCAGTGGTAATTGTTTTTTCTTTTTTGTTGAAAAACAAGATTATGATACTAGTTTGGTTTACTTTGTTTGAAGCATGCATGATAACGATAACAACGATGGTTGTGTCAGGTAACAGGAAAGAGAGTTGGAATAGTAGGTTTGGGAAGAATAGGGTTGGAAGTGGCACATAGGCTTGAGGCCTTAAATTGCAAGGTATCATACAACTCCAGGAAGCAGAAACCCTTTGTTCCATACCCTTTCTATTCCAATGTTGTTGATCTTGCCACTAACACCAACGTGCTTGTTCTGTGTTGTGCTCTGAATGACCAAACAAGGCACATCATCAACAGAGAAGTCATGGTGGCACTGGGAAAAGGAGGAGTTATTGTGAATGTGGGAAGAGGAGCTTTGATTCATGAAAAAGAACTGTTGAAGTGTTTGATGGAAGGGGAAATTGAAGGTGCTGGTTTGGATGTGTTTGAGAATGAGCCTCTTGTTGATGAACACTTCTTTTCCTTGGATAATGTAGTTCTCTCACCACACGCAGGTTTTTCCACGTTAGAGTCTTATGTTGCTATTTGCCAACTTCTGGGACGTAATTTGGAAGCTTTTTTCTCTGATAACCCTCTCATTACTCCTGTCATTTAGCTTCTTTCAGTTTTACTTGTTTCCTCTTGAGAACACAAATATCATGTAATGGTTCCACCATTTTCTATTTGGCTTTATCGTGTATTTAATATAATGAGTAATATAACATTGTAAAACAAAATTGGACAAGAATGAACATTGATAGAATATGCATGTGTTGGAAAGTGGTTCAACATAACACTGAATTCTTGCCTTTCAAACAAAAGATTAAGAAGGCCAAAAAGTTCTTTAACCGATAAAATCTATATCCAAAACAAAACAAAACAGAAGATCAACTGCGAATATAGGGCTTAAAAAGTTTAATACACGGATTTGGATCATTCTGCATAATTTCAGCAGCACGTTCGAACTCATCCCTCAGAACTTTGATGCTACATTTATCTACCACTCGCCCAAGATCATGAGATGTTTCAAAAGGATCCTCTATACATATCAAATGACGATCATTGCCAATCCCTCTAGTCCAGTCCTTCTCTCGTTTGCTACACCAAAATACAGTATCATATATTCAGTCAAATAAAAGTAAAAAACAGTTCATGTTTTACCCCCTGTTATAACCTCAGCACAACAGATTTAAATGAACAAAGCATTACCCAGTTCCTATGACTTTGTTAACACCGGAATGGAACATAAAGGGTATGAGAAATATTCAGAGATAACGAGTTCTCATACCTGATTATGCCTCCTGTGCGCACAGATATAACAGAATTTGCATAATCATGACAATATGCCCAATAGTGGAAAAATCCCTGCACAAGCTCAGCAATTGTTTCCTTGTTGTGGCGACCAAAATCACCAAGGTCTTCAACTTCATCAAAGAAAGCACAACTAATATCATCCACAGTCACAGAATACGTTGTCTCCATCTCCTGTATACAAAATAGTATTCAATCATTAAATTACAAAATTATTCATATGATGTAATGTTTAATGAGGTACAAACTTGACAAAGTTAACTGAACATCTTTGAGTTGCATACTGCAAAAAGTTATTCCATTGACACTGGCCACGCAATTGCTAAAGTGGTTTTCTCAGAGTAAAAACTGATTTGCCATTAACAACTACAAGGCTTTGCCACAGCATAAAAATTTGAAGTGGTTTTCCAGACAGTTGTGTGGAAAATGAAAAGAAAACTAGACCTTAGTTAATTAATTTTTTTATTCTGTGGAAAATGGAAACACAGAACATTATCTTTAGATAAAAATAGAGGGTTACATTTGAAACAATAATAGCGGAAACAGTGACATTCTACTTCTTAAAAGGCTAAATAAATAAATATCTGACATAGAGGAATAGAAGAATGAAGTCTGAAGTACACACCTGCAAGCAGGGAAGGATAGCAGGTCTTCTCATTTGTAAATAATGAATGCACATCAAAACATACCTGAAATTAAAATTAAATTGTTTTGATCCTGTCTACTTTGATTTTTCAACATTAGCACAGTACCTTGGCTAATTATAATGAAGACAAGGAAAACATTTTTCAATAAGAATAGGATCAGAGGTTAACTTACGCATAGCTAGACAGAGTTCCATGGTAAGTTTCATTGACTCTTCTTGACTTAGCCCAATGTTTGATAATGAAGGCTAGCTGCCGTAACCTTGGATCTATGTGCGCATAATCCCGAAGAAGCTTTGTATTCACAACAGCTAGAAGTTTGTTAATGCATATGTTACAAGAGATTCCTGTCACTGGATCCACGAGCTTTACTATGGGAACCCGTGCACATGTCAATGCCTACAAACAAACTCAAATTAAGAACTGAAGAAATTTTTGTTTTAATTTAATTACTACAAATGAATGTTTCCAAGGGCAGTAAACCAGCAGCAAATGCATTCTTTTGAAGAAAATTGAGTCAGTCAGTTACCAGTAATTTCTGTCATATTCTCCACCTAATCCACTTCCTTTTCCTTCTTTATTATTAACTACATTTATTTCTAAGTTTCAAAAAATTGGCCATCATGTTTTACTTATCATACAACTCTTTTAACCACAGCATTTTCTCCAAACTTATCCACCCATATAAAGGCCCCTTTATAAGTGATCCATAAATTTGAAAGTATCAAATAAAAGACAGCAAAAACACCACATTATGTCCTACATCCATGCAGAAACACAATATAAATTAGGAAAGTCTCCTTATTTGCAGTCACTCAGCCTTAAATATGGCCTCTTAGAAGTATGCCTTTTTTGCAACATCGTGGATAAGGAATTTAGTCCCACATTGACAGGTGGTATAGAAAAAAATAGAATATATAAGTATATAAATTACATCTAAGTCGCACCAGTTTTATCGGGTTAAGTTAAGCTTAAACCCATATCCTAAAATGGCATCAAAATTCCAACATTCTATTATATAATAAAGTCAGATTCTCTTTAATAATCCTCTACAGAAGAGAGTAATAGCAGAATTTTGAAGGATGTGTGTTTCCTGTAACTTTTCAATAAGAAATTTTAATCAAGTGACCTTCTTAGGTTTGCAAGGCTCAGGTAAGGACCAGACTAGAGTTAGTCTTCCTACAAATAGACTACAAGTAAAATGTAAATTTTGTTATAAAGCTTGTTGGGGTGGCATAGGAAGGATGAAACATCATCTTCTTGGAACAAAAAACTCTTATTCCTTGTCCTAGTGTTCCAGACAAAGTAAAAGGAAACACTTGGGAAGCTGCTGAAAATTAAAGAAAAAAATGAAAAGGAGAACAACCTTGATTGGGCATAAGTTACAAAAGAAGTAGCAAAAGGAAATAATGCTCTCCAACAAATGACAATCAATGCATCTTATATAAATAGAGATGTAATTCAGAAAGTTTGGAATGCAATTATGTTAGTGCATTGCCATTTAACCTTGTAAGGACTCCTCTTTTTATCCAAATGTTAAAGGCTGTTGGATAGTATGGTAAAAGTTTAAAGCCTCCTTATCATAAGAAAAGGGTCTCCTATTTGAAAAGAGTTGTTAACAGTGCCAAAACCAACAAAAATGGAAAATTCATAGTAGCAAACAAAGAAGAAGTTGGAGACATTGAAGAAGGGGGAAAAGATGAAGATGACTTCGGTGATGTAGATCTTGGTGAGGAACAGGATGAAATATGAATATGATTTTGGGGCTGTTTAGTATGTGTAGCAGTAGCAACAACCATAGTCAACTTACATCGTATTTCATCGGACAACCTTTTTACACTATCAATCTTATCTGGCCATGTTTCCCAAATCCTTGTTTGTATGTCATAAATTTCTAAAATAAAACTCATCTTATATATGGGGAGAAATAAAACCCTCCCTTGCCAACTTCAATCTTCACCAACAATCCAAATTTTCATTAAATTTGAACAGCAATGAAGTTGATTACAGACTTAGGAAGTTATACGCCACGAGTAGGAAGACAATTAACTAAAATCTACAACCAGTATAATATGCACATATATTCTCTAATTACCTTCGAAAAGATATCAAGTGTTGGGAAGTATTCGGTGCGCAGTAACTATTTTTTATTATCTAAGACAAAATTCAAGGACAAACCAGCTATAGCAAATTTCAATATTTTTCCATTCAAAACCAAAGTCATTAAATCTCCTTTGTGAAAACTTCTTAGCAAGCTTATATAAGTACCTTCGCTTCTCACAAGTTATTGCACATTTCTTTATATGTCTCACAAACCATCAAGATAAAAATGGAAATGCAAAAGAAAGACGAAAATTTTCTCACCTGCACATTCTGCAGATTACCTGATTGCAAAATATCCGCCAATTTCATTATAACCTTAGCTTTGTCCATGTCTGCTTCCTCGATAGCAAGGCAAACATCAATGACACTTTTAGAAGCACCAAACGAATTAGCACATGATCCATAGAGATGGAGCTTAGCTGCTGGCCATTCTTTCCTAACCAATCTCTCCAATAATGCCACTAATTGCTTTTGCTTCAGCTTTTCTTCTTCAGGAGGTATAAGAGACTCATATATTGCAAGGAAAGGAGCATTAAGAACATTGCCGCTTACATTGCTCCTTTCACCAGAAACCATTCTCACACCTTCCCTCTTGTCATACAAATTCTCAATCCTACCTCTTGATTCCACACGACCACGCCCCCCTCTTTGGACAAACTGTCTAAGGTGTCCTGCTTGTATAAGTTCTTCTATTTTGTCCTTCAACGATGTACACTCTTCCGTTTCATGTCCATATTTTCCATGATACCGACAATGCCGAGACATGTCTGCATTCCACGATGTGGCTTTTTTCCTTGGCAGTTGTATAAGATCCGCATTAAGAGCCTCTTCCAAGGCGCGCGATCTTGCTACGTTCAACTGCGTGTATTGATTGAAACGAGGTTGCCTTACCTCCTCAGGCCGAAGTGAAGATTTGTGATGACTATATCGGTCACAGGCTTTATTGTCAGTTGGGCTATTCTCAGCACCCATTTCTTCTCTAAGCTCCCTAAGCTCCTCGTACTGTATATATTCCGCCGCCCTCTGTCTCAGCTCGTCGAGGCTGGTCGTCGGCTTCATGGCTAAGTTGTCTGCAAAGGGACCAGGTCTTAACCCCATTATCATGTGAAGCCATGCTACTTCAGGACTAAGATCCTTGATCCTCAACGCCACCTTTTCGAACCGTTGAATGAAGGTCCTAAGCGCCTCTCCTTCCTCCTGCCGAATATTAACCAGAGCAAACGCGGTCAAATGATGTCGGCGACTGAGCACAAACCGGGTGCCAAACCGAGCTACCAATGTGGAAAAACAATCGATTGACATGGGAGGGAGCTCTTTAAACCAGCTAAGGGCTGCATCTTTTAGGGTAGTTGGAAAGACTCGACAGAAAATCGCATCCTCCGTAGTGTAAAGGCTTACATGAGTAACGTACACGAAAACATGGTCATCAGGATCCGTGGTACCGTCGTACCGATCAATAGGGAACCATTCCCAATTACTGGGCAGAAGCACCTTGGTGATATCATCAGTGAATGGATGCCTCCATCCACTGAGAGCAGTATGCGGACGCTTGGAACCGTTCTGACCTACTTCGTCAAGCTTCCTCTTCATCTTAGCGTTTTCTTCTTTCAACCGCATTTCTCTTTTTCAACTCAAGCTAGCTCCTCTTGTAATTCTCTAGGAGGTTCTCTTTCTAATGGTTGATGTTTTCGAGTTATCACATGAAAGTGACACGAAGGGGTGCCAATATCACATAAAACAGGTAAAAAAAAAAAAGGCAAGAACTTTATCATGCACTCACTCCCACACCACACTTCACAACCACCATTAATGGAAGACCAAAACCTCCCTCACAACACTTCACAACACTTCACAACCACCATCAATGGAATACTAAAACCAGTGTACAACTAGTGACCAACAATTGCAAAACCCTAATCTCCCCAAACATTCCTTTGTTCTTCAACCACTCTATTCCCAAAAAGTTCCATCTTTTAAACCACTCTTCGCTTCCCCTTTTTCAGTTTGCGGTCACCCACCCCCACCACTGCGCCACCGTGGCCGCCGTCCACTGTCACGAGGGCTACCCCCTCACCGTCGACATGCTTAGCCTCCTCCCGTCGCTCCGCCTCGTTGTCACCGCCAGTGCCGGTACCTATCACGTCGACCTGGACGAGTTCCGCCGCCGCGGAACTCAGGTTGCAGGCGCCGGAAATTTGTTTTCCGAGGACGTCGCCGATTTCGGGGTGGCTTTGTTGATCGACGTGGCCATGCAGATTTTCGCAGCAAATCGAAGTTTGAGAAAACGACACGATGATTCCCGAGCTATTACGCTTGCTTCCAACGTTCGTGATTTTGTATTCGCTGATATAGGAAGTTGGTCACCGGGAAGTTCAAATTTTATATCACTAAATTAATAATAAAATTTATGTTAACAAAATTGTACCAAAAAAGAAATTAAAAATGTTGATAATATAATTATAAATTTTTAATAATAAAAAATAATTTTTCTATTCATAAAAAGAATTAAAAAGTAAAACAATTGATGCTGTCAAGTTTATTTAAAACTTCGTTGATGTGAAAGTAATAATATCTTTATAAATAAAAAAGTAATATTATTTTGACATTTAACCAACTTTTACGTACACTATATATTTATTATTTTACCTTTTAATTAGGTTATAAAACGAATTGTGGCTTGTGGTTCAGCCTATCACAATACCACAGGTCAGTTGAAATTTTTAATCCATTATTCCATTTTCTTCATGTACGTTTTGTCTTTTGGTCCATTCAACTCCGACATGCTAATTCATTTTTTTTATTATTATATATTTCAAAAATATAAATATACAATATTATTATAATTAAAATCATTAACATTTAAAAATTAAAATTTAATTAATAATTATGATAAAATAATCTAATATATAACAAATGTTTTAATTTATTTAATTCAAAGTATTATTTAATTAATTCAAAATTTTTAAAAATATTTATATACTTTTAATATTTATTTATAAATTTATAAGTACATATAAACAAATTTTAAAAATTTAAAATTAAAAAACAAAAGTAACAAGAATAACCCTCTAACATTTTCTAGGTAAATTGTAAGTTCTGACATGTGTTTTAGTATCGAATCAATCTAACTCAATCCATTTTTTTATAAAAAGAAGTCAACCACTAACTCATTTTGGTACACCTACTTTTTATCTATTTTCTTTAAATATAAAAATTAATTATTTTTAAAGTTTAATATTTAATTTAGTCCTCTAATTTTATCCGAATTTTTAAAAAGACTCCAAGTTTTTTATTTGACCAATGTAGTCCTCCAATTTTTTAAAAGATTTTATATTTGGTCATTTATGTTAAACTGACGTCGCATTGGTACATATCATGTGTCAATTGGTGAAACTTTTAATTTTTTAAATTTTTAAAAAAATTTAAAAATGCTTACATGTTAGATCATGATTGTGTCACGTGGCAGTATGCCACTTGTCATGTTACTGTCACATGTCACATGATAATGCTCGTTTTCAATTTTGTCTTCATATTTATAATTTTGATTCAATTTAGTATTTTTTTTTTAAATAAAATGAAGTAATTTGGTCCCTCTCTAATTTGAGATCAAATTAGTAATTAAATTTAATTACAACTTATATTATGTACATGATAAAATACTTTTAAAAATTGTATATATCAATCACTCCACCTAAATATTCAAGTTATTATTTTATACATTTTTACATACAAAAGTACTTATTTAAACTTATATTTTATTAAAATATTAAAAATATAAATGTAAAATAATACCTATAATTTTTGAATGTTTAATGTGACAAATACTTTTAATGTCACATGTGTCACTTTATATTTATATTTTTAATATTTTTTAAATATTATAAGTTTAAATTGGAATTTTTTATGTAAAAATGTAAAAAAAAATAATTTAAATATTTTGGTGGATTTTTTTTCCTGTATAAAATATTAAAAAAAAGTAAAAAAAAAATATAAGTCGTAATTAAGTTTAATTATTGATTTAATCTCAAATTGAAGAGGTACCAAATTAATTCATTTTATAAAAAAAAAGGACTAAATTGAATCAAAATAATATGAGGACTAAATTGAAAACATGCTAGTTTTTATAATTGTCATATTATGAATTTGTTTGAATTGAATTGATTCTAATAAATATATGATTTGTTTGGAGTGATTTGTTCTAAATGATAAAAAATGAGTTTGATTCAATTGATATTTAAGAATGAAGTTATGTGTGAAATGTATTGGTTTTTGTTGTCGTTAGACAAGCCAATTTGTCAAGAATTTTATTAATAAGTAGATTTTAAGTTTAACTCAGTTCCATAAAACTAATTTGTAAATTGAGGTTTGCACACTACTTATATACAATGAAATTGTCTTATCTTTAGTTTATATCGGACTTGAGGACTTGAAAGCTCTAGAGATGTTTTTGTTAGGCGCATACTAGACTCGCTAGACATCAAAGAATTGTGTTAGGTGTCATCTAGCTGGCGTTCGATAAAAGTCTTTCAATGATACCTTTATTTGAGTTGGATTGAGTGATGATTGTGGGTATTAGATATAGGTTTAATGATTTTTATTATATGATTTAACTTAATTAAGTGATATATATATATATATATATATATATATATATATATATATGATATGATATGAGATTATTAAAGTATGAAAAGGTAAGTTTCGGCTTATTGAAAGTGGAATGACTTCAAACGGAAGAAACACATGAATTATTGTAATTTTTTTTTCCATAATATCGATAATAGTAATTTAATTTCAATCAAATCAAATCCACAGTCCCTACCTTTTCGTTTTGTCCTACTATGGAGAGATGGTAATAAATTTGTTAACATTCAATCATGTTACCTAGTTCTTAAAATTTGGGTTAAATTTAATTTTAGTCTTTAAATTGAAAAATATATGTTGATTTCTAAATACTAAATTTAAAGGATAAATTATTTCTTTAAATCGCCTTTTTTTTCATTTTCTGAATAATAAATTCAAAAGATCAAAACCGTTTTTTTTTTTTAATTTAAAACACTTTTTTTTTAATTTACAAAATCAAAGCTAGATTTATCTAAAACATTAGAAACTAAAACCTTAATTGAATAAACTGTTTAAACTTTAATAAGAACTCTTTTTATTTTACCTGTGGTTGGTAGGTAACCTAATTTAGTAAGATGGGCTGCTTAAATTAAAGGTAATTTTGATATAAAGAATGGTTAATTCTATCTTTGTTATAAAAAGAAAATAACTAATCGAATGAAAAAATAATTTAACCCATCTACAAAATATTTCCTTGTCTTATTAATATATTATATGATTTTAAAACTTGTGATATTAATATATTATTATTGTCTGTTTATTCAGCCAATAATTTTTGCTAAACATAAAAATCATTTATTTAGTATTGTTTTCACGGCTAAAAAAATCATCAAATAATGACTAATTTTATGACAAAAAATACCTTTAGAGAGCAATTTATAAATCAATTTTGTAATTAGAGACTAATATAAAGATCAATTATTTTGGTAGCTAAAACCTAAGTAGCTAATGGTAGTGACCAATTTAGAGACAAATTCATAATAGAAACTATTTAGTTACCAATTTAAAGATCGATTATAATTTTTTAAAAGTATTGTACTTACCAATAACTTTTAGTTTATAAATCGCTACTTAAATTGGTCATTATACTAACTAATTATTTTTTGTTACTAAAGTTTATCAGTAATCATCAAGGATCTCCTTGTCGTGTTTCTATATTGCAGATAAGGTAGTCAAATCGATATTTAAATTGTAAAATCGTAAGATTCTACGAGTAAATCTTACACACATAAGACAATTATCAACAAACAAAATCCTAAGATCGTGTAAATCATTGTTTTCTTTTTCGAAATTTCTGTTGCCCTACCTATTTATATTCTTTGATGAATAATTAAAATTAATTTTAAATCGTTATATGTGTTGTCAATCACACAACCACACTTTACCTAATTAAATTAAATATTAGTGTAATTAAAATTAATTTCTCAATAAAAAGTTATTATAATTAAAATCAAGCTCGAACACATCAAAATACTCTGCAATTAAAATTTAATACAATTATAATTTTTCAAGTTTATAGTCATAATTTTGTATAAACCCAAAACATAACTACTTTTAGTATTTATTAATTATAGCGATAGTATTTATTATTTCTCATATAAAGAAACATAATAACATTATTATTATTTTTTTCTTATATAAAGAAATTTATAATAATGTTATTTATGAATATTAATGCTACTTACGAAGACGGATAAAAAATTATTCTTTTGATTTATTCTTTTTCTGTTATTTCATTTTAAATCTTTTTGTATTTCTATATTTTATTATATTAATTATTTTCAAAAAACATGTTATTTAAATTATAAAATTAGATTAATTTCTACTTTTAATATACATGTTATTACGCCTCCAATTCTAGATTCCAAGTGCTCCTTCAATGTATGGACGAGATTTTCTGTTTTTCTCTACTTTTGGGTTGTGTTATGTAACAATTGGAGCTCCATGGATACTCACTTTCAAGTTTTCTTTGCAATGCAATAAACTATGGTTGTTTCGTCTCATTCCCTTAATCTCTATACCCTAATTTCCAGAGTTCTGCTCTACTTTCATTCTTCTTTGTTCTTGTTGGCTTTGATTCTCAGTTTCCATGCACTTCTGTCGATTGTTTTTAACTTCTTTACATTTTGCATTGAGTACATCTTAATTTACACCACTTACATTATGTACACCGTTTTCTCCCTTTCTACTTTTAATCATTGCAATTCCAATTCAATTCTTAATTTCATTTTAGTGTAATTGCAATTTTATAGTTTAGTAAGTTTTACAGTTTCAATTTTAGTCATAGTTGAAATTTCAATTTTTGGCTGTCAATGTGTTCTCTCAATCTTTTTTATTCAAAACGACATCATTATATACATTGATACTTCAAGAAATATCTATGAAATATCTATTATTTGTCATCACACAAAAAATATTATTAAAAATAATAAAAGTACTAAAGGAATACATAGATAATTGGTATTTGATTATAAAAAAAGTCCATCATATACTAGGAAGCATATCTAGGATACCAAGTTAAAGGTTCCCCTTTAGCCAATCCTAAACTAGCCAATTTATATGCATAACTTCAAACATCTCCACCATCTCCCTCTAATCGCCTATGGAACAATCATTTGGAAAGTAAAAGCTTAAAGTCAATACCTTAAAGTCAGTAATATAATTCACATTTAAATTACTGCAGTACAATGAACTAAGCTGAATTTAAAATGAAAGCAATGACATAGTAAAACAAAATGAACTGTATGGGACAAGAATTAATATTGATAGAATATGCATGTGTTGGAAGGTGGTTCAACGTAACACTGAATTCTTGCCTTTTAAATAAAAGATTAAGAAGGCCAAAAAGTTCTTTACATTGAGGATGGCATTTAAAACCCTAACTAATAAATACACTTATAAACATGAGACTAGGTTAAAAATATACGAGAGATGTGGTAAAAGAAGCTTTACAAGCTGAGTGTCCATTACCTCACCTATAAAATCTATATCCAAAACAAAACAAAACAGAAGATCAAATGGGAACATAAGGCTCAAAAAGTTTAATACACGGATTTGGATCATTCTGCATAATTTCAGCAGCACGTTCGAACTCTTCCCTCAGAACTTTGATGCTATATTTATCTACCACTCGCCCAAGATCATGAGATGTTTCAAAAGGATCCTCTATACATATCAAATGCCGATCATTGCCAATCCTTCTAGTCCAGTCCTTCTCTCGTTTGCTACACCAAAATACAGTATCACATTCAGATAAATAAGAATGAAAACAACGCAGATTTAAATCAACAAAGCATTACCCAGTTCCTATGACTTTGTTAACAACGGAATGGAACATAAAGGGTATGAGAAATATTCAGAGATAACGAGTTCTCATACCTGATTATGCTTCCTGTGCGCACAGATATAACAGAATTTGCATAATCATGACAATATGCCCAATAGTGGAAAAATCCCCGCACAAGCTGAGCAATTGTTTCCTTGTTGTGGCGACCAAAATCACCAAGTTTTTCAACTTCATCAAAGAAAGCACAACTAATATCATCGACAGTCACAGAATACGTTGTCTCCATCTCCTGTATACAAAATAGTATTCAATCATTAAATTACAAAATTATTCATATGATGTAATGTTTAATGAGGTACAAACTTGACAAAGTTAACTGAACATCTTTGATTTGAATACTGCAAAAAGTTATTCCATTGACACTAGCCACGCAATTGCTAAAGTGGTTTTCTCAGAGTAAAAAGTGATTTGCCATTAACAACTACAAGGCTTTGCCACAGCATAAAAATTTGAAGTGGTTTTCCAGCCAATTGTATGGAAAATGAAAATGAAAAGAAACCTAGAACTCTTAGTTAATTAATTTTTTTATTCTGTGGAATATGGAAACACAGACCATTATGTTTAGATGAAAATAAAGGGTTCTTCTGAAACATTAATAGCGAAAACAGTGACATTCTACACCTCTTAAAAGGCAAAATACAGAAATATCTGACAGAGGAATAGAAGAATGAAGTCTGAAGTACACACCTGCAAGCATGGAAGGATGGCAGGTCTTCTCATTTGCAAATAATGAATGCACATCAAAACATACCTGAAATTAAAATTAAATTGTTTTTAGGCAATACTATCTAGTCATCATATTTAAATGAACTTCAATTGTTTTGATCCTGTCTACTTTGATTTTGTTTTGCTATATTAGCACAGTACCTTGCCTAATTATAATAAAGACAACAAAAAAAACTTTTTGAATTACAGTAGCATCAGAGGTTAACTTACGCATAGCTAGACAGAGTTCCATGGTAAGTTTCATTGACTCTTCTTGACTTAGCCCAATGTTTGATAATGAAGGCTAGCTGCCGTAACCTTGGATCTATGAGCGCATAATCCCGAAGAAGCTTTGTATTCACAACAGCAAGAAGATTGTTAATGCATATGTCACAAGAGATTCCTGTTACTGGATCCATGAGCTTTACTATGGGAACCCGTGCACGTGTCAATGCCTACAAACAAATTCAAATTAAGAAATGAACAAATTTTTGTTTTAATTTAATTACTTCAATTTCCAAGGGCAGTAAACCAGCAGCAAATGCATTCTTTTGAAGAAAAATTGAGTCAGTCAGTTACCAGTAATTTCTGTCATATTCCCCACCTAATCCACTTCCTTTTCCTTCTTTATTTTTACCTACATTTTTTCTTAAGTTTCAAAAAGATTGGCCATCATGTTATACTTATCATACAACTCTTTTAACCATAGCATTTTCTCCAAACATATCCAATAAAAATCAAACAGAAAAAACAGATTAGAGATGCTGTGGAAGAAAAAAAGGGGGATGAAAAGACTCAGACACAGGAAGCAAAGAATAACAGACAGAATATGTTAAAGTCTAGGCACTAGCATTGACCAGTGAAGACAATAGCATCTATGCTTATCCAGCCATATAAGGGCCCCTTTATATGGAATCCATAAATTTGAAAGTATCAAACCAAGACAGCAAAAACACCACATAATGTCCTACATCCATGCAAAAACACAATATAAAGTAGGAAAGTCGCCTTATTTGCAGTCACTCAGTCTTATATATGGCCTCTTAGAAGCATGCCTTTGTTGCAACATCGTGGATAAGGAATTTAATCCCACATTGACCAGTGGTATAGAAAAAAAATAGAATATATAAGTGTATAAATTACATTTAAATCGCACTTTATAAACCAATTTTATAGGGTTAATTTAAGCTTAAACCCATATCCTAAAATGGCATCAAAATTCCTACATTCTATTATATAATAAATAGCAATCAAGTGCTCAGGTAATGGCTACACTAGAGTTAGAGGGGTTCCTTTATTTGATAAAGAGGCGAGCCCAATATTACTAGGAATATTTTGAAAGTCTTCCTACAAATAAACTACAAGTAAAATGTAAATTTTATTCTAATGCTTGTTGGGGTTGATGGGAAGGATGAAACATCATCTTCCTGGAAAAAAACAAAGATGTTATTCCTTGTCCTAGTGTCCCAGATGAAGTAATGGAAACACTTGTGAAGCTGCTGAAAAGTACACAAAAAAATGAAAAGGAGAACAACCTTGATTGGGCAGAAGTTACAAAAGAAGTAGCAAAAGGAAAGAATCCTCTCCAACAAATGACAATTAATGCATCTTATGTAAATAGAGATGTAATTCACAGGAAGTTTGCAATGCAATTATGTTAATGCATTGCCATTTAACCTTGTAAGAAGTCCTCCTTTTATCCAAATGTTAAAGGTTGTTGGATAGTATGGTAAAGGTTTAAAGCCTCCTTATCATGAGGAAAGGGTCTCCTATTTGAAAAGATTTGTTAATAGTTAATAATGCCAAAACCAATAAAAATGAAAAATTCCTAGTAGGAGACAAGGAAGAAATTGAAGACACTGAAGAAGGGGAAAAAGATGAAGATGACTTGAGTGATGTAGATCTTGGAGAAGAAGATGATGAAATATGAATTTGATTTTGAGGCTGTTTAGTATGTGCAGCAGTAGCAACAACCATAGTCAATTCACACCGTAGTACTTCATCTGACAACCTTTTTACACAGACAATCTTATCTGGCCATGTCTCCCAAATCCTAGTTTGTATGTCATAAATTTCTAAAATAAGTCTCATCTTATATCTGGGGATAAATAAAAACCCTCCCCTTCGAACTTCAATCTTAACCAACAATCCAAATTTTCATTAACTTTGGACAGCAATGAAGTTTGATTACAAACTTGGGAAGTTATACGCCACAAGTAGGAAGACAATTAACCAAAATCTAAAACCGGTATAATTATGCACATATATTCTCTCATTACCTTCCCAAAGATATTAAGTGGCACATGCCTTTTTAGTCCATTGGGAAGTATTCGGTGAACAGCTATTTTTTATTATCTAAGAAAAAAATTCAAGGACAAACCAGCTACAGCATATTTCAATTTTTTTCCATTCAAAACCAAATTCATTAAACCTCCTTTGTGGAAATTTCTTAGCAAGCTTATATAAGTACCTTTGCTTCTTAAAGTTATTGCACATTTCTTTAAATGTGAATACAAACCATCAAAATAAAAATGGAAATGCAAAAAAAAAAAAAGACGAAAGTTTTCTCACCTGCACATTCTGCAGATTATCTGATTGCAAAATATCCGCCAATTTCATTATAATCTTAGCTTTGTCCATGTCTGCTTCGTCGATAGCAAGGCAAACATCGATGTCACTTTTAGAGACACCAAACGAATTAGCACATGATCCATAGAGATAAAGCTTAGCTGCTGGCCATTCTTTGCTAACTAATTTCTCCAACAATGCTACTAATTGCCTTTGCTTCTGCTTTTCTTCTTCAGGAGGTATTAGAGACTCATATATTGCAAGGAAAGGAACATTAAGAACATCAATGTCCCTTCGACAAACTAACTGCCTTTTGTACATTCTTGCCCGCTGGCTTAGGATCTGCTGCCCTCTTGAATCCGATGATCTGGCATCCTGATAACAAATGATACAAGTGTAAATAACATTCATACTTTACCAAAAAAAGACACATGACCCTCATAATTTGATCACCAGTAGATAACTGTAAAACTCAACAACCTATCTAGGCATTAAAATAAAGGTCCTTCAAACAAATTCAAAATTAAAAATATCACTGTATTATAAACAATTAATGGCTACTCAAAATACTTGATGGAATTTAGTTTAAAATTTAGCTTAGTAATGATTTACAACACATAACAAGTTAGCTACCAGCAATATTATCAACAAATATAACCACGGACCTTCTCTCGAGTGGCGCGTCGTTGCCTTGAGTTGGTCCTGTCATCAGAGTCATCCTCTATCAACAATGAATCAGCCAACTGCTCCCCAAGGACATCAACATGAGCCCCACTTCCACCAGTCTCATTCACAACACTGGAATGCAAGTTACTCCCAGCAGGTGGCCCAGGGCGATCAAGCTGATCAACAAGCCCCATTCCACGAACTACATTGCCTCTAACATTGCTCCTTTCACCAGAAACCATTCTCACACCTTCCCTCTTACCATACAAATTCTCAATCCTACCACCACCACCACCACCCATTTCCCCACCCCCCACCCTACCATCTTTCCTACCCTCCAAACCCTTCCCTCTATTCCTGTTCCCAAACCCTGGTGGAACCCTACTAGCCTCATGAGACAACGACCCACTAGCCGTATAACCCTCAAGTCCTCTTCTTTCCCTGTCCACAACATCATGATTACCCTGAAGAACCACATTCCCACTGGAATTAGAACTGGGGTGATCGACATGCAAGTTCCTGTCGAACCCGTTGTACCCTCTGTTGAAGTTCAAATTGAGCAACGAGTCCACATTGGGAGAAACTTCAGATGCAGAGTACGCAACCGTGGGCAAAGACCCGAACTGCAGTTTCAGTTCTTGCTGCTGGACGAAACCATCGACCTTGCTGTTCTTTTCTTCGATGGGAAACCCTAGTTTTCGCAGATCGTGGGTGAGGCCAGCGTTAACGTTGACACCGTTAGTGACGGAGTTCGGGTTGACGGGGAAGTGGGTCCGAGGAGGGGGAAACGGGTTATGGGGCAACCCGAAAAAGTTCGGAGGGTAAAGCGGAGAAGAGAGAGTGTGGGACCAAGGAGGAAGATGATGAGGGAGAGGAAGGGGGTGTTGGTGATCGGCGCCGGCGATTTGCCACTGCGGCGAGCCAACGGGGATCGTTGGACCGACGACGGCGACGGCGGGATCTATCGCCGGAGACTGTTGCCGCGGGTGTGAGTGGTGTTGGTGGGGGCGTTGGATGAGTGAGAGGAGGAACTCACCGCCGTTAGAGGGCGTCGGCGGCAGTGGCAAGTCACCTCCACCGCCGTTCATGGAGGCGGGTGGCGGCGGAGAGAGGGTGACGTGGCAGTTGTGAGATTGCGAGGGAAGAGAGAGCGTTGAGAGAGAAACTTAGAGGAGAAGTGTAGGAATGGGAGTGTGTGACTTTTAACTTTATATATAAAGCAAAAATGTTTTGATTAATGTGATTTTCGTTTGTTATTATTTTCAAAATTATTGCTAATCTTTTATCTTATCTTCTTGGTATTCGATAATAAAGGAGATAAATTATACTCTAAGAAGTTTTTTTAAATACAGTAAATAATTAATCAATATCTAACATGCTACTTTTTTTTTATGTATACAGTATCAACATGTAACGAATATTATTAAAAATATCATGCATGACCAATCTAAATTCTTGATATTAGTTAAAAATCATTGTTCATATGATTTTTAAGAAAAAAAAAACGGTATGCGTGGTTTTTCTAAACAAATATAATAAGAAAGATAAGGTATTATCTAACAACATTGTAAACTTTACATTAGTTGTAATCATTATTAGTTACAGATTAAAAGTTACTCTCACAATATATAATTATTAAACCCGTAAAATTATCATGTCATCAATCAACAAGAAAGTTTTACTTTTAATCTTTAAATAATAAAAATAATTTATCTTTTTCCAATTTAATAAAATGTATATTCCAAGAAAGAAGGTTAAAAATATGTCTATAAAATTAACAAAAATAGAGCAGTATTATTCTGTAAATAAGTAAAATGTTTTGGTGTGACATGACTTAAGGAATGTTAATATTTTTTTTTCATTTCTCTATTTATTTTGCTCTATTACTGGGAAAACCATATGAAAGTTACTTATTTAAATCAATTATTAAAAATAAAAAATATTATATTATATTATAAGGTTTGTGTGAATGAGAGAGGATGAACTTAGTGAAGAAGTTTGGTGATGTAAGTGGGTAAGACTTACTTTATTATAAAGTTGTCATGTGGAAAGTTTGGATCGGAAGACTGTGGAGTAATTTTACTTTTTATATATTTTTCTTTTCTCTAATTCTCATCTTGTTTCTTTGGTATTTGATATAGAATTGTCTAACAGTCCTAATTAATAAACATCTAACAAATTTCGCTAAATATTTTTAATTAATTAAAGAATCATATATTTTTATATTTTTTTATTATAGTTGGTGAATTAAGAATATAGCATTAAATAATATTTTTTTTAAATATATGTTCAAATTAATTTTTTTAATAAATAAAAGTGTTTTGAAAAAAACTAATTAAAGCTTGTTCCTATCTAAAATAAGATATTGAAATTGTTGATATCGATAGTTATCGTATTTTCTACTTTAGCAATGACATTATTGACTTTTTTTTTACCTTTTTATTTTTTCTCTTTTTAACTTAGGTTAAAAAGTATATTTTACAAATCATATTATATCTTAGATTCATGATCTAACTCTAACTTTGTTTATTTTTCATTTGTAAAGACATTCAACATGGATAAAAATGTTTTACATAATTATTATCACTAGGAGAATGGAAAGAAATAGTAAATTAATTAATTTAAAGTTGAAGTTTGCTTGAATTATTACCTCTCTAATTTGGAGGCATACAAGTATAACAACTTGAATTGAATTTCTTGAGTTGAATTCTCTTGACTACTACTAGTGCTTTCAACTCATCCATATTTATTGAAAGTTGATGTACAAACTTTCAAAAAATAAAATTGTAATCCAATCATCATTGTATTATTGCAATGTTTGGGTAGAGGTTGCAAATCTCGAGGGATGAATCTATAAATTTCTTTACAAAGTTGCAAATAGATTCATTATCCTCTTTCTTGATGTTACTTGTGTGGTTGAATGAGGTCGGTTGGTTGCAAACTACGCTTTGAATTTATGAGATGTCTACAATGGAATTTTTTAGTAAGGTCAAATATTAGTATTACTCCATTGAGTTTCATAAAGAACATTCGACAAATAATTGTATTGATTTTAAAGTAGATTTTCACATGAGATAAACATATCAATATATTCTCATCATGATTAGTGTAACCATGTATCACTATGAAAGAACATTAGTTTGATGACTTGCTAGCTATTAGAAGATGTATAGAATGTGCAAGTGTCGATCAACATTTGAGCTTTGTATCTAGTGATAGAAATAATTGTGTTTTGCTTTGTATATTCATTGTTTTGATGGGGATGATCATTTGTTACCAATGTGGACATGAAGTCAAGTGTTAATATGTTTTGATTGAGATTGAGTTCATCCTAAGAATATGAAATATCACCATTGAGGTGACAATTGAGTTATGATTGGTGTGTTTTTCTATTCAACTTTTTACCAATGTTTGAATCTCGTCTAGTAGGATTCTCGCCTTAACTTGATGTTGTTCTCAAAGTATTAAGTCACTTAGTGCCTTTTTTTGTATTGTCTCAAGGCATTCATTATTTTGGAGTTGTAATGCTAAGTTACAAAATTGTAAGGCCTTGTGTTGTTACCATTTACTCATGTGTTCGTGTTGTTTTCCTTGCATTTGTTTGATGTGAGGTTTGAGATTGTTATCAATTTATGACTATTACATGTTGTTGGTTGATGAATTTGAAATGGTTTTGCCTATAATTAAAACCATAAACCTATATGGCATAGGTAAAAATTTACCCAAGATAACATAGTGGACATCAAATATTTTCAGTGGACATTTTTTTATCGACAAAAAAGATATTAATAGTAGAACACTTGGAATAGTCTAACTCTTTTACAAAAAAATATTTCCAATGTTACTTTTCCTTACCAATCCAAAAGATATTCCTTAAAATCTAAAATTACAAACTAGAATATATTTTTCACTACTATGTGGTAACACTTAGTAGTGGGGAGCCCCATGTGATGCATGTATCAATTTAATCTTATTTATACTTATCAATCTTTGTCATTAAGTGTCCACCATCTAGGTATATATTTTACTAACATAGTAAATCAACTTGTTTAAGTATTGCATCTTTGCCTCTAATAAGAGGTCTTCATTGCCATTTAATTGTTATCATTGTCATTTCTTCATTATTTTGTTTAGCATTATGTGATAGCACCATCATCTTCATTACACTAGTTCAATCTCATTGTAAATTTTTGTTGATCGTACTATGTTATCATCCTTCACTTTAGTTAGGTATAAGTTCAAATCTGCAAAAGAACATTTTGTATGTATCCTGGCTAACAACATGAAAAAGCTATGAGAATCAGTCCATCCTTACAATAAAAACCTTTTCCTTTGCTCCCAGTCTGGAAATTACTTATTACCCTTATCTAATTACTACCCAATAACCCAATCATTTGTCCATTTATCATAAAAAATTTAAGCATGTTATAGGGTTTAAACACCAATCTAAATATGTTATAGGCTAGAGTAAATACCTTTGAAGCATATGTTAACCCATTCCTAAAAATGGTTTTATTTCTTTGACCCCATAGAAGCCACAAAATAGCCATCCATATGCTACCCCAAATTATGTTATATTTGTTGCTCAATTTTAAAAGTTCAAACTGACAAAAGTGGTATTGTGGGTCATTGTGACTCACACTAGTATTTCCTACCCATATATGGCATTGCTTCCACACACACTTTGCTATTTTACACGTAAAGAACAAGTGACTATTGCTTTCCTCTGCATTACCGTACATTACACATAGTGTAGAACTTGTAATTATGCCCTTCCTCCTCAGATTAAGCTTAGTCCCCACTCTATTGAGTATAACTTTCCATGCAAAGTGTTGTGTTGTGGGGAGAGCTCTAGTCTTCCAAAATATTTTAAATATTTCGTTTTGCTCCCCTTGGTTTGTGCCAAGTAACTTTTTATAGGCAGATTTGACTATATAGTTGTCACCCTCTTCGTCTTTCAACTGTAATGTATCATCCCTATCCTTGGATAATGGTATATGTGTGAGTTCTTCCATAGATTTTGATACTAGAGGAACTTACCATTCAAACAAATGTCTTCTCCATTTAAAATCCCATACTCAACCATGGTTCATCCATACTTTAAACTCTTTTATTACTCTAGTCTTGTTTAAAGAATTGGCGTATAATCTTGGATAAGCTATACGCTTAAAGGTTGTTCTGGAATCTAGCTATCTTCCCAAAATTTAATCTCATTCCCCTTTCCCACTTTTCACTCAACATTATTTACAAACCAATTCTCTCATTCTCGTTCATTTACAACTTTCTTAATATCCCTCCACCACACAGATTTCTGGCTCTTCTGGCATTTATTGTTGGAGGAGTTTTTCCATTTTCCATACTTTGATTCCATAATTTCTTTTCATAGTCTTTCCTCTCCCATTGCTAACCTCCAATTCCATTTCCCTAGTAATGCAACGTTGAACATCTTTATATCTATAGTACCTAATCCACCCTCTTCTTTTGGCTTACAATTGTTATCCCATTTTACCCATGCTAACTTTTTACCTTTACTACCCAACCTTAAAGAAATTGTCTCTGGATTTTCTTAATGTTCCTTTCCACTTGTGTGAGAATTTTAAAGAAAGATATGTAAAATAAAGTTAATGTTATTAACATCGATTTTAATAGGCATGTTCTTCCTGCAAACGAAAGATATTTTTCTTTCCATCTAACCCATTGTTTCTTAACATTCTCAACCATTCTTTTTCATATGCTATAACTTATAGGATTACCTCATATCCTCATTCCAAAGTATGTAAAGGGTAAATTCATAATCTTACAATTCAATATTTCTACATATCTCAAAACCATATTTACTTCTATTCTCACACCACCTAATTTTGTTTTCGAAAAGTCCACCTTTAATCCTAAACCAAGCTCAAAACATTTCAAAAAGCTCTTAATAATCATAATATTTTGTGTGTTTGCTTGACTTAGAAATAAAGTGTCATCTACAAATTGCAGCATATTCACTAGAATATCTCTCTCTCCTACCTTAACCCCTTGTAGCAATTGTTTTCTTGTTGTCATCCTAACCATTCCAACAAACCCTTCTGCCACTATTAGGAGCAAAAAAGGAGCTAAAGGGTCTCTTTGCCCAACACCTTTTGATGGGTTGAATTATTTTGTTGGGCTACCATTTACAAGCTCTAAGATCATGGAAGACTCCAAACATTCTTTTTATCCAATTAATCCAAATGTTACTAAACCTCATCCTTTGCATCATATAATATAGGAACTAGGCGTGAGCAAAAAAAGCGAGACCGACCGAAACCGATTCATCCGAATCAAAAAATAAAATGCGGGTCGGTTTTATACGAATTCGGATTTGAATGGATAAAAATTTTCGGGTAAAACGGATATATACGGTCGGATATGGAGCAGAAAAATAAAATCCCCAAATACCCGACCCGACCTGTTAAAGTTTTATCAGTATAATTTTTTATCATCTAAACCCTAGCCGCAGCCCCTTTCCTCTCCTCCTTCTCCTGCAATCTCTTACCCTTTCTTCTGCAACTTTCCTTTTTTTTTTTGAATTCACGACCTTTCTTTTGCAACTTCCCTTTTTTCTTTGAATTCACTCACACTTCGTGCTCATTGGAAGATACTGAACTTTCCTTTCATATAAAGCTACTGTCTTTTTCCGGCGAGGTGAACTGGCTTGCGTTCGCGATGCAGATCTGCGTAGTCACACTTTTTCTAGCGAGGTGGACTGGCTTGCGTTCGCGATGCAGATCTGTGTACTCACAGTGGTTGTGTCGAGATTTCTCCTTTGTTGTTCATCTTCCATTTGTAGTTCTCACCGTGTTGCTTTTGAAGTCCGTTGTGACGTCATTCATAACTTGTTGCTTGTCTTTGACTGGGAGAGAGGAAGAGGAAGAGGTCGCGGCAACAACAACTAAGTTCATAAGCGGCAGCAGCAGCAACTAAGTTCATAAGTGGCGGCAGCAGCAACTAAGTTCATAAGTGGCGGCGACAGCAGCTAGTTTATAGGCCGTGAGGGCGTTTAAAGAAGGGGGAAGGACCAAAGCGTTGACGGTGGTGGTGATGTTTATGGAATGCCGTTGACGAGCTTCTGGTGTGTGTTGCGTTGATGTGACGAAGATACTTTCTTCTCTTTGATTAGTAATTCGGGTAACCCGTAGATCCATCCGTAATAAACCGATCCGAATTTATCCGAAACCGTCTAATTCGAATTGTTAAATGGTCAGGTTTGGATTTGAAAAAATAAATTTGGGTTGTGTCGGATTGGGCATATTGAACCTGAATTCGGTCCAACCCGACCGTTGCTCAGCCCTAATAGGAACTGCCATCTAATAGAATCATAAGCTTTCTTGTAGTCTACCTTAAGGATAACACATTTTTTTCCTTTTCATTTCATCTATGATCTCATTTGTAACTACGAGCAAACATTTATCTTCCAAAAAAGATGATTAGAAGTAATCAATGACTTCGTCTAGAACTTTTTTAACGTTATGGATAGAATTTTAAATGGATATAAAACATTTTTTTATCAAGTTGTTTAATGTGAAATTTATGAGATAATATATATATATATATATATATATATATATATATATATATATATTATTTTTAAGTAAATTCAACAATAGTTAATATTGTTTCAATTAATAAATATCTCATTTCAGATTTCATACATAGACTACATAATTATAGACAAAATTTCTTTTACTATTTTAATTTATATTTTTGTAAGACCCAATATTTCTGCTCTTATGTTTAAGAGTTGTCTCAGATCTAATTGGGCCTAAGGGCTGGCCCATGAGGAGCCAAAGACATTAAACCAGCCTAACACTCTCACTCCCATCTCACTTTCAGAAAATATTTGTCCTCAAACCCCTTCGTTCTCAACGGAAGCTCTACTAGGGTTTGATCCTTAGCCTTCGTCAAGGATGCTCAAGCTCTTTCGACCCCACCTTCTAAGTTTGTTCCTTGAGCTATGGTGCTCCGCTGTTGGTGTCGAGGCCTTGCACTAGCTCATTCCAGGTAAGGGAAGCTAGAACCTAATCTTGTATTCGTCCTTTTCACTGTTTGGCTGTTGTACTACAATTCTGTGGTTGATATGACGTCCTGGATGCGTGACATGCTTTAGTGTGTTATTCTTGGCTTGGTATGAATGGCTGTCGCAGGAAAACAGTGGCGAGACCTGATAATCTCGCCCAGACGAGATGAGTAGAGGCTCGCCCAGACTTTTTATGCGAGGGGTCGCTTAGGCGACCAACTCAGTTTTAAGCGAGTGAGTGTCTCGCTCAGGCGAGGGGAGTCTCGCCTAAGCAAGAATGCGCAGAGGCTGTTGTGGTGTGTGTGTCGAGCTCTCGCCTAGGCGGAGGGAGCTCGTCTGAGCGAGAGTCCTTCTCGCTTGAGCGAGATCCTCCAACCTGAGCGACGAGCTGGGTGAGAATGCGTACTGAATTGGGTTACCTCTGTGCTTGAATGTTTAGCTGGTACTTGTATGAGTTATTGTATGATGGCTTAATGGGAATATTTATGCATGATTGGGAGAGGGTTTTATGTGTAAATCATGAGTTTGACATAATCTTTATATGAATTATACTCGAGAGGTTGAATATATGTATATATGTGGTCATGAGTTTGACATGAGCAACAATGGACATGATGGTTGGTAATCCAGTGGCATGGCTTTGGTATGAGGAGAAACTCTTTACTCATGGTTGGGAATGACGAATTGGTATTGATTCAACGTATGATAAATAAGGATTGGTTACGAATGAGGGGATGAGGTTCCTATGTATAATATATGTATCTGTTACTTGGCTATTTGTGTATGTTTGTCGTGTGGTCAGTACGTAATTCCTTGAAGTCTCTAGGTGGGACTTCAGGGTCGTGCTTCAGTGGTCAGGACGTAATTCCATGGCCCCTGTTAGTGGGTGTCCATGGTGGTGTCACATCTATATAACTTGGTAAGGATTCAAGGTAAGGATCGCATCTTGACACTCTAAGGAGTCAGTTAGTCTCACTTAGAGCGGACTGGCTCTTGTGGTAAGAGTAGCATAAGGCCTGAAACTCATTAAGGGCTAACCTTGTGTGTGAGGGAAATTGATTCATTGTAATACTTGTAACACATAGCTCGGGGGTGAGCAGAGGTATCCACCACAAGTGCAAGCATCTGCTGAATCCGACCCGGTTATATGTATCCAGATGAGTCGAGTCTTAGTGTATTGTTTTGGAATGTCATAACATGCTTGGGTAATGTATGTATAATTGACTGTGAAAGCATATCAGATTGCATGATAAAACCACTTTTGGCTCTAGCTTACCCTTTTTGTTTTTGTTGTGTGTCCTGCTGTGTGGTACTCTCTTTTGCGATGATCATCAACTTGTTGATGTGAGCAGATGCGAGGAACACCCGTGGTCAACAGGGAGGTGATAGTTCTGCTGCTTAGCCTTTGGGTTGACTTCTACCTTTGGGCTCTTCATTTAGGGCTAAGGCCCATGTATTGTTTTCTCCGAAAATTTGTTTAAGTCTTTTTCACTCTATTACTTTACTTTGTACCTGGCATCGTGGTGTATCTCTTTTATTCGTCCTGTAAGCAATTGGAATATCTGTAGGAGTGACGTTATACTCTTTTATCCTCGCTTCTTATATTATATTGTGTGACATATCCTTTATTTAGCTTTATTAACTAAATGAGGTGTTACAATTTTCCTCTATTGTAGAATTATTATGAATAACGAGTAATAACAATAATCTATAATAATATATCTATAACAATATATAAATATGATACCTTCTTTTTGTTCATATTTCTTTATTCCAATTTTACCCTTAATATTATTTTAAAAATTAATTATTTTATAAATATAATTTACCTTTAACTGTCCTTCTAAAACTTTTTTTGTCTTTAATTTTAAAAACTTCTCAGATTTTACTCTTTTAATTTTATATTGAACAATTATTTAAAAAATTAGTTACATTTTTTTATTGATCTTAACTCAATTTTTTATATAAATTAAAAAATGCGAACACACAGACATGATAACCTCACGTTTGTGTTTTTGCTAATAATAATAATAATAATAATAATAATAATAATAATAATATATAAAGAGATACCCTTTTTGTGTCTATATTTCGTTATTCCAGTTTTACCCATAATATTATTTTAAAAATTAATTATTTTATAAATATAGTTTACCTTTACGTAGGGGTGGCAAACGGGCCAGCCCGACCCGTTTTGGCCCGGCCCGTATGTGGCCCGTCAAAAAACGGGCCGGGACGGGCTGACCCGTCAAACAGAAACGGGCCAATATTCACAACTCGTCCCGTATAGGACGGGCTAACGGGCCGGGCCGGGCTGGCCCGTCTAGTTTTTTTTTAATTTTTTTAATTAGTTTTCAAATTTTTTAATTTGTTTTATTTTTTTAATTTGTTTATATATACATATAAATTATTATTAAAGTCATATTTAATCAAATAAAATATTATTTTAACTTTTAATTGATTAGTTAATGTTTTTAATTAGATAAGTTAAAATAATTATTAAATTTACATATTAAATTATTCAATTATAACTAATAATTCAAACTTAATTTGTAGGTGTTAATGATTTAAATTACAATACTATTATATATTTCTACAT
>Ga0214544_1001240_pt1 | contig 52140 bp, 29 predicted proteins | sample CNSS3metaG_FD_160074 | JGI IMG/M metagenome (GOLD analysis project Ga0214544, IMG submission 160074) | Root nodule microbial communities from cowpea collected in UCLA plant growth center, Los Angeles, California, USA - CNSS3 | ecosystem: Host-associated > Plants > Roots > Nodule | place: USA...
CTATTTAGGTTATCGCTTTTCACCTAATGATTGATATATGCAATTTGATAGTTTCTAAAACTAAGTTGTTTAGAATTTTATTCTAAAATATAAGTTGTTTCTAGATGAAGCCATGTGATTTTTTTTTTTTAAATATGATCATAAGAAAGGGTGATAGTATTACTATCCCAAAAGTGTTATTGAGAAACTTCTTAGGAAGTTTAGAAATTATAAATGAGTGAATATCCCTTATGATACTAATTAAAGAAAAATATAGGAGAATTATTTTCTCAACCTCAATATGCTCAGATAATTGGGAGCTTACTGCATGTGATAGTCTTTTCTAGACCATGTGTTGTTTATGCAGTAAGTAGACTGAGAAGATGCACTTAATATTCTAATTATGAATATTGAGACTTATGAGATGCTTAAGAGATTCAATGGAATATATCATTCAATATAGAGTATTTCCCCATTGTACTAGAAGGGTACAGTGATGCTAACTGAATATTTGATTCAGACGAGACAAAATCCATTAGTGGTAATAGGTTCACACTTGGGGTAATGTGATTTGATGGAGATCACCCAAGCAAACAATTATTGTTAGATCAACAAGAAATATGAGCTTGTTGTTCTGGAACGGGCTGAGAGTGAAGTTGATAGTTGACGAACTTCTTAGCTAACATTCCACTAGGAATGAAAATACTTTGTGATTGTCAATTGGCAATAGCTAGCTAAAGAGTGAAACAATTTCCATTGAGTATGTGAAGTCAGAACAAAATCTAGCAGATCCTCTGACTAAACCCTTGAGATGAAACATGATATTAGAAACAACGAGGGAATGAGACTTAAGCCACTTGCAAATAAACAAGTGATGGTAACCCAACCTTTGTGATTGGAGATCCCATGAATAAGGAATAAGGTTCATATTGGTAAAAATAATTCACTTGTTAGTTCTGATAGCACTAAAATTGATTTTAAAATCAATTATGTCCATTCCTATGGTGTGTGTGAAAGTGCTAGAGACTGCAGTATTGAGAGGTTAAACTTTGTAATTAAAATTCTCTGAGGTGTAACAATTTTAACTTGAACAAAGTTTTAATGATTTTGATATCCCTTATGGATGGTGTATGATTTGCAGCATACACTTGATGAAATCACCTATACGAGTGTCGAGTGGGGCTGCTTGTATAGGATATTGGCATGATCTCTAGAGCACTCATGAATACCAGGCACGTGCATGGCCTAGTAAGCGTAACACAATGATAACATCAAGAATTGTGAGGATGTATTGTGATTGATAAACCGCTAACACACATCAAATGTCCTTTGTTCATATAGCTTGCTATACTACCTACTTTATGTGTTAAGTTTTTCAATCTAAGACTGTTTCATATAGCTTGCTATACCAGCTCTGATGCATTACATCTTAGTTGAGACCCAAGATTTTCTTTCTTTTTATCTCTTATCTTTTGCAATATGTGGGGAACTGTTATATATTTATAATAATATTGCAAAAATAATAACGTTGAGTTGTTGCAACTTTGGCAAGCCTCCCTCCTTTTTAGGATAGTGCATGTCGTTGCAGCAAGATCTCCACCACATGTTGATCCCACATCTACATTTTATGAGATATTATTTTCCACACTAGGCTTCAGTTACAGAGCATGGATTTTTTAAATCCATTCATCACCTATAAATAGGAGCTTAAATCCTCTTCCAAAAAACATTTTTTTCTCATCTCTCCTTTTCTTATTTTCTTTCTTTTCGATCTTCTCTTATATCATGGGTTACTTACTCTTTAAAGAGTATTTATCTTTATCTTGCTAGTTTCTATTATCTCGAGATATATTCAAGATGTTCTTATTGTATCCTGGGGGATATGCGTATATACTGCGGATAAATCCTTAAGGACAGTGTTTTTACACACCTTAGGAAATCCTTTTATTTTATGCTTTTATCAATTTTATGCAAATTTTGCTAACAAATAAAACCAAATAATAAATTATCTAAATGCCTACAATGATAAATCTAATTAAGGACGAAACTAAGCAAAATAAAAGGATTTTTGTGGAATGAAATAAGAACCATTAAATAAAGAATTGCCAGATTGATTAAAAGATTTAATTCAATGATATGAAATTGGGTAGATTTTCTTCCTTTTTCAAATTAGGATACTTCATTGATTTCCAAAAAAATGTTTTTCAATGTAATTGAAAAATTAGAGAACTTAAATTTAAAGTAACCACTCAATTAATTTTTTTAGAACATTATTCATTCCACCTTATATGATTAAGATTCACTTTGCGCTATACTCATTCCACTTTATATCACTAATCTTTTTATCTGTCTTTTTATTAAGCAAACATTTGTTAAATGTTGAATTAACTAGGATACGACTAATAAACTCATTTTAGTTTTTCTCATTTATTTCCACCGTATATAAATGAAAAGATTTATAATAACACTTAATTTGTTTCTTCTTATATAATCTATGTGTTTTAATTATCCTTTACATGTTCCACCGTATACATATAAAAAATTATTGTTTTACTCACATCAAAGATTACTAATTAAAAATTAATATGAATTATTATTAATTACTATGCATAAAATTGACTTCTCAATACCATTCAAAGGAAATCTTAAAACCAATAAATAGAACTCGAGTAAAAACAATAAAAAAATAGTAGACTCTAATAAATAAATAAAATAAAAACTCATTACTAACTTGAAACCTTGAAATCCATTTTTGCAATTACAAGACAACCAATCTTGGAAGCTTTGCACTCCATGGAAGTGTTACAAAACATGAAAATAATATGAAAATAGAAGACAAGAGAGGATCGGGTGTTTGGGAGAAAGAAGTTCCACGAACTACATGAGAGAGTGATGTCCCAAATGCCTCTCCTTGGTCTCCTATTATAGTGTTGGGTCATAGACATATCTACAATTTATGTTGCATTAAATCTTCAGAGTTAGTTGAGAATCTAGATTATGTTGATGAAATCTCTATAGATAACCTCTAAATATTTAGGATGTAAGATCCTAGAAAATGGCATTTTAAAAAGTGATAGTGGTTTAAAAATAGTGAGACTCAATTATTTTAGTATTAAAAGGTTTTAATATAAATAGAATTTTTATAAACGAGTTTCATTATTTTAAAACACACCATCTCTCTAGAAACCATTTTTCTAGAGTTCTCTGACTTCTCTCTAGAGGTTATGTCTCTCTGGTCGTTTGATTGAAAAACCGAGACCGTAGGATTGATCCTCTCAGCGAGCTCTACAAATATGACCTACCAGTTTCTCTATTCGCGTAAATTGAGTTTCTGCTCTCTTTTTTTAGTCTTTTTCTGTTTTTTGTTGCATGCAAGCCCTCTTCCGCTTGCATGCGACGTTTTAATCATCAGTATGAGTCTCTGTTGAGCAGTGATCATAACGGTATGTCCTGATCGTTCTTGTGATGTTTCTATGTGTAGATAGAGCATCATGTGGAGTTAGAGGTGTTGACGTTTTTAAGGCGTTTACGTTTATAAAGTTGTCTAAACAAGATAACAGGTAAGGGAAGCTAACTATTTTGCTTGAATTTCGTATAGAAATCATTCTGATGACTTTGAATTGCATGATTAAGTGTTGCATGAGTGCTTGAACTGTGTAATTGAGTATATGATTGGATTATGCTAGATTTCTGGACTGTTGCATGTGAGAACAGATTGGGAATTTGGTATTTTTGCCTAAGCGATCAGCTCTCGCCTGAGCGAAAACACCAGAAACTCATCCCCTGTCTTTGTGCGAGATCTCGCCTAGGCGACCCAGTCTCGCTTGAGCGAGAGTCACTCTCGTCTAAGTGAGACAACTTAGCTTGAGCGAGAATTCGCCCAGAGTTTGGGTTGTTCTCTGTTTCGAGCCTCGCTCAGGCGAGAATGACTCGCCTAAGCGAGAGAGCCCTTTCGCCTGGGCAAGATCTTCTGGCTTGGGCGAGAACCTCTGCAGTTGAGTGTTATTTCCCTTGTTTCTAATGGATGAAGCTATGTTTAAATGTTAAAATGTGAACTTAGTTATGATATGCATGGATTGTTATGACTGGTAATATGTGTGGCGAAATTGCATGAAGTTGGAATATGAGAAGATGTGGTTGAACTAGGATTTCAAGGGAAATTCTAAGAGGAATGTTTTAGTGTATATAAGGACTCAGTTTTGGTTGGTATCCTGACGCTCCAATAACCATTAAGGCTCATGTAGAGTGTAATGGATTATGTCGTGAGGAGTAGCAGGAGGTCCCAGTCTATGGACCCGATTCAGTCACAGACGCAAAGGGGACTTACCTTGGGAGTGGTTGGGTGATAACCCCTTTTGTCCAAACTCTGCAGAGTTTGGAAACCGTCACAGGTGCACGCCACCAAGAGATCCAATATCGCTTACATAATCCGGATATCGAGTCTACAGTAATATATTTGTATTGTGTTTGTGGTGGCCTATGTGATTCTGGTAAAAATAGGAAAGATTGTATGGTTTGTCTATAATTGAATTGCATGATTTTTCTTATCAGATTAGCTTACCCTTGCTTTCTGTGTGTTTGTCTGGTGTTGTATTGTTTTCCTTTTACGATGATCACCTATTCGATGGGAGCAGATATGGTTGCAGTGTCAAAGGAGCTTCTAGAGGATGAAGAGCCATCGTTTTAGTGTTGAGAAGGAGGTTTCCAGTGGGATCTTTAGCAGTGGTCATTTTAAGTATAAAGCTTATTAGTTTAATTTAAGTGTATAAGTGATATATTTTTATAGTCATCTCTTTTGTAAGATTGTATTAATATATTGTGTACATTGGATTATCTGTTTTGGAACCATGATGAAACTCCTTATTTTTATTAGTTTTAAGCTGCTAAAATTGGGATATTACATTTATGGTATCAAAGCAGTTCGTCCTTATGATGACCTGAGAGTTGTGGGTTTGTCATGTCTTGTTTGTGTTGGAGTTCGAGTTTAGTAGAGTTTGTCTTTGAAACCGAAAGTATTAAGAACAAAAAACGTCTTGATAAAGTAATGAGGGTGCACACTCATGACTAGATCAAAGATTGTTTTCCTTTCTTAATTTTACTGGTTTGAGGAAATAAGAGAGATGGACAAAAAGTTTTGGCTATCAATAGATGTTAGAGTTTTGCTTTCTGTGTCCATGTTGTTTTGTTGCACCTCTGTGGTTTACGTTTAGTGTTTATAGTGATAGAGGAATGCAGATTCAAGGTCAACTTGACCTGCTTACCTTTGTGAGGGTTGGATGTAGTTTTTGAGATAACTTTCTATCTCAAGGATATAGGTTTGTTGTATGAAGTAGATCGATGAGCAAAGAAAGTTAAGCTTTGGGTTAGTAGACTGGATAAAGAGGTTTAAATTCAAGATCAATGTTTAGACTAAGGAAGCTTAAGGGCAGACTCATGAGATCGAATATCAAAAGTTTCCCAAAAGGAGTAAGTTTAGAGGTTAGAAATATGGAAGATATCAGTGTGTGCCAGCGCAACAACGTTTGAGAAAATCAACTTTGTTCTACATTCCAGCAGTGTTGAGGTTCAAAGATAAGCAAATACAAGCAGTGTTAGGAGTTGTGTCATTGGACATAGTCATATAGCCATATCTAGTACTTTTTTGGATTGGTGAAAGAGAAGTAATTGGCAAATCCTAGGGTGTAGGAAACAGTGAGATTGCTTGACATTGAACAAGCTAAGAAAGATAAAGATCTTGAAGTGTAGAAAGATAACAAATCTCTAGTGGGAGCTTAGACAGACCAGAGTTTGAGGATCAGTTAGGTAAGGTGATGTTTCCTAAGTAGAAAAATATAAGCTTAAATAGTCATTTGGTCCTAGTTTTGGTCGACTTTTTTCACTTTGGTCCTACTTTTAAAATTGTTTTCAATTTGATCCTACTTTTCGTTATATTTTTTCAATCAACTCATTTTCGTTAACTCTGTCTAAATCGTTAACGGATGTGAACAGTAACTGCCACGTGTCATTTTGTGATTTTTTTAATTTTTTTTAAATGTACACGTGTCAAGCTCATATTATGCCACGTGTCATTATTGATTTTTTATTTTGATTTTTTAATTTTTTTAATTTAATTTTTTTAATTAAAAAAATTCACGTGTCAAGATAATATCATGCCACGTGTCAGAATCCGATTTTTATATTCAATTTGGTCCTAATAAGAATCACAAAAATCACAAAAATCACAAAATCACAAAAAATCACAAAATGACACGTGGCGGTTACTGTTCACATCCGTTAACTATTTTAACAGTGTTAGCAAAAAGGACTTTATTGAAAAAATATAACGAAAAGTAGGACCAAATTGAAAACAATTTCAAAAGTAGGACCAAAGTGAAAAAAGTCTACCAAAACTAGGACCAAATGACTATTTAAGCCAAAAAATATAATATGAGGATGAGAATGAAGTGGCATAAAGGTTTCATATTAGGTTCAATAATTAGAAGGAGATGCTTGGATCTTTTCAATAGCAGGATGTTTCAAGGAAAAGTAGTTCATGAGCATAAGCATTGACTTTGGGCTGAGGTTGAGAAATTCAAGTCAGGGAAGAAGAAGCGAACCGTTAAGTTCGATCTTGTGGGAACGATAAAAGCTAGAGAAGGCAGAGTACCATAAATAATGAAAGGAGAAGGAAAAATCTTAAGTAGTCGGAATTGTGTCTACGATAGTTGGTGCTAAGCTATTAATGCAAATCATCAAATTCAAAAGGTGGTGTTTGGGATATGAGTTTTGGTTTCGTTCAGGATCATGTAACCTTAGTGTCATCAATATGGTTAATGAGTTATGGTTAATTACAAGGAGGAGTTGGAGTTTGAGCTGGTAGTTTTTCTTCTATGGTGGACAAGTGAAGATTTCTTGGATGCGTGATATGTTTCGGGGTGATCAAAGGATTCAAATTCAAAGTCAACCTGAATTACTTTCTTTACAAGGTTTTGTTGGGAGCATAAATCTCAAGGGTGACTTGGTTGTTTTCTAAGCTCATTCTGGTGGAATGTGGTAGCATAGGAAGTGATGTTACTTGTTTCAAGACGGTGAGTAAATGGTTGTGCATCAAGTATGGAACAAGTTGAAAGGTGAAGACAGAGTGTTACCGGTATGAGTGTTTATCTAGTAAAGGCCCGCGAAGAACATATGCAAGGGATCTTAGTGGTGAAGCAGTTTTAGTTATGTTATGAACTAGATGTTAGAACAATCACCGACAAGCAGTGGGGTTCATTATTGCATTGATATCTGAAACATAACTAGTGTCAATAGTTTACATTGGATGGTTTTGCTAAAAGTGTGGAGTCAAGACAACAAGTGAAGGAGTCCTTAGAAAAGCAATGGTTTAATCGTAGTGTGTCATCGTGAGTAATCCAGTCTAACAAAGTTTGGAAAGAGAAGTAATTATATGTTAAGATCTACGACCGTAAGTGGTTAAAATGAGTGGGAAAAATGTTAAGGGAAAGGAAGTTCTAAGAGTGACTTTAAGTAAGGTTTTACAAGCAAGTCGTTATCAAGGTTTCGTGACAAGTTTCTCAAGGGTGAAGAGAGTCGTCAAGACGTTGAAGAAGAACATGATCAACGCTTCAATATTGATTATTCTTTGCGATCTATTGTGACTCAACACATCAGGTGTGAAAATGGTTGTTGATCAGAGTGACGCAGCGGAATAATGGTGGGGTATACTTATCAATAGTGGGAATATAGGAGACGAGGAAATATCTTACTCATGACCTGGTGGTTGATGTGGTAGTGAGTTCTCTAAAACAACAGAGGTGTCAGTGTTATGAAGATTTGTTAAAGATGTTTAGTGATCATCAACACCTAGAAGTATGGAGTTGCATAGAGAGAGATGGATAGGAAATGAAAGAGATGAATCGAGCTATGGTTTTGATGTTTTAAGCAGAAAGAGAATTGTAGTGGTTGGTTCGATAATGAAGAGTAAGAATTGGTGGAGAGATGGTTGCAGATTAGTGGTTTAATAAATGTTGAGGAAGTGTCAGAATTTGGTGTCGTTGTTGCCGCAAGTGAAGGGTCTAGTCTGGAAATGGGATAACATTGTTATAGACTTTGCTGCCCTGGTCAAGTCAGTATGAGAAGCATGATGTCATGAGGATGGTGGTGGATAGGGTGGTCAAGAATGTTATGAATCTGTGTGTGATCAAGTCAGATGAGTGGTACCTCAAGGAAGAAACTAGATAATGAGAAGTGATAACAATCACGTTTTAGGTTGAGATCGGTTGCAATCTTTAAATTTTGATAAACACCTACCAGAAGTAGTGGAGAACATATGGAAGGTGAGTCGGCATATCAGACATAAGTGGGTTGGTTAGGTGTAAAGGACCATTCAAGTTTTAAGGTGGAAGGTGGAGAGTTGCTTTGAGAGTAGTGACTAATCCAATCTACACTGTTAAACGTATGTCGCTTAGCACAGAGGCAGAGTTTTCAGTAAATTTGGGTGTTACAATCGTTAAGTCAGTCATGTCTAGGTGGTTGTTGTAGAGAACATGAGGAGAGCATGGTTTTCTTTCTATCTGATGAGTGAATTTTCGATGACGAAAATTTTTCTTGTTGGGGAGAATGTAAGACCCTAGAAAATGGTGTTTTAAAAAGTGATAGCGGTTTAAAAATAGTGAGACTCAATTATTTTAATATTAAAAGGTTTAAGTATAAATAGAATTTTTATAAACGAGTTTCATTATTTTAAAACACATCATCTCTCTAGAAACCACTTTTCTAGAGTTCTCTGACTTCTCTCTAGAGGTTCTGTCTCTTTGGTCGTCTGATTGAAAAACTGAGACCGTAGGATTGATCCTCTCGGCGAGCTCTACAAATTGGACCGATCAGTTTCTCTGTTCGCGTAAGTTGAGTTTCCGCTCTCTTTTTTTACTTTTTCTGTTTTCTGTTGCATGCAAGCCCTCTTCCGCTTGCATGCGACGTTTTAATCATCAGTATGAGTTTCTATTGAGCAGTGATCATAACGGTATGTCCTGATCGTTCTTATGATGTTTCTATGTGTAGATAGAGCATCTTGTGGAGTTAGAGGTGTTGACATTTTTAAGGCGTTGACGTTTATAAAGTTGTCTAAACAGCATAACAAGTAAGGGAAGCTAACTGTTTTGCTTGAATTTCGTATAGAAATCATTCTGATGACTTTGAATTGCATGATTGAGTGTTGCATGAGTGCTTGAACTGTGTAATTAAGTGTATGATTGGATTGTGCTAGATTTCTGGACTGTTGCATGTGAGAACAGATTGGGAATTTGGTATTTTTGCCTAAGCGAGCAGCTCTCGCCTGAGTGAAAACACCAGAAACTCATCCCCTGTCTTTCCGTGAGATCTCGCCTAGGCGAGCCAGTCTCGCTTGAGCGAGAGTCACTCTCGTCTAAGCGAGACAGCTTAGTTTGAGCGAGAATTCGCCCAGAGTTTGGGTTGTTCTCTGTTTCGAGCCTCGCTCAGGTGAGAATGACTCGCCTAAGCGAGAGAGCCCTTTTGCCTGTGCGAGATCTTCTAGCTTGGGCGAGAACCTCTTCAGCTGAGTGTTATTTCCCTTGTTTCTAATGGATGAAGCTATGTTTAAATGTTAAAATGTGAACTTAGTTATGATATGCATGAATTGTTATGACTGGTAATATGTATGGTGAAATTGCATGAAGTTGGAATATGAGAAGATGTGGTTGAACTAGGATTTCAAAGGAAATTCTAAGAGGAATGTTTTAGTGTATGTAAGGACATAAGGACTCAGTTTTGGTTGGTATCCTGACACTCCAATAACCATTAAGGCTCATGTAGAGTGTAATGGATTATGTCGTGAGGAGTAGCAGGAGGTCCTAGTCTGTGGACCCGATTCAGTCACAGACGCGAAGGGGACTTATCTTGGGAGTGGTTGGGTGATAACCCCTTCTGTCCAAACTCTGCAGAGTTTGGGAACCGTCACAGGTGAACGCCACCAAGAGATCCAATGTCGCTTACATAATCCGGATATCGAGTCTAGAGTAATATATATGTACTGCGTTTGTGGTGGCCTATGTGATTTTGGTAAAAATAGGAAAGATTGCATGGTTTTTTATAATTGAATTGCATGATTTTTCTTATCAGATTAGTTTACCCTTGCTTTTTGTGTGTCTGTCTGGTGTTGTATTGTTTTCCTTTTGCGATGATCACCTATTCGGTGGGAGCAGATGTGGTTGTAGTGTCAAAGGCGATTCTGGAGGATGAAGAGCCATCGTTTTAGTGTTGAGAAGGAGGTTTCCAGTGGGAGCTTTAGCAGTGGTCAATTTAAGTATAGAGCTTATTAGTTTAGTTTAAATGTATAAGTGATATAATTTTGTATTCATCTCTTTTGTAAGACTGTATTAATATATTGTGTACATTGGATTATCTGTTTTGGAACCATGATGAAATTTCCTATTTTTATTAGTTTTAAGCTGCTAAAATTGGGATGTTACATAGACGATATTCCAAAAAAAAAATTGTTGCTTTAAAGATTTGAAAAAATTTGGCAAGTTCTGTTTATATTTTTTGATAATTAAATAAAATATGTGTAACTAAAAAAAATATTTTTAACACATTTTTATATCTCAAAGTCAAGTTTCTATCTTAAAATAAATCCTCATTAAAATAACATTTCAAGCACAAAACTAAATAAAAAGCTAAGTTTAGAAATTCAATAAGGGCACAAATTTATATTCATCACATGTGTTGTGTTTGGAAAAAAAATAATCTCTAAAATACGTCACATTTATTGCGAGCACCATAAAAAGTGTGTTTTATGTTGTAGTAAAGACAATTGGGGATTTGATTTCCTATGATGGCAATGGTGGTGCATTTTCAAGGACAATGTTAGGGGATTACAAGTACCATGGTAAGCCTTTCTTTCGTAATAAGGATGTAAGTTTGAGAACACTATTTTTCACTTGTCATTCTCCATTGTCATGAAAAAATATTAGCCGAAGGAAAAGAACCTTTAACATTATAAGATCTTGGGACAATATTTTCTTTAGAATAAAATCAATATATTATTTAGAATTGATGTCAAAATTAGGATTGTTATATGAATGAAGTACAACAATTCTTATTATTGTGGATTTATTGAGCAATAGTTATGTTGTACCTATACTCTTAAATGTATCTAACAAAGTTGAGCAAGCGTGATTTTTTTTTTTTTTTTTTTGGAGCAAGATGACTCTAGAAGGAGATATGAATAGAGCATGTAGATATTTTATAATTATTTTACGAGACATAATAATATAAATTAATTAAAGAGTAAGGCAGAAAAGAGTGAATATAAGGATTTATACTGGTACACCTCACACCTTGAGGTTATATCCAGTCTCTTAAGCAAACTTCCTAAGAAGTTTCACTAATCAAATCCCTTGACTAGTACAAGTATTAACCTCTCTAGGTTATAACGAGTTTAACACTCTCCAAGAAAACAAGTATAAACCACTCCAAGATACAATGAGTTTAAGCTCTTCAGGTATCATTCTCAATCTCCCATTGAGATTGAGAATTCTCAATTACAACAAACAAAAACAACCTCTCACGCAAGAGAAAAATATCACGCTCACAGGGTATTCTTCATAATATGAAGGATATTACAAAGATTAACATTCAATCTAATATCATTCTATACAATATGAAAGTGACTTTATGCACTCAGAGTATTCTCTCTATTAACCTTTCTTAAAGGATTTAACAATTTTGCAGCACTAAGGTATTTCTCTTGTATTTTTCATATCTTGTTCATCTTGGTCTTGGTATTTATAATCACATAGTGTTCTTATTCAATTCTTCATTTCTTTAATATCTTCTTCTTGCTTCACCTGGAAGTTCTTGATATTACTTTCAAAGTGTATTGCTTCTTGTGAATTATTAGTTTTTTCCTTTTCTGCCATTCAACAATTTAAATCTCAAATTTCATAAAATTGTGGCTTCCAATCATCTAGATAATATCTTGTAGTCTTTTATCTACAGAGTCTATTCCTTTCATGTGATTGGTTGATAATTGTATAACATTATTCGTGATCTTTAATAAAATAGGATTTCCTTTTATATTTATTTAATGATCTTTGATATTTTAAAAATATATCTTCATTAGATCTTCTATTAAAATATCTCCAATTAACATTGAGCCTTGCTTCACAATCTTTTTAATCTGATAATCACTTTTTATTATTTTGATCATTTATTTCAACATTCAAATTTATTTGATCAATTTGAGTTAGCTCTTCATATCAGCTAATGACTTATTGGTTTCGTTATGTAATGATTTGAACTTGACTCCTCTAATGCGTATCTTTCATTTAATCGACTTGTCATTCTTCCATTTTAGTTGTCTAATTGAAAATTAGTATATCTGATGATCTAAACTTGACTCAACTAATATAATTTCTCTTGCATTTGAAAACTAGTATGTATAGTCCATGACTACAATTAGCATGGTTTCGCTCCACCAATAAATGTTATTCTATCTACATCATTCCTAAGAAAAATGCATTTAGAGCATTCTTATCACATCACTATGAAAAACATGTTTCCAACACTTCTACGCCAAATGGCTGTATCTAAGCTTCACTTTCTTCCATGTTGGCTTAAACTTCAAGCATAATATTTTTTGTGCTAATTTTACTTTTGCTATACTTAGCTTAAAGTCATTAAACCCACATTAGTTGAACAAAAACATATTTTCATAGTAAAGGACATGGTCACCTAATGGTTATCTATTTGTGTATGATGAAGTTTATGACCTAGCTAACCTTTCTTATGTCTAGTGTTTTTTTAAGAGTATTATCTAATCATCTTTGGCTATAATAGAACATTATCTTACTGGCTTGAAATTCTCGATTCATTATAGATTTTGTTATCATCAAAACTTACTTACTGTTAAACTCTCTCGCATGTTTTCAATTCCAACTTGTAGAAAATATTATGTTCATCTAGTTATGTGATTTTTAAAAAATATTGTGTGTTGAACAAGGGTGATTTGTTGTAAACTCCCTCACATGTTGCTATAAACCTTTATTTTTAGATTTTTATGCTATAACCCCTTTCCTTTCTTTTCAGTTTAAGTTTTTTTGAGTTGTTAATTGATAATTAAGCTTTAAGGTTTTTCTTTTATTCTATTTTTTTTTAAAAGATGAAAGGAGAAGCTAAATTTTTGGGAGGTATTGCTTCTACTAAGGGAGTTAAAGGATTTCAACCAAAAGCTACCAAAAAAGGTTTCTTTGAAATATATTTAGATAGCTCCAGATCCAAGGAGCTACTGGTACGCTTAGCGTCTGGCGATGAGGTTAGTCTCGCCAGGTGATACTTGCAAGGTCAGAGGCTTTAGGAGCGCGTGGCGCCTAGCGGCAAGATGCTTCCGCCAAGCAGTCTATAACTGGCTTTCGCTTGGCGACTCTAAAGCAACGTAAGGTGATAATGCAGGGGCAGAATGTTTGCATGCATTGAATGTGTGTGGCTACAAGACTTTGAGTGATACCTTAAAGATGGACTTGTTGGAGCACTCCTTGAGTTGTGGCTCGGGATAGAGAGTAAACACGTGAAATTCTTTGAGTTATAACTCAAAATGTCATCTCATGAGTTGTGGCTCGGGATGGCGAATGAACATGAGCATTCCTTGAGTTATGGCTCGGATTGGCGAGTGTTACTGGTGTGAGTGTGTTAGTTGTGGCTCAGATTGACGAGTGTTACCTGTGAGTGTGCCAGTTGTGGCTTGTACGAAGGGTCTTCACTTGATTGAGCATCACAGGTTGTGGCCAGTGATGTGTTACTCTTGTGTTGAGAATACGAATTATGGTTCGTATTGGGAACTCCACCTAGCATTACAGAGTGTGGTTTGTAGCATGTTTTCCGCACGTGTTCTACAAGTTGTGGCTTGTAGGTGGTGGCAGCAAAGGGTATCATGAGGTTATCATTTAAAGATGTAGGATATGGATAACATGGTGGTGGTCATGTGGTGTGGAATCAAAGAATAGAGTTCATTTGATGGGTGTATGCATATTTATTTTGAATTATCTATATGTTTATATATTAGCTCACCTTATCTACTTGTGTTTGGCGATGATCGTGTAATTCATTACACGGGAGCAGATGATGTTGTAGGTGACTCTAGTGAGGCCTATATCAGAGTGGGGCAGCATGGGGATTTTAAGATTTTAGCTCATTTTAGTTTCCATCACTTGGTTTTATGATTGGTTTTGGAATTGTAACACTTGGAGTTTATTTACGATTATTGTTATTATAACTATTAATGTATAGTTTTAATTTTCCCGCGTTTTGGGAAAAGATAGTATAATAAATGATGTTTTATTTTCATTTTCTATTTTATTTATTAAAATTAGTATTATCCGACCGGGATGTTACACCTTATGTAACAAACCTTAATGTCTTAGCGCCAAGTCTAAAATTTAATAAGAGGCCTAATGTCTTAGAACTTTCGTTATTAAGAGTTTGCATCAATGATCATAATTTTGATATTATGAATGACCAATGATGTACTTTATGTCTAGATGCACAATCAATTAGTTGTTTATTCTGGTCTAGGTTCTAATATCATCTCCAATTATTAGATATCCACAAATATGTAATCAATAATTATCATATAATTAAAGAAAGAATAGAACACAAGAATAATGGAAAAGAATTATATTGATTAGTGGAATTTACAAAGAATTAAGAATACATTACAACCAACTCCCGTGAATGAAGGAGTTAGTTACTTTTGAACATATGGAACACTAGACTGATGTTGAAATTGAATGTCTCCAGCCTTCAGAATGCCCTTCTACCTTCAGGTGTAAAGATATCAAGTTTCTTTCTCTCCAAGTGTGTATTTGGCCTATGTGAGACCTTCAATTTATAGACTTTCATAAAGTGACTTGCCCTAAAATTTAGATTTTATTTTGTACTTAAATAAATTGTAAGAGATAATTCTTTATATATATATATATATATATATATATATATATATATATATATATATATATATATATATATTAATCTTTGGAGATTCCATATCTTTGAATTATTATGACTTGTAATTTGAGTAACCAACTTTATGGATATTTGATATTGTTGATAATCTTTGACCATTCCGTATTTCACTCATTATGTTGATAATCTTCTCAAATATCTGAGATTTCCCTTTATTTGCAAAATATAATCCACAAGATATAAAAATAAATAAAATAAAAACATGATAATGTCAATTATCATAATCTATAGAATGTTTAATTTAGACAAGGTTTAAACAACATACATAATTGCTCTTGCATTTGAAAACCAATATATCTGGCCCATGACTATAATTAACATGGCTTCCCTTCACCTATAAATGTTATTTTATCTACATCATTCCCAAGAAAAATATATTAAGAGCATTATTATCTCCTCACTATGAAATGCATGTTACCAACACTTCTCTCATGTCCCCAAATGGCTATATCTAAGCTTCACTTTCTTCCATGTTGGCTTCAGACTTCAAGCAATCTTGTATGTGCTAATTGTACTTTTGCTATACTTAGCTTAAACTCATTGAATTTGCATTAGTTGAAAACAAACATATATTCATAGTAAAGGACATGATCATCTAATGGTTATATATTTACGTATGATGAAGTCTATGACCTAGCTAACATTTCTTATGTCTAGTGTTTTTTAAGAGTATTATCTAATCATCTTTAGCTATCATAGAAAATTTTCTTACTGACTTGACTTTCTTGTTTTATTATAGATTTTGTTATCATTAAACTATTCTTACTATCAAACTCCTCAATGGGGTTTACCAGCATAAAATACTTACAATTGTAAACTCTCTCGCATGTTTTTAATTCCATCTAATAGAAAATATTATGTTCATCTAGTTATGTGATTTTCAAAAAATATTGTGTGTTGAACAAGCGTGAGTTGTTGTAAACACCCTCGCATGTTGCTTTAAACCTCTGTTTTTAGATTTGTATGCTATAACCTCCCCCTGCTTTCTGTTTTGGTTTAAGTTTTGTTGAGTTGCTAATTGATAATTAAGCTTTCAAGTTTTTCTTTGTTTCTTTTATTTTTTTTTTCAAACATGAAAGGAGAAGCAAACATTTTGAGAGGTATTTCTTTTGCTAAGAGAGTTAAAGGATTTGACCCATAAGCTACCAGAAAAGTTTCTTTGAAATATATGTAGATACCTATATTTCTCTTGATGGTGTTAGCACAAGTGACTTTGATGCTTAGAGATTTGATGAAGATATTCCATAGCAACTTCATTAAAACTTGATAGATTGGTGAAGACTTGAAGAAATGTTGTGTTGATCAAGCTTGATGTGTGCTTAATCTGGCTATCACGTGATGATCTCAAAGCTTGAAGATTTGAGCTTAACATGAAGACATAAATTAGGTGTTTGGTTGCAATCTTTTAGTCTGTTAAATAGGTTTTTAACAATTTAATTGGTTGTCTGTTATAATTCTCTTATCAACATATTCAATTAGCTTAATGAACTTTCAATCAATTGAAGCTGCTAGATCTTTCCAAACCACCCTTCTTAGGGCTTAAGCTGCACATTTTGGGCTTGGGCTATTCCAGATTTATCCTCCTCGTGAGGGTTTCCTTAACCGCCTTTGTGGCGCTTAACACCATTTCTACTATTCAGCCAAATCAGTCACAATTTCCTTCATTTTACATGCAAAAACAGCATAAATACATTAAATTCCACTTTTTACTATTTCTTCTCTCCTCATTCTGTATTTTAATAGACATTAATAAATTAGCATATACGAATTATAAAAGTAATGGTATTGGTGGGTCCCATAATGATATAAGGCATTTGAATTCTTCCATTCAATGGAACCCAATTCTAAGGAGAAAAAGAAACTTACACATTGGGTCGTTTAGACACCCCATCAACATGCATGCGCAGGTTTTGCAAGTGGCAAAGATGGGATGTTGGCATTGACGTTCCTGATGATGTGGCAACATTGAGATGAAGGATGGCATTTAGGACCATCGAAATGCTTCTTGTGTTGGTGAGTTCCATGGTTGCGAGCCTTGCTTGCTTTCGCAAACAAGCACCTAACATGGTTAGTAGCAAGAGAAGAAAAGGTAATAAAGCATTATCTTTAATAAACACACCAATGTTCTTGTCGATTCCATTTTGACAACGAGATTCATCTATGCATTAATCAAATAGATTTGAATAGATATTAACAAAATGAATTATTGTTTCTATAAGAAACTTTTGGCTCAATTCGAGTAATAAATTCGATTACTACAAAAAAAACCTCATTACAATGCATCCCAGATTATAATTAAAATATATATTGTCATATGATAAATTGTTGGGAACACTAACATGATCACAGTTATGTGTAAGGATCACATAAGATGTGGAGGCCTTTATTTTGGGCCTACTTTTTCTTGTAACACTTAAGATAGTTTTTGTCAAAGTTAAGGAAGAAATTGTTTCTCCATCAATATGTAATAAACTATTATATCATAATAAAATTTAGGAAAGACGAATGTCAAGATAACATTTTCTTTAAGGAAATTGCAAAAATTTTACCATAAATGCTCATGGTAGTATGAGTAAGGCAAATGTAGATTGTGATGATCTCACGTAGAGATAATATAAATTATTGAGGCAGAAAAATGTTTTACCTGGGCCCCATGATGGGCGCCAAATGTTTTTATTGAAATTTGGAGCGTGGACCTTTGTACTAGTGGCAAGATCCAAGTGGTGACTTGAATGCTCCTAATGACTGGAATCAAATCCATCCCTTGTTGCTCCAAAAAAGGATGATCACTTGCAAAAGACTATCCAACCCTTAAGTTAGTAAGAGAGTTTTCATCATTTAGAGTTGGAGACAATCAATATGAGAGAATGTGTATTTCTTGGTGAAATACTATGTATATTTATAGGACCTTTTGGGCCTTGAATCCATGCGATAAAACACATAATGTAATATTAACCAATATCAATAAAATAACAATTATCTTGAATAAATAATAATAATAATGTATCACCTTACCCAATATATCAATTATTCTATAAATATTTGTTATCAAAGAATATTATAACATAATCAAACTACTGAAATTTGTCATAATTACCATTAATATGTGAATATTTACCTCCATAGATATATTTTAGAATATTTTGTAATATTTGGATGATGAGACTAATTGAGCCTTATTGGACCGCATTATTCAGCATCATTTATTGGGTTGAGTAGATACATTTAAAATTTGGAATGTGACTAAAAATAATTATAAAATGAGTTATGGTCTTCGTTTGTAGAGAAGATAACATTACGTACTATGCTAAAATTTTGTTTTCTCTACATCCCCATCATGAGATATAACAAAAGGGATGTCTAAGGTCCTTTATATTTGAAAGACCACATATTCGCAGTTAAAACCATCCACGTTCCCAATGCCAAATTCAGCTACACTTCGCATTTGAATTAGAATATAGATTTATCATTAAAAATTAATATATAATTGTGCTATGTGCATTTTAAAATTTTATGGATAAAAACATGTCGTCACACACGATTATTATATCTTAGAAATTTTCTTCAAAACACCGGAAAAGCAAACACGTGTTACTTCCAAAACTCAAGAGTGAGTTACTCAGTACCATAAATCCAAACACATTAATCCTTCTTTACTTTTTTCATTATAATTCAAAAGGAAACATTGAGATTCATAAAGGTACTTTTCCAACTTTATTTCAAAAGATTGAAAACAACAAGGAAATAAGATAAGCCGGTGTTTGTCATTAACCCCTTACACTGTAGGAAAATGATCAGTAGGAAGATGTTTTGTAAATAATTATTAAGAAGATATAGAAGTTAGGTTAATGTGTAATTAGTGTGTGGACCATCATCAATTCTAAGAATCAGAATTTAAATCACATTTTGTGAAACTCCTTTGTTTCAGATTAACACACTAGAAACGATTTACCAAGAAATCAGACATTTATGGTATCAGGTGAGTAAGAGGGGTACCCCAGAATGTAATTATGAAGCTTCCTTTTCAGCCATTCAACTCTAGCAAAATGTCCAAATCATACATGTCTTGTTGCTCAATTTGCTTCCACGTGCGGATAATCTCATATCCTTTCTTTCTTTTTTTTAATCGGTTATCTATTCACAAAATTATTTTAGAAATTAAGTATTATTTTTATTTTAAAATACTTCATTATCTATAAAAATATTTTTTTCGAAAAAATGTAAATTTTACTGCATAATTCACTTTAAGTAAAACGGTTATTTGATTTCATAAGTTTTTAAGATGATTTTTTATTTTTTGATAAATGTATAAGGTAACGAGGATTTAGTTGCATTAAATTCTGGTAGATGTGAATAACATATTTCATATTTAGTCTCTTACACAGTATTTCAAAACAATTCCTACTCGCAGGTACATGCAGATAAAACTCGCAAACGTGTAAAAAGTGGATATTGAAAATAGATACCAATAGGTAATAGATACGGATATTTTTTATATCCACATATTAACGGGACGATATCATAATATTCGTACACTGGTGGATACCCGTACCCACTATACTCTAATCTAAATTTAAAAAAATGATTAAAACGTTAACCCATTAATTTTAAATGTGTTATCTTTTATCAATTGGTTTTAAAAAATCTTTATTTATTTGTAAATGATCATTCAACATTATTTAAATGAGTTATTTGCATTTTATTTGAACTTTATAAATATTATGCATTGTATTTTTATTTGAATTTATGGTTAAAATTTTTTGTTAAATATTAAATTTTTCTTTCATAAAGACCTACGGGTAACAGTGGTGGATATTAATAAAATATGCGGGTACCCGCATAATGGATATCCGGTATGGATATAAATACGGGTACGAGACGAATATTTATCCAACAGACGAGTAGGTTATGGGAAGGTACTACTCATACCCAACTCACCCCGTTGACATCCCTACCTACACCACGTCACTTTAGTATTTCATATTAAAGAAAAATTGAATATTTAACTCCTTTTAACATAACTTTTATTACTTCGTTAATTATTTTGTATATTATTTCCTTATTATGGTAAAGATATAAGTAAAACAAATACAGCTTATAAAAAAACGATGACATAATTGATAAAGAAATAATTATAATGCTATGGTGGTATTTGGTGTTGTCCTTTTATCAACACTGCACATGAAAAGACATCATGAAAATGCAACTAAGTTTTGTATTTTTTTTTCTTCCTCCTCTGATCTTCATTTCTTTCCGAATGAATTAATTGCAGGTGCCGGTGTCTATTGGTACACAAGTTTTGACATCATTAAGTGCTTTTGCACATTAAGAAGGAGCAGTTCATTTTTTCATCATATTTCATTTCTTCTTTTTCCACGAAATCATTATATAAAACGCATATATTTTAGATTTATAAATAATATAATATATAAATTACCATATGATATAATATAATAAGAATAATTACGGTTCAAACTGGGAATATGTGAACCAAATTTAGGATCTTTTATGGATGCTAGACTAGACTGTATTTGAGGGATCTTGAAATGAATATTACTAAATAGAAAAAAATAATGTATTTTAACATAATTTTTTGCTAACATGAATATCTATTGTGCAAATCATACACCATGGGTTCGTACTTATTAACTCTATGTAAGCACATATGTGGATTTACAGTTTACTCAATAAGGCAATCAATAAAAATCATTCATGCTGAACTTTAAGTAACATGGACATGTACTATGGAAATCATAGCCCGTGATTTCGCAATTATGAAGTCAACATTAGACATATATTTTCATTTAAAGTTTAGTGAAGAAGTCAATCAGTCAATATCATTCATCATCAACTATAACTACCAAGGATAACTAATGTGCAAATCATAAACCATGGGTTCGCATATATTAAATCTTAAGTAAGCAAATATGTGTTTATAGTTTACTACATAAGCCAACACCAATATGTGAACCAAATTCAGGACGATAAACTACTTCGTGTGGATGCTGGCTTGGGTTGTAACTGAGGGGTCCTTACATGAAATTTAATAATTTTCAAGATATATAATAAGATATTTTAAACACAATCTTATACACCCGCAAACTTCTAAAATTTTACCTTCACAATTATATGCAAAGCGCTCAACCCAGTTGGGTTACACAAATTCAGCACTACACAAACTTAGTTATAAGACTTAATCGAAGAAAAAATGTGGGCGAAAGCATTTCACAGGCAATAACAATCAAAATAACAACACAAAATGTTAACCCTAACCTAAACAACTAACACTTCAAACAAAAATCCATCTACAACCGTCCATGTCTAAAACCACTACTATGACAATGCTCCTGCACACTATAAAAAAAATTGTTCATTTCCACACAAATGGATATGGAGACTGAACCAACGAACCTTTCGTACAGTGGGAAAAATTGCACCTTTGTGTGGAAGAAGAAGAACATGAATACCAAGAAGAAGAAGGGTTTTTACAATAATATGGATTGAAGAAGAAAAATAGAGTTTGAAGACGAAGATCAAAGGTTGGAGACGAAGATCGACGATTGAGGACCACAAAGAAGCTACTTTCAACTTCAACAATTTGCACTTGCATTTTCTGCCTTTGTGCCTCCCTCTTTCTTTCAAACATTACAAATGTGGAAATGAAAAAAAGAATTTAAAAAGTACCCAGTCAGGTGCCACGTAAGATTGTGAGAGAAGTTGTTGAAATTTGTATGTCACTATATCACTATCCTATAATAATCTATGGCGGTAAGATTTATGACAATTTTCAAAACCGTCTCACACATAAATTGTGACAATTTAAAATGTTATTGTTTATAAAAATAATAGTCACAATTGATATAATTTTTTTTGTATTCTTAAAGGCAAAGTCCTCTTGGCAATTAAGTTAATTGTGGTGAGATGATGATCATTCACTTGGTGGAGATCTGGATCTCATAATTGAAGTTTTAAGGAAAAATATGTTATGATTTCTAAGATTTTTAAAGGAAAAAGAAAGTGTTGTTTAATTATTGGTAGTATATCTTTTTTATATCTCATGTACAAAAGGAAAATAATAAGTACATATCGATAAAGTAGCAAATTTAATAATTTATTTTAAGGAAAGATTTTGTTTGGTTTGAAGATTTATCCCCTTGTATTAAGTCAGATATATTTAAAAATTGGTTTAAGTCACTAATGAAAAAGTTGGGAAACTCCAAACTCATCACTGTTTCAATGATAATACGTTGAGCACGGTCTACACGAGTTAGTTACAGGCTAAAAATGGAGAAAGAAGAAAAAAAAAATAGAAAGAGAACAACAAATGTGCAAGCCTACAAAAAAACATGGGGCGGGGTCAGGATATTGAGCCCGTTGAGTCACAGAAGCCAACATGTGTTGGCCCGCGGACCGACTTGACTATGGGAGTTGGACCGGTGAGAATCTTGAATTCTCAAGTCAAGCAACTCAGAGAGAAGGAGATCGAAACTGTGAAGGTTATCTGGGACGAGGCAACCCAAGAGATGACTTGGGAGATGGAAGATCTCATGAGGAAGTCGTATCCTCACCTGTTTGCTGGTAAGTTCTCTTTTTTGAGGATGAAAAATTTCAAGGTGGGGAGAATGTAAGATCCGCGGAATTTAATTAATTAAATAATTAATTAATTAATAAATGTGGGTAGGTAGCTTATTTATGACATTAAATTCTAATGGGTATGACGTGGAAAAGTACTAGCTCAAATGGTTGAGAGTATTTTGATTGTGTTAGAAGACTTGGGTTCGAGTCTTATGAGTGTTATTGGTGTTTTGGTTGACTTATTTTTATTTTAAAATTATACATGGACGTGTTGGGTGATAACATGATGGTAAATGTGTGTGAATTGACATGAAACATTAATTGGCTTGGTGGTTTAGCTTTGATTTTGGCTTTAGTAAGGTCATGGGTTCGAACCTTGGTGAGTTAGATTTAACTCTTTTTGCTTAAAAATTAGTTGTGGGCTGAATATGGGAGGGTGGAGGAAACCTAGCAGCCAAGGGGGCTGAGAATCCTGGTTCAAGTAATGGGATGTTGTACTGGTTGTTCTTGTGGCATGGGATCAAACTTTTTATGCAATTGTATGGAAATAATGAGGGTTTGGGTACTGACAGTGCAACTTATGCTTTAAACATGAATTTTGGGATTTATGTTGGGTCTGAATTATGTGTACATAGTCGGTGCATTATTCTGGATTGGTTGGCATGATTTGGGAGTGTGAATTTGTTATGTTGTTGTTGTGTGCGTGAAACAGTGCCAGAGTCTGCATGTCTCGCTTAGGCGAGTGTAGGGACTCGAAAACCTTCCCTGCTCGACCATCTCGCTCAAGCGGGGTGATTTGGTCTTGGGCGATAGGTCATCTCGCTTAGGCGAGTCTGCCTCGCCCAAGCGAGAATTCGTGGGTGTTTGTGTGGTTTGATTGAACATCTCGCGCAGGCGGGATTGATTGCTGTTTTGAGCGGAAGTGTGTCTCGCTCAGGCGAGAGCCTCTCGCCTAAGCGAGATCTCGAGGGAAGGTTCGTAGTTTTGTTGAACTCGTCGCCTAGACGAGGCATTTTAATCCTGGGTGACTAAGGGTCTCGCCCAAGCGAGAAGGATCTCGCTTAAGCGAGACTTCGTAGGCTGCAGAGGTGTTGGAGGCTCGCCCAAGCTAGTGGGTCTAGGTTAAGCGAGATAAGCTGGACTAGTTAAACAAAGGCGTTTAGCCTAAGCGAGCGAAGGTGCCATTGTGCACTCAAGGCATGGGTTATTGCTGTATTAATGGTATGAGATGGAAGTTGTAAAGCATGGTCTATAAGGCTTCTAAGGATATCTTGATGGTGGGTTTACTAGTGTTCCATGGGTTGTGGCCCGGAATGTATCCTTGAGTTGTGGCTCAAGATAGGGGTGAAGCACGTGGCATTCTATGGGTTGTGGCCCGGAATGACTTCCCTTGAGTTATGGCTCGGGATAGCGAATGAACACGAGGAACCTTTGAGTTATGGCTCAGGTTGGCGAGTGTTGCCGATGTGAGTGTGCTGGTTGTGGCCAGTACGGATGGGTCCAGATGGATTGCCCTCCTCAGTGATATGCTGATGAGTTTGGTAGTCCTAGGACGTTACGAACTATGTTCGTAATTGGGAACTCCACCTGACGTTACGGTATGTGATCCGTAGCATGGTTTCCGCACGTGCTCTATCGGTTGTGGCCGATAGGTGTGGCAGCAAGGCGCCTTGAGAAAATCATTAGGAGATGTATAACATTACTGGCACGGTTGTGGCCATGTGGAAGGAAGGTAACGAGGCTTCCTTAAGGTGTGTTAATGTTTCATGGTTGTGGCCATGTGATTAAAGAAGGAGGGGGTTCTTTGACGCTGAATGATATCATGCATGGTGGTGGCCATGCGGATTAAAATATGAGATTTGTTTTAATGTATAATATGTATATATGTTTGGTGCAAAATTATTTCTTATTATTTTAGCTCACCCTATCTACTTGTGTTTGGCGATGATCGTGTACGCGGTACATGTGAGCAGGTGATGATGCAGGTGGAGCTGGTGAGGCTTAGCCGCGAAGAGGGGATAGTCTGGGAGATTTACATGTTTTGGTTTTGAAATAATTTGTAACCTCGGATGAGAGGCTTTGTAATTATGTTCAGTTTTATGATTTTCGAACTTTGAGTATATTTGGAATTAATAAGAATGTCTTAAATTTCTCGTGTTTTTGGGAAATGAGGTATTATTAAATGCATTGAAATTAATTACTTTATTTTATTTTATTAAATTTGTAATATCTTGACGGGATGTTACATTTGGTATCAGACCAATGGTTTTCAAAAGATTTTTTGGGGTCTATGGGGAATGAGCTTACCGTGTGTGCTTGTGAGATCATTTTGATCATTGTTGTTGTCTAACTTTTGGTATAAAGTCTTAACCAAAGTTGGTTGATGTGAACAATTATATGTGACGTGCTCAGGCTATGGCAAATAGGCGGAGGAGGAATAATGTTGGGACTGATGCGATCGCGCAGGCGATACATCAGATGGTAGATGCGATGCAGCCTATTGTAGGGCAACCTAGAGCCGTGGTAGCACCCACATGTCCGGTGTCCATGGAGGACTTTATGAGGCATAAGCCCTCAAAATTCATGGGCAAATCCACTCCGGATGAGGCCGATGCTTGGCCCAGAGAGTGTGAGAAAATCTGTAGAGTGATCAATTGCACAGATGCTCAAAAGCTCGCATTTATCTCATTCCTGCTGGTAGCTGACGCAGAATACTGGTGGCCAGGCATGCAACAGCTCCTGCAGACCTGGGGCGAGGAGGTTACCTGGACTTCCTTCAGGGCGAGATTTCTGGAGAAATATTTTCTAGACAGTGCCAGGCATGAGAGAGAGGCAGAATTCCTCACGTTCAAGTAGGGGAACCTGACTATGCAGGCATACACAAACATATTTGAGTACTTGGCCAGGTTCTACTCGCCCACCGTCATCGAGGAGTGGAGATGTAGAAAATATGAGGGTGGGTTGAAACACGAGTTACGTCGTTTTATTGTACCTCTCCGGATCAGGGAGTTTCTAATCTTGGTGGAGCAGGCCAAGGCTGTAGAGTAGCTAGAGATGGGGCCCAACAGAGGGGCTTGACCTCAGAAGACCACCTCTGATTCACGACAGCAAAAGAAGCCATATGACAGGCCACAAAGTTTAGCTAAGAAACTATAGTGCTACAATTGTGGTGGGGAGCATTTTCGGAGGGATTGTCTAAAACCCTCAGGAAACTCTAGTGGTGGTGGTGGTAGCACTGGTAAGTGCTACGTTTGTGATCAGTCGGGCCATTTTGTACGTCACTGCCCGAATAAGAAACCGGCTGGAGGTGCACCAGCGAAGAAACCAGTCGGGGATCGACCTAGAGCCCCTGGTCGTGTATTCGCCTTGACGACTACCGAGGCAGCCCAGTCAGGTAACTTAGTACAGACTATTTGTTTGTTGTTTGATCACGAGGTTGTTGTATTGTATGACTCAGGAGCTACCTATTCATTTGTATCCAATGAATGTGTGAGGAGGCTCAGTCTAGTGATGCGAGAGCTGGCGTGCGAGTTAATAATTGCGACACCAGCGTCGGGAGAGGTATCCGCCACATCTATTTGTGTGGGATGCCCTATGGAGGTGGCATGCCGCAGGTTTAAGGTGAATCTCATCTGCTTACCAATGGAAGGGTTGGACATGATTCTGGGTATGGATTGGTTGGCCAGCAACCATGTGGTAATCGATTGCGGGCAACGCAAGGTGGTGTTTCCAGATGTAGAAGGACTGGAATTGATATTATCCAACCAAGCAGAGAAGGAGATTGAAGCGGGAGCTACATGTTTTATGATAGTAGCTCAGACGGAGAAGAAGAGTACTGTAGAGAAGATTAGTATGATTCCAGTGGTAGATGAATACATAGATGTCTTCCCTGATGAAATCCCATAATTGCCACCAAGCAGGGATGTGGATTTCACCATTGATCTCATCCCTGGGGCTGGCCCAGTATCTATGGCACCATATCGGATGACACCGGCTGAGTTGGCAGAGTTGAAGAAGCAGATTGAGGATCTGCTTGAGAAGAAGTTTATTCGGCCGAGTGCATCACCATGGGGAGCACTGGTATTACTTGTGAAAAAGAAGGATGACAGTTCCAGGTTGTGTGTTGACTACCGGCAACTGAATAAGTTAACAATCAAGAATAAGTACCCGTTATCGAGGATTGATGACTTGCTGGATCAATTGAGGGGAGCAGTTGTGTTCTCTAAGATTGACTTGAGGTCTGGATATCATCAGATCTTAGTCAAACTAGAGGATGTGCAGAAGACAACATTCAGGTCTCGCTACGGCCACTATGAGTATGTGGTGATGCCATTTGGGGTGACGAATGCGCCCGCTATATTCATGGACTACATGAATAGGATATTTCAGCCGTATTTGGATCAATTTGTCGTGGTATTCATTGACGACATACTGATATATTTTGAGAGTAGAGAAGAACACGCGAATCATCTGCGAGTGGTATTAGAGGTACTTAGAGAGCATAAGCTTTATGGGAAGTTATCGAAGTGTGAGTTTTTGCTTGATGAGGTTCAATTCTTGGGCCATGTAATCTCAACCTAAGGAATCGCAGTGGATCCAACGAAGATTGAAACAATGGGGAAGTGGGAAAGGCCACAGACTGTGACTGAGGTGAGGAGTTTCTTGGGCCTGGCAGGTTATTACAGGTGCTTTGTGGAAGGGTTCTCCAAGATGGTGAGTCCATTGACTCAACTCACCAGGAAGGACCAGTCTTTCTCTTGGACAAACGAGTGTGAAGTCTGTTTTGAGGATATAAAGAGGAGATTGACCACTGCACCTATATTAGCTATCCCAGACACAACCAAGACGTTTGAGGTGTACTGTGATGCTTCATACCAGTGCTTGGGGTGTGTGTTGATGCAGGAGAAACGACCTGTTGCTTATGCATCTCGTCAGCTGAAGGTACACGAGAAGAACTACCCTACACATGACTTAGAATTGGCTGCGGTAGTTTTTGCTCTCAAGACATGGAGGCACTACTTGTATGGTTCGCAGTTTCAAGTGTTCAGTGATCATAAGAGTTTGAAGTACTTATTAGATCACAAAGAGTTGAATACGAGACAGAGGCGTTGGATGGAGTATTTGAAAGACTATGATTTTGAGCTTCTATACCATCTAGGTAAAGCCAATGTAGTTGCCGACGCCTTGAGTCGGAAGAGAGTTCATATGTCTGCTATGATGATGAAGGAGTTGGAGCTTATACAGAAACTGCGAGATATGAACTTGAATCTATACACAAGTGCTGATCATATACGGTGCAACATGTTGTAGATCACTAATGAGTTCTTGGATGAGGTCAGGGAGGAACAAGGTAAAGATCAAGAACTACAGCAGATAGTGAGTGAGTTGGGCACCGAGAAGAGAAAAGACTTCAGGATGGGCAGAGATGGTATCCTAAGATTCAGAGAGAGAGTGTGTACCTCGCAGTCGGGTCCTAAGGAAGATGCTCTTGGATGAAGGGTATAAGAGTCGTCTTAGCATACATTCAGGTTTGACTAAGATATACAAGGACTTGAAAGCGAACTTCTGGTGGACAAGTATGAAGACTGATGTGGCCGACTATGTCGCTTCTTGTTTAGTATGCCAAAAGGCGAAGATTGAGCATTAGAGGTCGGGTGGCACGTTGGAGCCTCTTGACATTCCATAGTGGAAATGGAACAACATTTCCATGGATTTTGTCACGCACTTGCCACGGTCTGTGAGAGGACATGACTGGATCTGGGTTATTGTAGACAAACTTACGAAGTGTGCGCACTTCCTGCCGATTAACCAAAAGATGTCTATGGACAAATTGACAGATTTGTATGTCAGAGAAGTGGTCAGACTTCATGGAGTGCCTGCAAGTATTGTGTCAGACAGAGACCTGAGGTTCACATCGAGATTTTGGCAGTCATTGCAGGATGCCTTGGGTACTCAGCTAAGAATGAGTTCGACATACCACCCTCAGACTGATGGACAGTCTGAGAGAACCATACAGTCATTGGAGGATCTGTTGAGGACTTATGTGTTAGATCACTTGGGTACGTGGAGTGACATGTTGCCATTGGTGGAGTTCATGTACAATAATAGCTACCATTCCAACATTGGGATGGCACCATACGAGGCATTGTATGGTAGGAGATGCAGGACTCCGTTGTGTTGGCAGCAGGATGGGGAGTCAATGGTGCTTGGGCCAGAATTCTTGCAACAAACCACTGAGAAAGTAAGGGTGATACAGGACCGTATGCGTGCAACTCAAAGTCGACAGAAGTCTTATGCAGATAAGAGGAGGAGGCCACTCGAGTTTGAGGCGGGTGATCACGTATTCCTCTGGGTTACTCCGACAGCAGGTATTGGGAGAGCTCTTAAGTCGAGGAAGCTGACTCCTAGGTTCATCGGGCCATACCAAATTACGAGAATGATCAGACCCGCAGCGTACGAGATTGCCTTGCCACCACACTTGGCAAATCTGCACAACGTCTTCCATGTCTCACAGCAGAGGAAGTACGTGGCAGATCCTAATCATGTGTTGGAGAAGGACGATGTCCAGGTGGGCGAGGATTTGACTATGGGAGTTAGACCGGTGAGAATCTTGGATTCTCAAGTCAAGCAACTCAGAGAGAAGGAGATCCAAACTGTGAAGGTTCTCTGGGACGAGGCAACCCAGGAGATGACTTGGGAGATGGAGGATCTTATGAGGAAGTCGTATCCTCACCTGTTTGCTGGTAAGTTCTCTTTTTTTAGGACGAAAAATTTTAAGGTGGAGGGAATGTAAGATCCGCGGAATTTAATTAATTAAATAAGTAATTAATTAATAAATGCGGGTAGGTAGCTTATTTATGACATTAAATTCTAATGGGTATGATGTGGAAAAGTACTAGCTCAAATGGTTGAGAGTACTTTGATTGTGTGAGAAGACTTGGGTTCGAGTCCTATGAGTGTTATTGGTGTTTTGGTTGACTTATTTTTATTTTAAAATTATACATGGTCGTGTTGGGTGATAACATGATGGTAAATGTGTGTGAATTGACATGAAACATTAATTGGCTTGGTGATTTAGCTTTGATTTTGGCTTTAGTAAGGTCATGGGTTCGAACCTTGGTAAGTCAGATTTAACTCTTTTTGCTTAAAAATTAGTTGTGGGCCAAAGGGGCTGAAAAACCATCAAGTAATGGGCCTTGAATAGAAATAAAAACCAGTTTTCGTTTTTTTTAATTAACCCCATTAAAGCTTCATCTAAAAGGTCAATTTGGGGTAAATTGAGGGAGGTTTTGGGACTGAATTGAGGGATAGGCAAAGAAGGGAGTTGTTGGTGTTTTTGGAAGCTTTCAAGTAATCCACTACTAAGCCAAAGGATCCAGGTTAAGGAAGCTGAACTCGAAATCCTGGTTTAACTGTATTGTTTTGCATGATTGTGTTGTGTGTGTAGCCAAATTTTCGTGCTTCAGTTGATGGGATGTTGTACTGGTTGTTCTTGTGGCATGGGATCAAACTTTTTATGCAATTGTATGGAAATAATGAGGGTTGGGTACTGACAGTGCAACTTATGCTTTAAACATGAATTTTGGGATTTATGTTGGGTCTGAATTGTGTGTACATAGTTGGTGCATTATTCTAGATTGGTTGGCATGATTTGGGAGTGTGAATTTTGTATGTTATTGTTGTGTGCGTGAAACAGTGGCTCGCCTAAGCGAAATATGCAGGGACTCGAAAACCTTCCCTGCTCGACCATCTCGCTTAGGCGGGGTGATTTGGTCTAGGGCGATAGGTCATCTCGCTTAGGCGAGTGTGCCTCGCCCAAGCGAGAATTCGTGGGTGTTTGTGTGGTTTGATTGAACATCTCGCGCAGGCAGGATTGATTGTTGTTTTGAGCAGAAGTGTGTCTCGCTCAGGCGAGGGCCTCTCGCCTAAGCGAGATCTCGAGGGAAGGTTCGTAGTTTTGTTGAACTCGTCGCCTAGACGAGGCATTTTAATCCTGGGCGACTGAGGGTCTCGCCCAAGCGAGAAGGATCTTGCTTAAGCGAGACTTCGTAGGCTGCAGAGGTGTTGGAGGCTCGCCCAAGCTAGTGGGTCTAGGTTAAGCGAGATAGGCTGGACTAGTTAAACAAAGGCGTTTAGCCTAAGCGAGCGAGGGTGCCATTGTGCATTCAAGGCATGGGTTATCGCTGTATTAATGGTATGAGATGGAAGTTGTAAAGCATGGTCTATAAGGCTTCTAAGGATATCTCGATGGTGGGCTTGCTAGTGTTCCATGGGTTGTGGCCCGGAATGTATCCTTGAGTTGTGGCTCAGGATAGGGGTGAAGCACGTGACATTCTATGGGTTGTGGCCCGGAATGACTTCCCTTGAGTTATGGCTCGGGATAGCAGATGAACACGAGGAACCTTTGAGTTATGGCTCAGGTTGGCGAGTGTTGCCGGTGTGAGTGTGCTAGTTATGGCTAGTACGGATGGGTCCAGATGGATTGCCCTCCTTAGTGATATGCTGACGAGTTTGGTAGTCCTAGGACGTTACAGACTATGTTCTTAATTGGGAACTCCACCTGGCGTTACGGTGTGTGATCCGTAGCATGATTTCCGCACGTGCTCTATCGGTTGTGGCTGATAGGTGTGGCAGCAAGGCGCCTTGAGAAAATCATTAGGTGATGTGTAACATTGCTGGCATGGTTGTGGCCATGTGGAAGGAAGGTAGCGAGGCTTCCTTAAGGTGTGTTAATGTTTCATAGTTGTGGCCATGTGATTAAAGAAGGAGGGGGTTCTTTGACGCTGAATGATATCATGCATGGTGGTGGCCATGCGGATTAAAATATGAGATTTTTTTTAATGTATATTATGTATATATGTTTGGTGCAAAATTATTTCTTATTATTTTAGCTCATCCTATCTGCTTGTGTTTGGCGATGATCGTGTACGCGGTACATGTGAGCAAGTGATGATGCAGGTGGAGTTGGTGAGGCTTAGCAGCAGAGAGGGGATAGTCTGGGAGATTTACATGTTTTTGTTTTGAAATAATTTGTAACCTCGGATGAGAGGCTTTGTAATTATGTTCAATTTTATGATTTACGAACTTTGAGTATATTTGGAATTAATAAGAATGTCTTAAATTTCCCATGTTTTTGGGAAATGAGGTATTATTAAATGCATTGAAATTAATTATTTTATTTTATTTTATTAAATTCGTAATATCCTGACGGGATGTTACAGACACCCCCAATGCTTCTTAACAAAAACCAAGAAAACAAGGCAAGAAAAAGCTATTGTTTCATAACAAAGGAGGAAACAACAAATTTTGTAACAACGGGAGGTAACATGACTATTCACAAACAAGTAAAAAATGAAGAAAATAACTTTATTTAGGCTACAATTCAAATAAAATCGTAGCATATACAAGTATATGCTACAACTATTTGGATGAATCATAGCCTATAATGAAATTTTCTCAGTACACGTTATGATTCATCTATAGAACCGTAGCCTATATAATATGCTAGGTTTTATCTGAACCATATAGCCTATACTTTCACAATATTTTCAAAAGTTTCACTGCGTCAACATTAGCTACGTTTTCATTGTGACCCAATTTGTTTGCGCCATTAAATCACATTTGTACTAATGCAGGTAGCTCTAATTACACAAAGAAAATTCAAATTAATGATTTGTACACACACATGATTACAAAAGAACAAAGATTCGTGGAAAGCTAATGAACTTACTCTTTTCACAAATCTGATTAGTTGGTTGTATTGCCCTCTATACCACATGAAGTCCTAAAATGAACTCGTATCTTCAAAGAAATAAAAGATTAAGTCATAATCTTAGAGAAACAGTAGAGATGATTTAGAGAAAAGTTTTAATTTTTTTTTTTATAAAATAAAACTTTAATACAATTCTATTCATGGTTAACTTTATAATATTAAAATATTTGAGTAACATTTATAGAACCATATATGCTATTGGACTACTTTCTAAATCATAAAAAAAAAAATCACATCACTTAATTAGCAATAACATTATCTAACTAAAAAAATTAACAAAAACAACTCAATTGAAATTTTAAATTTTCAAAAAATTCAATTAACTACATAAATTTAATAGTTTAATTAAAAAATTTCAAATTTATCAATTACTTAAACCTTTAATTAATCAACATATTAAACATATATAATTTTCTTTTCAGCAAATTAATTAAACATATACCATATCTGTGTTTATTTTTGAAAGTCTTCAACACCCAAACTTAGAGCACGCATAACTTGGTCAATAGTAGAGATTCCTTTTACACCACTTTGGCATTTCTAAATTATAATAAAATTTTAAAAGAAAAAACAAACAAAAAACTAAAATCTATTTAAAAAAAATAAAAAAGAAATAAAAAAACTCTTGCACAGACATTAGACAAAGTAATAGGTAGTCAAACTGAACAGCACATGGCTTATCCAAAAAAACAACGCGTTAATGATTAAAAGTCAGCACTTTTTGTTAATGGGAAACAATTTCTACTTTTGCAGCTAAAATGATTGGTCGACGGTTTTATAACTTTTAAGTTAAATTCGAAAATTTAAAGTAATATATAAATTTTATACTTGTTCGTGAATTCATAATATAAAATATAAAATATTTAATTGTATATTGTGTATACCCACCACACAAAATAAGTTTCATCAGCATATTAGTTTGACACTCTAATTTTTCTGTTATACTCAACTTAAAATTTCATATATATTTTGTTTATATTTATTTTTATTATAATAAATATAATATTTTATTATAAAACCAATTGTGAAATGTATGTAGATTTAAAAGTGAGTCAAGCAATACTTTTCCTTCTCGTAATCATAAAAAGCAACTAATACTGCTGATGTGTAAAGTAACAACAGTCATCTACTCCTTTATAAAAATAAATAAATAATTAAACTACGACCAGAAAAGATTTATCCAAAAAGAAGAAGTGACATAATTTGATGAATCAATCATTTTGGTGCTATCATATTAGCCATAAAATAAATATGTCGAAAAAGTACTTGTTAACAAACTTTGATAAAGTGTTCACAAAAGTTTTCTCTTCTCTTTTCAAACTATAATAAATTATTTATAAAAAAATATTGATCTAATTAAGTGATGACATATGAATATTATTAATACTTTATCAAAAGAATTGTCAAAAAATCTTTTTCCTAAAATAAAAAAAATATCCAAAAACTGATAAATCAATATCATTAATAATTTTTTGAAATATGTAACTTAAATAGTTATATTAATACATATTCAAAAATAAAAATAGCAACAAGTAACTAAGCACTTCTATGTCATTTCAAATATATATTTGATATATAATTTGTTTATAAGGAAAATAACTTGTAATAAAAGTAAGATATGTTTAGTCAAAAAGTATCGGGACTCAAAATACGATAGCGGGTTCTAATTTCAAGAATCAAAGTGTTTGTTTACCGTACTCGATAATATTATTCAAGTATTTTACTTATAGATTGTTTATCATTTAATTTTTTTACCAATACAATAGCTAAAACCAAGAGTTATTTTTATATGATAGAAAGAACTGTATAGCATAGTTATAAATTACACTAATTATTGTACTATATACTTTTTTTATTGTATAACTCTACTTTAAAATCTACCATTAACTAATATATAAAGTGTTTTTTTTCCCTTTCAATATCTAAAACCACATTAAACTAAATTAGTTTCAGTCATGTAAATAAGTAGACATTTTCTTTGGTAATGAAAAAAAAAATGAACATTATTATTTATTAAATTTATGTTAACTCGATCTAAATTAATTAACCATTTTAATATATAAAATAATATTATTATTTTATAAAATAAATCAGCCCATAAATTTAAATACTAACTTAACATCAATCCATTTAGACAGGCTAAAAAAATACAATTCCAAAAAATAAATAACTTCAATTTTAACCACAATAATATGTATATTCCTTAAACGCACATATAGTAATCTCTAAAGTTGTATCACACTGATGAAAGAATATTTCAAACCCTACATTATTCATACTACTCAAAATATGTTGTTACTACTATTAGTTTTTCCTTTGTTTTCATGCATACTTTTGGATAAAGTCAACCACTCTTTAATCATATCTTTTGTCTTCATTTTACAATTTTTCTTCCTTTCATTTCCCAGAGGAAAAGCAAAGCGCGTCTATGTAAAGTAGGAGCAGACAAGTTTGAAAATTGAACCGAACACAATTAATTGAAGGCATAATTTTCCATTTTCTGATTTCTCACTCATATCTAACTCTCTTTCTTCTCTTCTTCTCTGCATGCATAACACCCTTTTGCCTATAAATATCATGCAAGGTTTCTTCTTCTAAAACCAACTTCACAACTCACAGAAAAAAGAGTTATTTAGCTATTCAAACTAGTTATACACAACATGTCTTCCATTAACAAGTCTTTCTTTGTTATAGTTTCTATTCTTTCTCTCTTTGCCTTTTCAAGCAATGCACAACTTTCTTCCACCTTTTATGCCAGAACTTGCCCCAACCTTCAAGCCATAGTGCGTCGTACAATGATACAAGCCATTCGCACAGAAGCTAGGATTGGTGCCTCTATTCTTCGCTTGTTTTTCCATGATTGCTTTGTACAAGTAAACCTTGCTACCCCACTTTGCACTTTCGATCTAAGCTCACATTTTTTTCCATATTACGATCAAATGTGTCCAAATGGATGCCTAATTTACACTTTTATCTTCTGCATTTTCTTTAACTTTCTAGCTTTTTTGGTTGCATGTGCATAGTTCAAAACTATTCTCTTTATGGTTTTGATTATTTCTTTGTTTGCAGGGCTGTGATGCATCAATTCTATTGGACGACACTGCAACATTCACAGGAGAGAAAAACGCGTTTCCTAACAGAAATTCAGCAAGGGGCTTCGAAGTTATTGACACCATTAAAACCAACGTTGAAGCTGCTTGCAATGCCACTGTGTCTTGTGCTGATATTCTTGCTCTTGCCACAAGAGATGGAATAGTTCTGGTGAGTCCAATTCTTCATGATTTATATAATAACCAAACCCTGCGAACAAAATTAGTATAGTTAACAGAAATAACCAATTAGAATAATTTATTTCACATGAGTAGTTAGAAAAAGTGAACGCAATGCACAGAAAATAAAAGTAAAATATGAACAGTATACACTTTTTCCTTCTCCTATTCAGACTGCGTTCTGATGTCACTGAGATTCTGATGTGAAGTCATTCTCACAATAAGTCAATTAGTAATTTACTTGATGTCGGTTTCTCTCTTTATTTCCATTTTCTTCTGCATGAGCCTGTTTTCAAACCATGTTCCCCACTTTCGGTTTCACTTTTCTATCTTAATCTATCATCATGCATTAGTGGGACATACAATTTCACCCAAAAATATCACACAGTAAATAAAATCATCATATAAAACAAAAATCAAGGTTCATGTCTCACGCCTACCTTATCTCTTTGTGAAGAAACTGTATGAAAAGTTAAGGTTTCTACAATCTCACCAAATATTCCCTTTCTCTTTTTAGTGTGTTCATCAACATCTCTCTCTGACACACAACCATAGAGTTTCACAAAAGAAAACATTAGATGAAAATGTGTTCTTTAGTGTTTTTTCCAGTACTATGTATGAGTAAAGAATTTAAAATCCATGATTGTTTGCAGCTAGGAGGACCCTCATGGACAGTGCCTCTAGGAAGAAGAGATTCAAGAACAGCAAATCAGAATGCAGCCAACACCGAAATCCCTTCACCTGCCTCAGACCTTGCCACCCTGATAACCATGTTTGCAGCGAAAGGTTTGACAGCAAGAGACCTAACAGTGCTCTCGGGAGGCCACACAATTGGCCAAGCACAGTGCCAATTCTTCAGAACTCGCATATACAACGAAACCAACATTGATCCAAACTTTGCCACCACAAGAAGGGCCAATTGTCCTAATTCTGGAGGGAACACCAACTTGGCCCCTCTTGACACCGTCACACCAACCCGTTTTGACAACAACTACTACACTGACCTTGTGAACCAGCGTGGCCTTCTCCACTCTGACCAAGTGCTTTTCAATGGTGGCTCTCAAGATGCCCTTGTGAGGACCTACAGCGCCAATTCTGCTGCCTTTTTCAGGGACTTTGCTGCTGCCATGGTGAAGATGGGCAACATTAGTCCTCTCACTGGGACCAATGGAGAAATCAGAAGGAACTGCAGGGTGCTGAATTGATCATAATATGGCAATAATAATAGAAATAATGATCATCATCTTCATCGTCGTGATCGTGCTTATGCCGTTTTGTTCATGTTGTGTAGCTGATGATCACCATAATAACTAGAAGTAACGTGTTTTATAGATGAAGAAAGAATTTTAGTGATTAATTACGAGGTTGTGGTCGAAAGTTGACTACATCTTTCGTGTGTCGTGGTTTATATGTTATTAATGTTAGTGGTTTTTTTTTGGTTATTTACTTGTTAATGTCTAGCTTTTAAAGTTTTGATTTTCTTAGGTTGTTATTTCCTACTGGGCCACTACTTGTCCCAGTCCACATTTATGTATTTTCAAATTCTCTTCATCTTCTTTTAAGATTGCAAGTTGGTACAATCACTATTACTCCTTGGTCTGAATAAATTGATTTCTAAATTCGAATATAACATCAAAAATGAAAGAGAATAATAAACTAATCTCTACTAAACATTAATCATGAACTTGATACTTAACTCACATTTATAATATAATAAAAAAAATTATAATATCAGTTATATTATTGTGTATTGGTAATAAAAAAACTTAACTTTTAATTCCCATAATTTCATTGCTCATTAATTCCTAAAATCGATCGGTAATGTTCTAAACTAGAAGGTAGATTTCTCTTAGCAATTGATTTAGTTTTGGTGAGATGATGGTCATTCATTGGGTTGAACGTTGACTCTCACAATTGAAGCTTTTGAAAACAAAAAAGAAATCTGCTATGATTTCTAAGACTTTGAGAGGAAAAAGAAATTGTTCTTTAACTATTCTAGAATTACGTTTAAGAAACTCATATTTTTTATCAATTATTTTTAGAAATTTTTTCATACAAAATATTTATAAATTTTGTTGTGAAAAAAATATTTGTAAAATATTATTATTAATTATTTTTTGTAAAATATTTTATATAAAATACTTTTTTTGTAAAAAATTTTTCTAAAAAATACTTGCAAATTTTGCAAATTTTATAATTTTGTAAGAAATAATTATTTAAAAAAGAATTATCTATGAATTAAAATTCTAAAAAAATTGACAAAAAAAAACAATTTTTGTAAAATCTTTTAATTAATTTATAAGAAAAATCTTATGTAATAGAAAAATTGTAATAGTGATATACAAAGATAAAATAATAAGTACCCAAGAACTAGTAAATTTATGAATTGATTTTAGGACAAATTTTATTTGATTTGGACACTTATCCACTTAGGGTTGGTAAGATTTATTTAAAAACTTATTTAAGTTTATGAAGTTCAAATTTTCATAATATATTGTACATTTTGTTTGTTACTCATCCTTCTAATTAATATTATTTTCCCTAAAGTTACATCTAGAATTTAAATGTTTTATTGAATTTTTAATATCGTTCTATTGAGATTCAAAGTATATTAGTAAACATCAATTTTAATGTTTTAAAATATATTATAAACTTTTTTAATATATCAACCTTAGTCCATTTTGAAAATTCATTAAAGAAACAATGCTAAAAACTCAGAATTTGAATTACATCATATTTAATCAATATATTATTTTATTACAATGTTTTCCGCTATCACTTTATACTTAAATATTATTATTGTACTTAATTAATTGAGAAATTAATGTTATTTTTATTTCATAACATTTTGTTGTTAAAAATGAAAGAATAATTAGAAAACTAATGTTTAATTTTAAACGATTGAATCATCAAATATATAATTTTTGTACGCATTTTAAAATTACACAATGACGAAATTTATACAGAAATATAGAGTGGACATTCTTAAATAGGCGCAGGCAAAGGTTGTTGTGGCTTTACCTTATCTTATCCTGTAGGGAGAGAAGAAGAGAAATGGCGAGTGCAACAGCGCATGTTTTTTCAGGGCTCACTGTTTCTGGTGGTAAAGGAAATTCAATCTTCAATTTCAATCACTCTCCTTTTTCTTCCACTCTTCTTCCCTCAAATTTCAGGCCCTTCAACTCTTTCTCATCCAATGGTCTTTTCTCCAGAGGTAATGCAAATTCATAAACCCTTTTATCGTTAACTTAACACTAAACTGAATTTCTGGGGATGTTTGATTACATGTAGATTACTTGTCAAAGGACATGTTTTGCCGCCCAACACGTTCTCCTGTTGTTTGTATGGCCGGAAAAGGTTCCAGTAAGAAAAAGGTAGCTTGCTAGCTCCCATTTCTGCAAATTTTATCTGTCAATCAATAGGCCATTCATTGTTGTATTTGCTACATGCTCATGTTTTTTTCTTTAATCTAGAACAGTACTTAGATAAAGGATTGAATGTATTGTTTGCGTTGTTCTCTTTTGGATATTCCACTTTGATTAGAAATATGACCTTAAGTGAGGTATAAGAATTTCCTTACAAGAATTGGTGAGATTGAGTTAGTCATAAACTTATTAATAAGATTCTCCAATTAGAATTGAAGTTTGGTATTAGTAATTCATAATAGTACAAGCAACATTTAAGGGTCAGGATCAGGCCTTTAATGTTTCTACCATAAGTTGGCAGATAGATTAGGGTCAGGTCTTCCAAGATATTTTACCCTTTAGGTCCTTAATGTTTCATCTTAAGTCCGCAGAAATAGTTAAGGCAAGGTCATCTAAGGTATTGGTCACTCTGGCACCTTGGTTCAATCAGGATTTTATTTGAAAATGGTAACTTTGGTGGGTTTAAAGAAGAATATTGTTTACATTTTTTGATGTAGATACAAGTTTTGTCCTTTTATTTACCGGTATTTTCCCCTTTATTAATCACCATGCCATAAAGAACTTCTTACTAGTGAATTTGTCACAGATTAGGTGTCTTTTTCTTTTCACATTTTGTTATTCATTAATTGTTCGCTTGTTGATCTGGATAACGAAGTGTGATTGTTGTTGCTGTTTTTGTTCTTGTGGTCATAGTCTAAGGTTATTAGGCTTGTCTCAACGGCTGGAACTGGATTCTTTTATGCCATAAAGAAAAGCAAGAAGAATGAAAAGCTTGAGCTGAAGAAGTATGATCCAAAGGTGAAGCGCCATGTTGTGTTCAAAGAATCTAAATAAGATAAGCCTTTTTAGATGAACCAGGTTTTGACCATCTTCTGCTCTTGTTGTAATATCACAATTTATTCTTTGATTTTATCTCTGAACAAAAATTCTGCAAAAACACTAGATGCAAACTGCTATTCTGTGTTTTGTTTTCCCCTTATGACTAGAAGATCATAAAAATGGTTATGTCTCTTGGAGGTTACAATTTGTCTAAAAGCGATACTTAATTTTTTCGATTTTGATTCTGATAATCTATAACTTATGCAGTACAGGGTCGTCTTTTTTTATGTATACGGTGTTGTAGACGTTTTCAGTACTGAGACCTATACAATGTGCCTTTGATACTCCTTAATAGATGTCTAGTTAAACAAATTTGTCATACTTGAAATTCCACTTGCATATAGATGGAGTATTTTTGTAGAAATATCCCACTAGATTGGTCGGACACACTAACATTGTTAAACTGTTAGAAAATTCAATTTGAAATATAATACAATATTAGAAAGAGTGTCTCATTTGTTTTTGTGAGAATGGTTATCATAATGAAATAGATGTAAAACTTTAAAAGTTGGTTTGAAAATGAGAATAGAATATGTCTTTGAAGATAGAATTTCACCTTTTTAAAAGTGAATATAAAAATAACGTTCTAAATTTAGATCTTTTGTTATGGTACTGCCTTCATTTAATCTGAGCTTCTCTTTGTCTTTGTTTCTGGTGCATATGTTGTGTCCTAGTGTTGTAATGTCTGTGTCATGTCCTCTGTCATTGTTAGAGTTTGTGCTTCATATTGTACATCTGTCCAAATTTACAAAATTGTAAATTAAACTGATGACACGTAGTTCCAACAAAACTAAAACATGCCTAGATGAACTACAGAGTTGAATGAAACATGGTGAATCTCTTTTCCAATTGAACCAACATCCGAAGACTTCAAAGATTAGTGATCTACCCTTTGGTTCTTCCTTGTTTTTGAGCTTTCTCCTTCAAGTGAATCTTCATGGAGTTTTCAAGTTTCTCCATCATCCTGAGCTCTACCAGCATTCCTTTTTTCAAAGTGATCATGATTCTTGGTTGTAAATTTTTCTTAATTCTCAACATATCATTCTTGCTATGAATCAATATATCATTAAAGAAAGCTAATAAAAGTTTTCCGAGAAATTCAAACTTTGAAAAGTTTCTGGGGACCCTAGGGGCATTTGTAAGTCCAAAAGGCATGACCAAAATACTCGTAATGCATTTTTGTGTGTATCTGCATGATCCATCCTCACTGGATGATAACCGACCCTCAAGTCAATTTTTGAAAAAATAACTGAATCATTCAGCTCAACCATGAGGTCTTCTACTAAAGGAATTGGAAACCTGTCTTAAACTGTACCCTTGCTAAGCTCCCTATAATCAACATAGACATTTTTTTCCAACTAACACAACAGGACTTAACATAAGAACTGTAGCTGTTCTGTATAAAACCAGACACTAGTATCTCTTGAACAACTTCATCAAAAATATCCTTTAGGTTTTCTGCATGTCTGTGTGGTCTTTTATTTAGTGGATTTGTATCTTGCAAAAGGGAAATCTTATGATTAAGACCTTTTCTAATAGGAGTTAATTGAGTAGGTTATTCAAAAATACCCTGAAACTGATTCAGCAATTCTGAAATCAACACAGGTGTTGATGTGTGAGTGGCATTAGTTGTGATTATGCAATAAGAATCCATCTTCTTGACAGACTTGTATCATGAATATGTGTGCACATTCATGATTGTTTTATCCATTATTAGCTGGTTTCTAATCAGTTTTACACTGCTCTGGGTCTTGAGAACATGTCTTTTTCCAGCAACAGTAAACTCCATGGACAACTTGATAAGTTCCAAATAATGTCTCCCAGTGTCACCATCCACTCAAATCCTAAGACCATTCTTCAGAAAGGTCAAATTGGTTAATTATGGCATCAAATTCTTCATGGTACGAAGTAACTGTGAAATGTTGCCAAGTTACTCTCACTGGCTTCTCATTTGATGCGGGTCCTTTGTGGTTTAATTCAGAACCAAACATCTCGGCAATGCCTCGATGAACGTGGTGGATGCCAAAGAAGAAGAGAGATCAAAACTAATTTTTTCTTAAAATGGCATATTTCTTCATAGTGTGTGTGTGTGTATATATATATATTATGTTATGAAAATAAAGAGTTAGAACTACACTTTTAATTAGGTTTCACAAATTTTCACTCTCTTCTCATTCATAAACAATTTTTTTTGAGGTTGGACCCACAGAATACTAACTTCTCTCTTTTCTATCTATCCGAAAACAAAGTGTTGGTCTAAACACGTTTCAACAAAAATTCTAAGGACTAAAATAATAATAAATAGTTAAATTTAAAGACTAAAGTAATCTCGCACATTTATGGACTAAACTTGTGGTTTATCCCACTAATATTTATGTGACATAATAAATAAATATGTATTAAAGTATTATAAAAAATATATTGTTTATATGTTTTATTTTCCGAAAAATTACATTCATTATATGTAAATTCATTTTATTCTAAAAGTAAGGGGCAAATAAAATATATTTCTCTTAAAAATAAGGAAATTTTGCCTTATAACCTTTATTTTTTTTTAAATTAATTTAAAATTTAAAAATAATTATCTTTAAAAATTAAATTTTCATTTTCCTCATAGATGATAAAACAATTTAACAATTTTATTTGTATTATTTTTATTATGGAGAAACTAGCGTAAATTTATGTGCTATCACATTTATTATATGTTTTTTTTAAATATCTATAAATAATTTAAATTTTAGAAGTAGTAACGAAAAGAGTCAAATTTAAAAAACAAGAGCATATTTTTTTTTTTCATTTTAAATAATAAATAAATCATTCATCTTAAAAATTAATCATAAATTTAATAAAATCTAAATAATCTTAAAATAATAGGAAATTAGAATTTACCGGAAATGCACTAAGTAGAAAGGTAGATGTAAGAAGGAACATATATATATATATATATATATATATATATATATATATATATATATTTGGTGAACAAAACTCATCACGAGTTTAACTTGGATAAACAAGATTTTGATGGGTCTATCAAAATTTGCATTTTTTTTTTAATTCAATCATGCTCAAATTTATGGTAGATCCAACTAGGATCCAGATTTTAATCTTTTTTAAGAAGTCTCCTTCAATCAAACATTTTATCTTTATTAAGGTACTTTCAATTTTGTCAACTATGGATTTTCAAGAATTTGATTATAATTGATTTATTTTAAAATTTTAAAAGATGAAATAGTTTTTTTGAAACGACTTTAGTTGTATAGCTACTTGTACCACGGTGTCATTTTTAAATTTAATTTCTTACATAAATTATTTTTACATTATCAAATTTTACATCATCGTATATAATATTTTACATCAAACTTTTATTGGTATCTTAAAAAATAAAAAATTGTATATTTTAATAACACATCAAATGAATAATACAAAAAATTAAAAAATTTAAATTTGTTTGACACCCAGTACTATATTATTATTATTATTAATAATAATAAAGGAAAAAAATATAATTCCCCTTACTAAGTTACTGTATACTACAATAAAAGTAACTAACATATAATTAGTTTGTGGTTCACAAATTAATTCGTCAAAATGGGATAAGTTGGAGTTAGGATTTTTCTATCCACCAATTTCGTTTTGGTCTAACTTGTTTAATCTCTCAATTTATAGGTAAAAAATGAACCAAACCATCCTTGGTCTGTTTTATTTTTATTTTTTATTTATTTTAAATTAAAAATTAAAATAAAATAATTTAAAAAAATTAATTTTTTTTATATTATATTTTAAAAAATTGTAAATATACAATTTTATTATAATTTAAACTTATATTCAAATCATTAGTTAATATAGAGTAATTTGACGTTTGACATATAGATGTAATAATTATTTTAATTTATCTAATTATAAATATTAATTAATCAATTAAAAATTTAAAAATTATTTATATTTTAAATGTTTATTTATAAATATGTAAACAAATGTTAAAAATAAAAAATTGAAATAAAATATATATATATATATATATATATATATATATATATATATATATATATATATAACCTTCTTTTTAAATTTGTTTAATTCATAACCCATATTTTGATATTTAATTCTTCCTCATGTGTTCTTGTTCTTTTTAACCTTTTCGTCTTTGGATTCTTAAAACGAATCATTCCTTATCTCAATATTTTGCCATAACTTAAATCGTTAGATTTTTTAAAAAATTGCCTAAAAAGTATCTATATCCAACTGATTATAAAATGTACAGTAAATTATTTAATTATTTAATCTTTTCTCACTTTGATGAAATATCTTCACTAATAACATGAATACGAACTAAAATCAAAATAAAGGAACTAAAAAAAAGTCAAAAAGATCTTAATCATAGATTAAGAATATAAGATAGATCCAACGATTAAAATTAACTCTCTTTCGGTGCTATCTGTAGTAGTCATGAAAGGTGGTACAGTACATACCTGCATGCAAGAACATAGCATCGGTTCCCCTGTACCTTACCACACTAAATTAAAGCTCTACGGCTCTGATTCACGCGTGTTTCCACTCTCCCGAAACTCGCGTGAGCATCCTCTCTTTCTCTCTCCTTGAACAAAACAGACAGGCCAAGAGAGAGAGAAAAGAAAAACGAAAAAAGGGTGTAGAGAGAGAAAGTGAGGAGAGAGAAACGAACAAGACTGTGTCTCACATCATATGGCCTCCATGCCCATGGGGCACCATCACCAACAGCAACCGCCGCCGCCGGCGTTGCCTTTGCAGCCATCACAACCGCAGCAGTCTCAGCCGCAAAACGAAGTGCCGCGCCGGAGCTCCGATATGGAGACCGATAAGGTACTTCTGCTCATTGGACTCATAGCAAATCGTTATCTCTCGCTCTCTTAAGCTTTTGACTGGTTTTGGACTTGCCGGAGCTCCGATCACGTCGATTCGCCTCAGAAGCTTTGGCGTCGCGGAGGATTTTAGCGATCTACCGGTTTTACGTGCTCGCCGGGGAAATCTCCGGCGACCCCGATGATTGGAGTGGTTTTATTGTTCTTTGGGAGAGTGATGTTTATTGTCGTTGACGAATTTAAAAAAGTAGGAAAGGAAATTAGGTTTGACTATCTTGGAGTGTGTTTTGGTTGATGCTTTGAAGGTGGGATCTTTAACGCTGAAGAAAATTGAAGTTAGGAAGATTTTTTTTTTTTTTTTTTTTCTGATTTTGGTGTTTGGAAAAAAGCAAAGGAATCAAAAGAAGTAAAAATGTGGAATCCCATGTTTCAGTTTTTTGTTTCCTTTAATTCAAGGAAAGAGATTCTGATTAGGTGTAGTTAGCTTACCTGAGCAAACATTCTTATTTAGCAATACGAAATTTCCCGCTGATAGCAATTATCTTTTAGTCTGTTTTGGTTTCATGTCATTTTTATTTGACTTATCTCTAATATACTGTTAATTGTCTTTGGCTATGTTAATAGTGAATAGATTTTGTTTAGATCTTTTTTGTGTGTGTAAGTGACGTCGTTCCTTCCCTTGTGGTGGATTGTTGTTCAAAAGTTCAAACGGTTAGTTTGCTTTGCTTCAGGGAATTAGTGTCCTTAGATTCTGTTTGTATGTGTCTCAAGTTATATTGGTGCCTTTCTTTATGCTTTCTTGTGAGCTTCTATAACCTGATTTAGCTTTAGCTGATGTATGTGCTCTCTGAGCTCTTTCCACTTTGCCTTTCTTCAACTCACATTCTGATCTATTTCATCTGGTAACCCTCTGTTCTTTATGTTCCATCGCTGTGCAATTTTCTTCTCGTATAACATTTGTTTTAACCAATGGATTATGTTGAGATCCTATACTACCGTTTCTTTCTTATGTTTTCTCCTTCTCAAATTAACTTCACTGGATATATTCTTTGGTGTGTCTGCCACCGCATGCCTGTGATACTTGATAGGCAAATGATGTTGCAATATTTTGTGGATGATCCCAAACCAAATTATTGATGATAGTTTTAAACATGTTATCTTTGATGTTATCATCACTGCATTAAATATCTATTTGTTGCTATAACTTGCAGGATATGTCAGCTACTGTCATTGAGGGGAATGATGCCGTCACAGGCCACATTATCTCCACCACTATTGGAGGCAAAAATGGGGAACCTAAACAAGTATGAATGTGTTCTAGCCCCCTTCCTTATTGACTTACAATTGTTTGTAAAAAATTTAATTCATGCCCTCTTAAATTGTATGTGTTGTTGTGTAAAGTGATTATCATTTTGATAGTTATTCACTTCTTTTTGGGGGATATAATGGAATGACATTTAGTGGATGGGAATCGAAATTAATAAATTTCCCATTGTAAGGCTTTTCAAAATATAATACTGGTCGTCAATGTTGGCTTATTTCCCCAGTGCCTACCTCACGATAACTTTTTATTTATCAACTATATGTTAGTCCTTACAAGATGTATAATTTTGAACAATTTAATTATAAAGGTTCAATAACTTTATGCATAAAATTGGTGATATTATCTGAGTTTCATAATTTGTTTATTCTGCTTAACTTATTTGTGTGATTCCTTCTCTATACCACTTGCAGACCATCAGTTACATGGCAGAACGAGTTGTTGGCACTGGATCATTTGGAGTAGTTTTCCAGGTATGGATGAACAATCAGCAACTTGACACCCATTCTTTCTCTCCTGTCAAGTATCTCAGTGTTTTCCACCACTGGATGGTGTTCTTTTTTCTACCTAAATTATAGGCAAAGTGCTTGGAGACTGGAGAGCCAGTGGCTATTAAAAAGGTCTTGCAAGACAGGCGATACAAAAATCGTGAGTTGCAGTTAATGCGTTTAATGGATCACCCAAATGTAATTTGCCTGAAGCACTGTTTCTTCTCCACAACAAGCAGAGATGAACTTTTTCTAAACTTAGTAATGGAATATGTCCCTGAGACAATGTACCGAGTTATAAAACACTACAATACTATGAACCAGAGGATGCCTCTCATCTATGCTAAACTGTACACATATCAAGTATGAACTCATTTTTTGTCTTTGCAATGTGGTTCATGTGTTGATTTAGTACTTTGTAACGATTGGGTTTGAATTTGATGTTTAGATCTTTAGGGGATTAGCATATATCCATACCACACTGGGAGTTTGCCATAGGGATGTGAAGCCTCAAAATCTTTTGGTACGTTCTTCTTTCAATGTCTTTCCTGAGTTGTATTAATTTATTCTAAATCTTTTTTCATATATGGCTACAGGTTCACCCTCTTACTCACCAAGTTAAGCTTTGTGATTTTGGGAGTGCCAAAGTTCTGGTATGTTGATCTTCGTAGTTCTTGTACATATTATTGCTTCATGCTCATATGCCACCATGATAATGGAAGACTACTAAAATCACATAATTCCCAGTGGACATAGCTATGCTAAAGCTATTATAAGATGTTTACATAAATGCAATACTGATTTAATAACCTGTTTATGTGATGATACTGATGCCAAGAATATTTACTCTGATCCTTTTTCTTTTCTATTATATGAAAAATAAATGGAAGTGGTTGATGTAACATGTGATTTTTTTAATTCAATTATCAATTTCATGAAGCTTCTCATGTTCACAACTTGCTAGGATATTATTATGATATTATTCTTCCACAAAAAAAATTATATCAGGTCAAGGGTGAATCAAACATTTCATACATATGTTCACGTTACTATCGGGCTCCAGAACTAATATTTGGTGCAACAGAATACACAGCTTCTATTGATATATGGTCAGCTGGTTGTGTTCTTGCTGAACTTCTTCTAGGACAGGTTAAACATTCTGGCTATCTATGTATTAATGTTGCTCATACCTAAGTTTTTTGCCTTTTTACCGAGATATATCATTATATTGACTTCCCATAGTTTCAAATGTTTATATAGCCACTATTTCCTGGAGAAAATCAGGTGGACCAGCTTGTGGAAATTATTAAGGTGATTTCTCTTGTACATTGATGTTTCTGTGGTTTGAAACACATATTTACAGAGGTCATTATTTATGTGTTTTGTTGTAGGTTCTCGGTACCCCCACACGAGAGGAAATTCGTTGCATGAACCCAGAATATACAGATTTTAGATTCCCTCAGATTAAAGCTCATCCTTGGCACAAGGTAAAGTCATTTCTCAACCATCCTCCTTTTTATATTCAACAATTTCTTCTAGACTTTAAATACAGATTAAAAAGATTGAAAAATAGTTGTCCAAGTTAAAGTGAATAGCTTGATTTACATGTTACAACAACCAGGTTTTTGAGGGTGTTTTCCATTCTCAATGTTTTTTATCTGATGAGCTTGATGATTTAACCTACCTCATCTGGTAAGATAAAGCTTGGTCGTTGACTATTAGTCATTTGCTAGTTATTGACTCAATTATTTTGATGATTTATGTTCCAGGTTTTCCATAAGCGAATGCCTCCAGAAGCAATTGACCTTGCATCAAGACTTCTCCAATATTCACCTAGTCTCCGGTGCACTGCGGTGAGTTGAACAACCATGATACCTCCACTCCTCCCATGATATTAGATCTACAATCCTTGTGGTATGTTGTGGATTTAGTAAACTCAATTGGCATAATTTTCACTAATGGCTTTTGTTATTTCAGCTGGAAGCATGTGCACATCCTTTCTTTGATGAGCTCCGCGAGCCAAATGCTCGTCTACCTAATGGCCGTCCATTGCCCTCGCTTTTTAACTTTAAACAGGAAGTACGAGCATAGTTTATGTTTTTACATTAAATGTGGCATGACATGTATAGCCTGCAGCTTTTTTTACTATGACTACTTGCTTTGCCATTGTTCTTCAAGATCCAAACAATCCAATTAACAATTTCTCATACACCTAATTTATGAACAGTATCTAACCCCAAAAATTCTCTTAATGAATCTGTGATGAAAACTTGACGACAGTTGGCTGGAGTATCACCTGAACTGGTCAATAGGCTGATCCCAGAGCATATTAGACGGCAGACTGGTCTCAGCTCCCCTCATTCCACGGGTACATAGATGTAAAGGGGTAATGAAACGATGAGTAGCAATCGATGTGAATCAAAAAGAGGGGCTGATTGTGGCCTATATATAATTGGGGGTTCCAGCTTAATCTGCAGTTTTCCCCCCTTGTGAAGATGTATACAAGTGCTGGCTGCTCGGCATAGCATGAAAATTGGTGATTCTGTGTAGTGGTATTTCATTCTAGTTAAGGCATACTTATCCCTGCATCTGTATATTGTTTTGGTCAGATTTCAGAAAGCTAGGAGTATAAAATGATAGCAACCATGTAGAGGGGCCCACCTGAATTATGAGGGGGCCCTGTTGTAGTTTGGCTTGTTTTTTATGTGATCATATTCATGATGTCGTTTATAATATGCTTATGTCAAAATCTTGATTCAAAACAAGAAATTTCCTCTCTGTTTAATACTCTGGTATGGTTTCTCTCTTTTCTACAAAGATTTTGTTTGTCACGTGTGACCCTATTTGAAGGTGATGCTTCCTGTTATTAGCAATATACGTTGGGGTGTGTATATATATATATATATATATATATATATATATATATATATATATATTCCATTATATTTGAATGTTATATCGTTGGAACATCAAGATGAAAGAGGAGGATGGAAGTTACCAGTTCAATTGATCAATGGCTGGTTGGCGGGTGTCAAGTATGCTTTGATTGAACAAACTGGCTAATTTCACAAACACCCAGAATTGGTGGAACAGGTTCGAATCAGGTAAAATCAGTAATCAAAATATTAATTTGATCTAGATGCTTTGATTGATTGATTGATTTGTAGTTTTTCATATGATAAAGAATAGTTTTGATCTAATTAGGATTCATTAAGTTATACATTTATGCAAGAAACTTACTTGCAAATTGTAATTGTTTCTAATTATTGCTATTTTCTTGTTCCCTAAAGAATACAATAGGGTTGTTTTTATATTTAGTTTTAGTAATTTAAGTTCTTTTATATATTAGTTTATTATTTCAATAATAGAGTATTGAAACTACCTTTTTGTCGAATAGCGGGATGAAATGAAAATGTAACAGGACTAAATGAAAGAAATTGTAGGGATGGATGATGAAAAGTATTTTCTAATTAATACGTAATTTATCCAAATCAACATTGATTAAAATGATGAAAAGAAGTATCTTGAATCCAATATTTTGAAAACTATATTGGACAAGACGTTTAAGACAATTTATAGTTTTCTATATTAATTGAAAATTTTATTTTATTTATAATATTTAATAAACATTTTTTTTCAATACTGTCACATTTTGAGATGCTACTTTTTCAATTGTGTTTTTTTAAAATATTGACTTTTCGGTAACTATATTTATTGCTCTTTGTAGTATTTATAATTTGTATTTTGTTCATTTATAATAAGGAACGTTTTATTATATTGTATTACATTTTAACAATTACGCAAATCAACGTAATGAAAATACATATATATTTTAAATATGTTTATTTTATCTTAAACTTGATTGAAATATATTAAAGTATTGTACAAGATCAATATTAGAATTAGAATATGATATAAACACGTTCGAGACTCGGCCATATTAGTATAATAATTGATCAAGACCGGGGGTTTTGTTTTGGCTACCTCTATTTTTTTTCTGTACCTTCAAAGAAGATTTATGCTCTTTCATTTTTATTTATATTCTTAAAAAATTAAATAAATAAAAAAAAATTAATTAGGTAAATGTAATAATTAAATAATTATGAAGTGACAGAGGTAGTTGGAGGTAGTTGGCTATCTGAATTAATTGATAGTATTTGTATATATGTACCTGCTTAATAATTAAACAATTATGAAGTGACATAGGTAGTTAACTATCTGAATTAATTGATAGTGTTTGTATAAATGTACTCACTGCACTTCTAAGTATTTCTCCCTCTTCTTTCACTTGCACTTGCACTTACAAAATTTAAAAGAATTTTTGTTCTTTCACTTGCACTTGCACTTACAAAATTTAAAAGAATTTTTGTTGTTGTCTAAAGTGTGGATTTTGCACTTTGCTTCATTTAATCCTAGAAAAAAGGTATGCATTACAATGCTTATGCTTGATAAGTTTATGTTTGATGTACTGAAATGTTAGATGAAAAAAAAATAAAATAACTAAGCTGAGTTTTTAATGTTCTACGGATGTGGAGATAGTTTTGACGGAAGTCATTTTCCCATCCAATAACCATATATGGAAGTTGACTTTTGGAACACAATAAAAAAATCTCAACTTTCGAAAGTGGACATCCGAAAGTGTTTGTAAAATGGATGTGGACTTCTAGTCTTTTAAACGGACGAAAGTGAAATTATTTTTTCACAGTCTTCCAGAAAGTGGACATCTAGAAATGAAATTAACTGGATGTCGGTTTCCGGTCTTTATCAATTGCGGAAGTGGTGAATTGATTTAGTTTATTTTGGAAGTGGTGAGTAGATTTAGTTTCTTCTGGAAGTGGTGAGTTGAATTTGTTTCTCCGGATGTGGTAGCATTGGCTTTTTTCTTTCTTTCTTTTCTTGATGCGTGAAGCTAAGTGTTGAGATATTGTTTTTTCTTTTCTTTTTCCACTTCTGGAAGGTGTAGATAGATTAATTGGCTTTTTATTTTGTTTTAATTTGTAATTTTGTTAGGGTTTGAGTAATAACTTATGCTTTATTTATTATTTATTTATATTTTATATTTAATTTTTATTTACACAAATATTTAATTAATATTAAAATTATTTAAAATTATAATTAATTATAATTAAAATTATTCAAAATTATAATTAATTAAATTTAAATTTAAATTAATTAAAATTATAATTATTCAAAATCGTAAATAATTGAAATTATAAGGGTTAAATATGTTTTTGGTACCTTAACTTTCAATGAATCTTGGAATTAGTCTATTTCGAAACTTTGGATCAATTTAGTCCTTCATCTTTTGAAATACGTGAGTTTAGTCCTTTTAATCATGGCGCTCACTAATGAGTACAGCATCTTCAGAATTGTAACCTTCCCATGGCATATAAGCTACTAATACGTTTTTTCCCAAAGCGAGTTCGCCGCCAACTGTAGCAGCACCATCTGCTAAAATTTGTCCCTTTTTGATGCATTTACCTCGGTGAACCTGGGGTTTTTGATGCATGCAAGTATTTTTGTTGGAACGTTGATATATTGTTAATGGAATACTTAGAGTATCTCCATTACCAAAT
>Ga0214544_1001243_pt1 | contig 52043 bp, 26 predicted proteins | sample CNSS3metaG_FD_160074 | JGI IMG/M metagenome (GOLD analysis project Ga0214544, IMG submission 160074) | Root nodule microbial communities from cowpea collected in UCLA plant growth center, Los Angeles, California, USA - CNSS3 | ecosystem: Host-associated > Plants > Roots > Nodule | place: USA...
AAGAGTTCTGCTATTGCGCAGCACTTCACTACTGTGTAATTATTTTGTTACCTTGATTAGTGGAACTAATGCATTGTTGCTTTAACTATTATCAATAATTTCATATCATGCTATATTTGAAATATAATGTTTCAAGAACTCCTGCCTGGGTTTTGTATTTTTTTTAATATTGTTTCCTGCTGCTGCAGATTACCAAATGCTCTAGATATTTTTTTAATAATGAGTTGTACTCTTCTAATATTTTTTCCTGCTGCCTGTGATTTGTGCAAAATAATTCTACCATTGCATAGCTCTTCAGCACTGTGTAATTAGTTTATTACTTGGATTGGTAGAACTAATGGATTTTTGCTTTAACTATTCCTGCCTGGGATTTGTGTTATTTTTAATATTCTTTTCTGCTGCTACAGATTACCAAATGCTCCAGATATGGAGATTTACTCTATGTATGGAGTTGGAATCCCTACAGAAAGAGCATATGTCTACAAGTTAACTCCTCAATCTGAATGCCACATTCCATTTCAGATTGACACCTCAGCAAATGGTGGAAATGAGTACTCATGTCTTAGGGATGGAGTTTACAGTTCTGATGGCGATGAAACTGTTCCTGTTTTAAGTGCTGGTTTCATGTGTGCGAAAGGTTGGCGGGGAAGAACCCGCTTTAATCCTTCAGGAATCCGTACATTCATAAGGGAGTATGATCATGCGCCTCCGGCTAATCTTCTAGAAGGTAGGGGAACTCAGAGTGGCGCTCATGTTGACATATTGGGTAACTTTGCATTGCTTGAAGATATTATACGAGTAGCAGCTGGAGCCTCTGGGGAGGACTTAGGTGGGGATAGAGTGCACTCCGAAATTTTCAAATGGTCTGAAAAGATAATTTTGGATCTTTAGATTCACGTGGTAACTGGTAAGTTCACTCCCTGGCCTTGGTCTTGGCCCAAGCATAGTGTAAATAGTTCAATTTTCCAGTCCCATTCTTAAGTGAAAGGTTAGGTAACCTTCGAATCCGCATTTATTTTGATGCTTGTGATATTCACTGAAGATGTTTGTGTTCCATCTCATCATTTTCATGTGGAAATTACTTGTCCAAACAATGTTTTGGATCAAGGCTTATAAAATGTACCGGAGATTGAACTGGTTATGTAGTGGTTCAAATGGTTGAATTTGTAGTTGAACCACAATTGAACTACAGAATATCCAGTTCGACTAATTGGTTTGTCTAGTTTTTAAAATTATTGCTCTCAACATTTTATGTTCTTCATACGCTGATGGAACTTGACCAGTTTATAGATATAAAAAATCTCTGGCTTTAGAATCATATAAAAGTGGAGTGAATTTGTTAACTTTAACTACTAATATCTATGGGTCTAAGGTTCTGTTTGATTAGTCCTCTTCATAAACACTTACAGAATAACAAAATAAGGTAAAATTACTCACAAATTTAAGTATACTTGTGCACTTAACTTTCATAATAGCTTTCTCATTTAACTTTTCCAAAGTTGGTATGTTGAACCAGACTTTAGTTGATGGGAGAAGTTCTATATATTCTGTCTTCTTATTTCCTTCTTCTATTAGTACTTAAGCAGAAATTTACCTAAACAGAAACAATAACTACCGGGAGAGCTTTCCCTCTGAAACAGGGCTTGACTTCACTTGCATTAGTTGTGAGTCCAATGTGACTTTCTGATAAGTAGAGTCTAAGATGAAGAAAATATTTTATCTTTAACGTATGGTTTTTCCAGTTGACATTTTCACTTGTTTTCTGTGTTGACAATTATCTGAGTAACTTTTTCTGTTGCTATTTTTCTGGCCAGATTCATCTCATCACATCAATACTTAGGTACTCGATAGAACCCTATCTATCTGCTTCAACTACTATGCTTTAAGACGGGGCTGATGGTATGAGCTCCGGAGTTGATATACCAGTGGCATATGAACGGCAACTTGCTTACTGGGATTTTAGCCATAGAATTTTGTCGGATTGGGAGTGTTGAATCTATTTACAATCCCCATCCCCCCAAAAAATAGTACCAGTGTCTTATTTTAGGTCCATGATTCATGCTTGACGATAATTTTGTTATTCCATTCATTGATTTTATTATTGTCAAGTATTAGTGTTGTTCTGCTCCCGTTTTCAATCTACTATTTTTTTTTTCTACGCAGCAGACTACTTTTTCTTGTCGGTAAAAAATTGAAAAGATTGAGCATTTTATGAGCCCATGTACGATTCTTGTCATTTAGCAGAGTACAATAATCAAAGAAAGGGTTGGTAAAGGGAAAAATGATTTAGAAGCTTTGCGGCAAAGTCAAGCGTGAGTCTGATTTAGCTGATATAGAAACAAACAAAGAAGATTGCAGACGAAAATCATTTTCTGTTATTGATAATATGAAGAATATGAAATATATATTACTTGATTAAGGCAATCATAAAGCAAAAAGACCCAAAGCAACACACAAAAAAACCTAGCTAAATTTAATAGTTAACATTGGATTTGTCATTCCTGGATCTTACAGATAAGATCAACAAAAAGATAAACTATTCGCTTGTGATCTTATAAACCACAAGTACATGGTTTTACCAATTTTTATTCATCATGTCAAACATCATTGAATCGATTCCTTATCTTCACATTTAATGAAATACTTCATAAAATCCAATTTATAGCAAAACTCTAAGATCATGTTAGCATCTTTTCCTTTTTTACCAAAAGAAATATTAGCTTATGCTTAATTAACAACTTTAAATTGTAAGGATAACAAAACTATTGTTCAATTAGACGTATTTGTTTATTTTCTTCTATATCAAATGTTCTTTTAGCAAATATTCATCAATTTGTTTGACATTAATAAAAATGTTGACAATTTTTATAGTATTTCACTACTCCACAAAAATATTACTACCCCTAATATATTTTATTTTATCTTAGTTTTAGGTAAATAATTCTTAGCTATTTAAAACCCCATCTTCAAAAGTGTAAAGAAATGTGTTGTTTTTTTCGAAGATAAATAAGTGTATTCACACAGTATTAAGCTCTACTACTCACAAATTAAGAAAATATATCATATCATACTCCACACGATAGAAAAAAAAAATTAAAATCTATTCATCCTTTTCCGTTAGCTGGCTCTCCCATCACAAGAATATCAATATCTGTCCAGTTATGGCTAACCAAGAATCATTTCCCTCTGCCAGATCAAGTAAAAGTATGTATCACTTATCCTCCATGTTTTACTTTTTTTTTTATTACATCATTCTTTCTTTATACTTGTGGTTTATATCTTTGGATTCTCTCGTATTTATCCTTTATTTTGAAAAGGGAAAGTTAACTTTACTTTTTGCGTTAATATTTTTTTTTTCCTCATAAGAAACAAAACAAAACAAAACAAAAACGAAAATGATTCACTACACTACTGTGATATTTTGCTCGTACGTTGTTGTTTGTCTAAATTATCTAATTCCTTCTACCGACATTTTAGCACTTAGTCTTTCTTTGTTTCCAAAGAATAGAGAAACTTTAGTATAGATTCTCTTTTAGAATGTGAAACCTTATCCACAACCAATTTTATTTATTTAGAAGATAACTCAATGAGAAGTGAGAGCGGGGAAAAGGTGGCGTTACCAAACGCTAATCTTTTCTTATTAAAATAATAAATATCGACATAATCCCATTAGGATCAACTTCATCTCCCTAATATAACATTTCTTTCTCCTTTTTAAGATAAGCTTAATCCACCATACCCATATATTAATTAATTATTCTATGTCTTTCAAGTTTCAACAAAATTAAAATAAATTACCATGTGGCATCCAATAACGACCCCTTTCATCATTAACCAAGCATAAAAAAAATTAAAAAACACCAAAAGTTCTGTTTACCGGAATTAAAGAATCATGCACAGAAAGGTCGCAAATTAGGGATTTATTGTCATCATTTACCATAGTCACAGATGAAAATGGTGGAACATTTTCAAGTTTATTGCTGAAGTACCTTATATTTATAATGTATTATATTAACTAAATTCTATAATAAATGTAACTATTATATTTACAGGTGTAGTACCTTTCATGAAAAGAGTGGATTCCCCTTATATAAATTCATATTTATTTTTCATGATAATCTATTTACATACAGTTAGAAAATATACAGGCACACACACTTATATATTTGTTGAATATGCATAACTTTTTTAAAAAATAATTTAATAAGAATTTCATTTGTAAACGGCCGAATTCATTGATTAAGTGAATAATGAAAAATTATTACTTTTTTAAAAATTTTGTTAAAATATAGCTTAATTAAAATTTTATTAATCAACCGTAATTATTAAATGAAATTTACCTTGTAAAGTTTTTCATATTTTATCATCAATTTTGTAAAATTTTATGCGTTTTCCTATTATGTTTATAATAAAACTATGTGTACAATACATTGTATTTTAGGTGAAGACTACAACATAAAAATTGAAAAAAATAAATATAATAGGAAAGTATGACATTAAATGAAATTCAATAAATGTCTTAAATAAATAAAATTGAATGTTTGATATATTATTTGGTGCAATGAAAGATTATTAAAGAGTGTAGTTAAATTAGAGTGTTGAAGATGAGTAAGAAACTTGGGATATACTTTTGGGATTGGTACAAGAACGCGCGGAGTAGAGCGTGGACTTAGTCGTTCGTTGGAGTAGGATAGGTGGAGCGCGTGAGGGAGGAGGTGGAATAGGTGCGCGTGAGGGAAGGTATGAGAAACAGTGAAGGGCGGCTGAGAGGTGAGTGCCTAAGAAGAAGGCCCAAGGCCCAAGGGTTGAGGAAGGGTGTGGGTGGGCCCACTGAGAGAAGGAAACATAAGAGAGTGTGTATTTATGGAGGCTTTGTTCTGTATTCTTCTTCTTCAACAAACAACAAACAACAAAAACCAAGAAAGAAGAGAGGATTGGAGAGAAGGCCTCAACTGTGAAAGGGTTTCCACAGAGGAGACATGCTCGATTTCAACCGACAATTTTATTTCTCTTTGCTTCACCTTACTAGATCCCAAAGGTTCCCTCTTTCTCTCACTCTCTCTCTCTCTCTAACTGTTTATTTCTCTTATTTATTCTGCCTTATCCTGTCTCCACCAGCCACCTTTTTCATTGCTTCCTTCCTTCTGACCTTCTTGTTATGGAATTTCCTTTATTTATTTTTTGTGGGATCCTAGTGGTGATTTCAAGTTTGCTCTTTTACTTTTGCATGTGGAGTTTGAGGTCAGCTTTTGTTGTTAAGGTCACTGCTCAGTACTCACAAGTTTTTGTGAACTAGATCTGGACTACCGTTTATGCTGTTTTTACTTCTTGTGTGTTTACTGAAAGAGTCAACTGACTCAAAAATTGTTGAGCTGTGATGTGTTTTCTGTTTTTGTTTTCATTATTGGTCTCTCTGTTGTCTGGATTATAATGTGATCCAGTGATTTTGGACTGTCTTGTTATGTATGCTTCTTTGGGTTTGTTTGTGTCGGATTGTTATGTGCTATCTTGAATGCAAAATAGTCTTTTTTTTTTGTTAATGCATTTGCGTGATTTAGGTTCTGATGTGGTATTCCATAAACAAAAATGCCCCTTGCCCAGAGTCTTTATATATCATTTGTCTCTCTTTTCAGTAGGGTAGGGTGTAAACGGGTCAGGTTGGGTCCAATTTTGCTAATTTCATTATCCAAACTGATGAAAACAGAGTCGGGATTGTTCATTTTCTTTTTCTGTCAAACCCCTCTGGTAATCAACATGTGGATGATGGGTTGTGTTCAATCGGTCTATTATACATGAATATATAATCACAAAACTTAAATATTGTGTTGGATTTAAAATGATAAATAAATGTAAAGATATTTATGTATAAATAATAATTAAAAGGTACATCAACTTGTCTGGTCAATGGTCATTGAGTTGACGGGTTAAAAATAAAACCTGTTACCTGAACAACATTGAGTTTGAATGGATCGGGTTGGATCTGACCCTCCGCAACTCTTGCTCCCAAGCCATGTTGTTTGGGCCGGGTCGTTTTGGGTGCAGGTTACCTGACCCTGTTAACAGTCATATTCTCTTTAGTTTCAGAAGGATATATTTCTTATAATGTACATTGTGTGGGTGTAAACCTCTATCTGGTGAATTGTACTTCCTCTTTGTCCAAGATCAAGACTAAGAGGTAGAGATTGAGAGTTTTTGAAGTTGCGTATGCTTTTCTACTTAATAATACTTATATATCCGAGTCATTATATGGTTCTTTGTATTCTATATGCCTCTGTAAATAAGAATGTTCTTTGAGACTTCTTAACTGTTTGCTTAACAAGATACTGATTTTGTAGGATATGATTGAAGGTTTTGAGAACTAAGGCTGCAATACTGTATACATTCTATTCTACTCAAGAAATGGTAAGCTATATTTTATAATAGAATACTTTTTGTTAAGAATTATCCATTTTATAATAGTCTGATATAAATTTTGTGAATTACCTACCATAGCTGTACCGGTCTTATTAATAAATTTGATTTAAGTAAATGCTGCAATAATGTAGTTATGTTATGGCAATGGTATAATGTAATAATTTATGAGGGAGTCGACCACTGTGCTTAGAGGTGTCTGTAGTGGCAGTGATGGTAATAAGGTGTGGGCATAATTGATATTTTGTTAGAGACTTAGGGATTTGTAGAATTACCTTGAAATGTGAATAATTTCCATGGTGGAGGTTGGAATCCCAACTCCCACTTGTCTTGGGAATCAATCAATCCTTCTGGACATTATTTTTCAAATAGATAAAATCGACACCTTAGATTTTTAACATGATAAGTTGTAGAAAATACTTGAGCACATAAAATATCTCTTAAAGTTTTATAATAGTTGGTCTTACTTTGGTTGAAGTAATGAGTTCTCCATTCAATTTTGAGTAGAAGTTCTACCTGATAATTGAGAATGGAGACATCAAGTTCTATGGCATGTACTGTAAGGTTCATTTGTACTCTATGATGATTCGGATTTATAAATCATACACATATGGTAAGTTACTTTTCTTTTTCTGTTTTTCTTTTTGGAAACTTGCTGATTTGAGATTAAAATATATTCTTTTTTTGTTTGCGCTCAAGCGTTGTCTTGTTATCTTGCTTTAGAAGTGTAAAAATGTTGTTTCCCATGCTTTTGTTCCTCTAATGTGTATCATGCATTATACTTGCACGTTCTTTTGTATAATTTGATATTCCTTGCCTTACCTTGAAACCATTCCTCTGTCTGTTCAAGATCTAGGAATTTGCCATGTGGAAGGTTAAATGAAGCCATTCTTCTTGTCGAATCATCCTGATCCTACTATGTACAATTGTTCACAAGTTGATTTCAGTCATTCAATGGTATGTGAAGTTACTGTTTATGGATTTACTGCTTGAAGTTTCAGTCATTAACTGGCTATTTTTCTCTCCCTCTTTTCAGGCCCATACTCCTTATCCTTGTGGTGATCCTTATTTTGGCAGTTCAATAGTTGCTTATGGACCACAGGCTATTGTAAGTTTCCTCAACTACACTTTATAATGCATCATGGTCTTCATTCAGATGAGATTTTAGTGCACTTTTCTTTCACAGCATAATAATTTAACATGATGTCACTGTCTCTTATACTTATCAGAATCAACCCCAAATGATACCCCAGATGGTGGGATTAGCATCCACCAGAATTGCATTACCTGTTGAGCTTGCAGAAGATGGCCCCATTTATGTGAATGCTAAACAATATCATGGTATACTCAGAAGGCGACAGTCTCGAGCAAAGCTTGAGGCTCAAAACAAGCTCATCAAAAGTCGTAAGGTATGCTGCATAACTAGTTCCAACTCTTCCTATGGCAAAACTGTACCTCTTTTTTTGACTAAAAAAATGTTTGGCAATGGACTGGTGCAGCCATATCTTCACGAATCTCGGCACCGTCACGCATTGAAGAGGGTTAGAGGGTCTGGTGGACGGTTTCTGAGCGCCAAGCAGCTGCAGGAGTCTAATGCAGAACATGTTGATAATAATAGCCACTCAGGCCAAAAGAAAGATGCATCATCAGAGGTGGAAAGTCATAACTCAAGGACAGCAGAAAATGCATGTATCACATTTACAGCCATCTCTGGCTTAACAACCATGTCTAGTAATAGTCTGAATTTCAGGCAGCCCGAACACAACTTCCTGGGGAACTCCTCTAACATGGGTGGATCATCACAATGCAGTGGTGGACTCACGTTTGGTGGTGGAACTCGGCAATGTGCTTCTGTTGGCCGGTGAGAGAGGAGGAACTGATAAAAAAAATCAACTTCACTGGTCTGGCAAATCATCCTTGGCTTATTATTCACTTTACTTTCCGCGTTTCATGTTTTCTTCTGGATCACTCTGCATTAGCATTCGGACCTTTGCTACTGCTTTTACCATGTATTTAAAGTTTCTACTGCTTCTGTTTGCTTCCGTTGTTGAACTTTGTCCTTGAAAAATATAACTTTTTATTACTCATTTACACATATCGTATTCTTCGCATTTTTAGAATATTTTGAAAACAAATAATTATTTTTGGTAAAAAAATTTAAATTTTTTGTTACTTTATTTTTAGAACTTTGATAAAAATATAAAAAATTGCTCCATTTAATAATTTTGACAAAATTATTAAATAGAATAATTTATTATATTATTATGGAAATTAAAAATTAAAGTAATAAAATTTTAGTTTTTGGTTACTTGTTTGTCATAGTTTATCATTTACCATGTATTATAACACTTTATTTTGTTAAATATATGGATTTTAAATATAGCATGATAAGTGTTTTATATTCATTCTTCGTTATTTTTTTTTCAAAAGAGAGAAACGATCTAAATGACTGTTCACATTTTAAATTATTGTACGCAAAAAGGAAAACTTAAATGTGTCATTTTGAAAATTACAATCAAAATATTTCATACGGATTTTATTACATGAAAAGCCTCAATTACGCCATTTGATTATTTAAATTTTATGTTATACATATTTCACCAGCACCTATACTCAGTTATTACACATACAAATTTAGCATTTGTAGCTTCAATATTTCTTTTACTGGTTTTTCTTTTGGAACAAATATACCTTCAAAACCAGTTTCTCGTGAGATAATACTTGACGTTATCAAAACTTAATGGGTCTTTTGACAGATTTATTTAGGAGATCTAACATTGAGAGATCAATTATCACATAAAAAATTAACAATACCCAAATTATCATTACTCAAAGTTCAAAGTTTTAAAAGAATAAATTTATGGGTTTATAAGATGATAATTTTTTTTTATTTTATTTAATAAGAGACTTAGATTTATAATTAAATTTTTAGTAATCTCTCTTCAATGATGAGTCTCTTTTATATTAATATATCATTCCGAACATTTTATAGTATCATTTTATCATAACGAGACATGTTTGTCTCGAATATTTGTAATGAAGACTTTTGATATAGAATTTTTACATTGGTTCTTCACATATATTATATTCATTTGAATCGGTCATCAAGACAAATCATCAAATCATATGTCATAAATGAGTCTTGTGAGGGAATTCATTAGAGAGATATGATACTAATAAGATATGAGTTAAACTCACATAACCCAAGATCTGAATACAATAGGTTTATGAGTTTTCTTTCTTATAAGGTGTTTAATTTTCTTCATATTGATTAAATATGAAACTTAGACTCATACATACATAAATTTCTCATCACCTAAAGTTATGTTTGTAGGACTAGACAACAATGAAATTAGAAGATCCTTTGCTAAGTAAGTGTCATGTTTATCATATTATCCAAGATATTATCCAAGACTTCTCGAAAAGTGACATATCTTTAATTTTTTTTGGGTGAAAATAAATGTACAAAATTTTATGGGTGTTAAAAAACTGTTACTAAAGTGAGTATCCTTACATCACCCATGGTGGCATGAATTACCCATTTAAGGTATCAAACCTTATATACATATATATTACTCTTTTATTCATGTGTAAGTGATCGATCATTCATAAAAGATTCATCTAACTTTTCGATCGTTATAGGACACTTTTCAACGTTTGAACAACGTCCATTTGTTCATAGGAATATAAATGGAATATAATAAATTATAAAAACTCTTCAAATGTTAATAGGTGCTCAAGACCACCAATGCTTGAGAGTTAGTAAAATGTATCACACACTCTCACATAGAGCGATATTTGTATGATACATCACGAAATTTTTTGGAAACCATGTTGGAGCACCAACTATATTGTTTGAGTATTATGTTTATGTCATTTCATTCAACTTATGCATGATAATATTTAGGATTAATTACATTTTTAATCCTTAAACTTTGTGTGAATTTGAAAATTTTCTCTATCTGAAACTTTAATATATTTTAGTCTCTAAATTGTATAAACAAATGAATGTAATTTTTTTAATCTAATTATGTTAATTTTTTTTTACATGCTAAATGTATTTTATGCTACATTTGAATGTTGTTTACACTATATGACATATCTTTACTTCAAAGTTTGTAAAATATATTTATAAGTTAAAAAAAATTCGAATATCAAAATATATTAAAGTTAAAAAAAAAACAAAATTTTAATATTTTGTTAAAGTTTAAAAATTAAAACATATTTGACTAATATTTATTAGTATATAAAAAAGAGATTTGGTTGTGGAAAAGAAATAAACATTTGAAATATATTTAAACCTGAATTTCTTTTAACATTTTTTAAATTATCTTAACTTTCTTTCAAAAATTAATTAATATTTAAGTTGTCATTTATGTATAATTATGATATTTTATTTGACTTTTTCATTTTTATCAAACTACTCTAATTTAAATTTTGTATTTTTTCTAAATATTTTGCATTAGAAAATAAAAATACGTGTTTTTATATTAAATATTTGGAAAAATTGCGATATATTTTTTATCGTATTTTTTTATGTTTTATAAAAAATAATTAATATTAAAAACGGAAATGAATGATTAGAATATATCCTTATTATAGACGATGGCGAAATAAAGTATTAATATCTTTTAGATATAAATGCGAGGATATGAATGAATTATTTATTTAAAATATAAATATAAAATTTGAAATTTGTCTTGTCACACTCATTGCCATCTACTTATGACCTCACATTTTTAAAAAAAATCCACAATGTAACCGAATAATATTTATTTCTATATATACATATATATATATATATATATATTTAAAATAAATAAATAATATATATTTATAATATATATTATTTTGTTTATTGCTATAATCAAATTATATATTTAATCTAACCAATTTATTTCGCATTTGCTATTAAAAAGTCTTATAAGACCGGAGAAGAAAAATGTAAACTTAAAGATTTGATTAAATTTAAGATTCTTTTATAGGACTAAGTTAAAAGGAAATATTACAAATTTTAAAAAACAAAATACAACTTAATCCAAATTTAAGGTGAAAAACAAAATGAAGTCTGATTTTTTAAGTTTTCAAAAAGAATATAAAACAATTGACTATTATTGTGCAGAAGGAAAAGGTCAAAGACGGAAAAGAAAAGGATCCATTCCCATTCCATAACATACATATACACGACATGGTCTGAAATGGGTAAAGTAACACTAATGATATGGTATATATGTGTATAGTGATGGTATGACATAAATATGAAATCCATGGGCATGCGATGTTAAAACAAGTCATAGGTATTTTTCGTATTGGCTCGGTGTTTCCCGAGAAAGAGAAAAGAGAAAGGTTCCCCAATTTTGAAACTCAAATCCCAATCCCAGTCACTCTCACCCTCACTCACTTCAATTCTCTTCTTGTTCTTCTTCTTCTGTGATGCCAGTTCGAATCAAGAATTGAGGCAAAGCGAAGATCAGAGTGAGTGAGAGAGAAAATGGTTTCGTACGTGAACATCTTGCTGTACGGCGTGGGAGGGTTGGTGGTAGCAGGTATGGCATTGCTGGTGGCGTTTCAGGAGAAGCTCGTCTATGTTCCGGTGCTTCCAGGTCTCACCAAGTCCTACGCCATCAATCCCTCTCGTCTCAGACTCACCTACGAGGACATCTGGCTCCGCTCCTCCGACGGCGTTCGCCTCCACGCCTGGTTCATCAAGCTCTTCCCCGATTGCCGAGGTCCTCGCCATTCTCTTCTCACCGATTTCATTTTATATCCAACTTCTACCGACTACTTTGCTGTTACTGTCACTTTAATGCTTTCTTACAAGTTTAATTGATTCATTAGTGTGTGGCTTGAATGGGAGAAACGTAGATCGCAAAGGAAATATGAGAATTGTTTGCTTTGGATTGGATGGAGCTGAATTATCTTTATACTGAATGTTGATCCAATTGTCTGTGCTCCTTCCAGATTTTGTTTATCTCGTGTCGTGTTGTGGTTGGAGCAATTACTGTCGTTTAGCTTTGTGGAGTTCTTCTATTCCCGTGCCGTACCTACCTGCGTTGTTTTAGTTAAATCGAGGAAAAATGTTAGGATGTTAAGCGGAATTTAGTGGTTTAAACCCTAGGATTTAGCTTTTTTAAGAGATTGAGCACACTTTGGAGGATTTAGTACATATACATTTATTGATTAAAAGGCCATCGGATTGGATTTTACCAAAATGGTAAACTTAGATACAGTTCTATAGATTTTTTGGTGGTGTTAATCAAAATTAGAGTTCTATCTTTGTAATCTATGTTAACATTTGATGCAAACCTTAATTTCACGGGTTGCTTAGGCGGAACGCTAATCGTGATTGTGGCATAATACCAAATGTACCCAAGGAACTACCAACTTGGGTTGGTATGAATGGCGAGAGTCTGACGTTGCTGTACCAAATTGGCTAGGGTTCGATTCTCACTCTTGAGAATATAGAAAGCTTAAGCTGAGACGGGATGCTCACCAATATAATACCTGTCAAACCTCTGAGGGAAATAGGTTCTGTGTTCGATGGGGCGATACTCCTTGGTAATGAATAAAAAAAGAACCTAAGGAACTACATCTGAGATTTATCCCTGATAAAATAGAAGTACACCACTACTTGCATAGACCTCTTAAGTAAAGTTGCAACTTTGCAATATCAATTGCTGATTTTCTAATTGGAGATTGTAACTGCACTTTATTTTTAAAATGTAAACCTCAATTTAAAGGAGCTAAATCGTGAAGGCTCATTATTTGAGGATTTAGAGTGCAATAACTTCATCAAGGTTTCTATAAATGAACTTGCACTTTGGCATATGCTCCTTTTTGTATTCGTTGTTTTTCTGTACTCTGATGTTGTTCTGATGAAGTTCTTCTTTCTTATGTTCCATTTACAGGTCCGACCATTTTGTTTTTTCAAGAAAATGCTGGAAGTATCCTTATTGTAGATAGATAATTTGTGATAGTTTTCACTTAATTTTACTTGACCAGGCTCACTGTGCTTCTAAAGGCCTTGACTCCTGATCTTTTTAGATATTGCTCATCGTCTTGAAATGGTTCGAATAATGTTGCAGCAGTTACATTGCAATGTTTTCATGCTTTCTTACCGAGGGTATGTGTTGGCCTTAGCTTCCGAATCATGATTTTTCCTTGTTGCTTTGTGTTTGCATATTCATTCTTCTAAATGCACATGTCACCTGATTGCATTGGCACTAATGTATGATTCAATTGCATAGTTATGGAGCAAGTGATGGTTATCCTTCTCAACATGGAATCATAAAGGATGCTCAAGTATGCTTTTTGATTAATAGTCATTCCTTGTATTTTGCTTTTCAAATTATTTGCTGTCTTTTTTTTTTTCAATTTTACTACCTTCTTGTGCCCAGGCTGCATTGGACCACCTTTCCCAAAGGTCTGATATTGACACATCTAGAATTGTTGTGTTTGGACGATCTCTTGGGGGTGCAGTTGGAGCTGTACTAACAAAAAATAACCCTGACAAGGTACCCAGCTTCTGAAAGTGCATATTTTAATGCTCATGTTTTTCTTGGTAAAATTTCAGAGAGTTTTTGATTCAGTTGTCTCCTAGGCGAATTATATCTTGCTATATTTCAGTTGGCAGCAGATAAATGTTTCTTTAGAGTGTTAATACTATATGTATTACTATGTATTATAGCTTGTTTGATTCACAAGGTATATAACGCAACCACAAATAGTTTGCAGGTTTATTTTTTCATGTATAGATTCTTTGATCATTTCATGATTATCAACATTATGAGAGAAAATAATACTGAACTTGTTTACTCTATCTTGTTTCAGATGATTAAGTCAGTTTTATTACTCTTACACATGGTACACAGAAGGAAAAATTGCATGTTACTAATAGGATTATAAATTTATGATTATATTATTGCTTTTCAAGTGCTCCTAAAAGTCATTTCCTTGAATAGGTTTATGTATGCTTAATTTTTAGTTTATATGTATTAAGCTTCTGCTTATTGTTATTTGTTGTGAAATAATTTATGAATTCCATCCTTCAGTATTTTTTGGAATATTTATCATGACACATTTTACTTGCACTATTGCTCCTCAATCACAACAAGATTTCTTATAACTGGCTTCAAGGTGCCAGTTTTTGACACCGAGTTTGGAGAAATATCTTTTTTCGAATAAAAATTTAACTTCAACTTTTTGTATGCGCTCAAATAGTTAAGTGAACTTAAAGAGCTGTGAAAATGGTCATTGAACCTTTCTTTCCTGTCAATATTTTTTAGATTTTTTTATTCATGTATGAAGAATATTACTTTTATTAATTTGGTCTGTATTTACTAATTAATTTAATTTCAAGCAAGGCTTCACCCTGCAACAGTTGATAGCTTCATCTTCACTTTTATGTAGAAATAATTTTGCAACTAATTTTAAAATTACTGGTCTAAAAAAATACTGCGCAATCTGCTGTTGTTTTTATTCTGAAATTTAGCCAGGTATCTCTAACAAATTTTGTTTGTTCACCTTTACTTTACATTCTTTGTTGACCTTCTTTCTGTGTTTTTAGATTGCTGCTCTGATACTTGAAAATACATTCACGTCTATATTGGATATGGCTGGAGTTTTGTTCCCCTTTTTGAAGTGGTTTATTGGAGGAAGCTCTTCAAACGGTCCTAAAGTGCTCAATTTTCTTGTACGTTCCCCATGGATGACTATTGATGTTGTTGGCCAGGTAAGAGATGCTGGAAATATTAGTTTTGCCTTTAGAATTAGGTCACTTGGGCATAATGATTTCTTTGATCACAATTAGATGGAAGTTAATTTTAAACTTTTAGGATCTCCCTGTGTATTGGTTGTGCTTGAGTGTGCCAATATGTGTGGAAATGTCGATTGTATTTTTTTCTTGTTACCCACTCTTCTGTGTGTCTGGCTGGATTCATGTGTTTATGCACCTCCTTTTACGAATATATTCATTGCAGATCAAACAACCTATCCTATTTCTCTCTGGATTGCAAGATGAGATGGTCCCCCCATCACATATGCAAATGCTTTATGCTAAGGCAGCTGCTCGTAATAATCAGTGTCTCTTTGTGGAGTTTCCTACTGGCATGCATATGGATACTTGGCTGGCTGGTGGTGATCACTACTGGAGAACAATTCAGCAATTTCTTGAACAGCATGCCCCAGTGCGAAAGGAGCGAAATGCAAATGGTAATCTTTTTCCTTCATGCTGTGTTTTAAAGCTAGGACAGTAGCATGGATGGGTTAAGAGCGTGGGATAACTTTTACTTGGTTTATGTTGGTTTGCCGTTTACAAGGCACTAGAAGTATTTTCACACTATCCAAAGCAAAAAATGGTGAAGGAATACTGGTGAGTTGGGAAAGACGTGGGTTACGTTCGACCCGACCTTTCACAAACACTGCATGAATAATTTACAATTTTGTATTTCAGATGTGAAAGTTTTCTTGTTCTTTTTGTCTTTTCCTTTTTCTTAGGCCCTGTATCTACGATCTGTGTCCTTGTGTTATTCTCTAACTTGATATATCCTTTGTTGCTATCGATACTTGTTCCCCTTTTAGCACACTGCTGGCAATATTTTTTTATTTTTGTGCTTGCTCACTTGTTTTAATACTGCTGCCAGATGTTGGGGCGAGATGATTGGCTGGCATTAAATTATTTCAATGATACTAATTGGCTAACTAAGGATTCACACAGTTTCTGTCCTTTGAAGTTGCTGCCCGTGAGAGCTCCCTGTGAGAAGATGCTTCCTACTTGGACATGCTGCCCCACGTCAAGGTATATATCATTGAACAATTTTGATTGGGTTGTGGTTTCCAAAACTTGAAAGGTGCGCAGACAATTTGTGCTACCCTTTTCCTATACTATTACGGCATCTACATTTTAGGTGCCTGATCGAATTTGACAAATGACATGTAGAATAATCATTATTTACGTGAGCTTATATTATATATACATGTAGTGTATGTACTATACCTATGTTCTTGGTGGATGGGTTCATGTTTTTCATACTAATGCACGCCGAGAAGTGATTGTGGGAAATCTGGCTGTTTATTCCTTTTTTATTTAATTTATCTTTCAGTGATTCTTTATGTAGAAATTCGAATGTCCTATTTAAGGCATGATTATTTTGACGATGATTTGAGCTAACTAACAGGTGCCTGACATGTTCGAGTTAGGATGATGATTATTCGTGTAACCGTTTTCAAAAATGTTTGACATCTCCCGAGTATTCCACCATTTTTTAAGGCCCGCGAATAAGGGTTACATAGTAGAGATGATATTTAGTCTGAACCATAGGATTTTAATAAATTAGTTTGATGATTACTGGATACATGCATCGCGCCATTGATACTTAAGAAGAAAGTATGAAGAGAAACAATCTTCCACACCCTTTGAAGGTATATATCTCCTTTACACTCTGCTATAGGGTAACTGCTATCGGTGGAAAAAGAAAGGGAAGATAAAATAGAAGTATTAATTTTTTATTATTTGTTTAAGAAAATTCTAATGAAGACTTTTTTTACGAGTTTTGTACTCTTCTCCCTTTAAAATTGGTGTGAAATGATTGGGAAATGTACCTTTTCTCCTTTTATTTATAAAATGAATGTTTTATGATGAAAAGTTGAAAAGTAATGAAACAAAAATTTTGTTGTTTTGACTTAAATTTGATAATTTTAATTAATACAAAATTGTTTTTATGCAATGTGTTTTCTTTTTCTCGCTAGTCCAAATAAGTGAAAATAATAATTTATATCCTTATTTACTTTTCGGTATAATATATTTTTATTCTTTTTTTATTTTATTTTTCTGTATATTTTAAGTCAAAATTATACAGTAAAGTGAGTATTAAAAAAATAATGTTGTACGTTTATACATACGTGATAGAAATAAGAGAAATTAGCGGAATAAAATGTATTTCCTTTTTATACATACGTGTTAATTTTTTTATGATAATAACAAATAAAAATATGTAATTAAAAAATTAATTAGTTTTTTTAGAATTATAAAGTTGATTGAGTTTAAAAAGAAAAACAATAAAAAAAAAAACTGTACATAAAAAGGGAGTTACAAAGCGTAGGAGTAAAATTGTAAGGAAATGTATTCACTAAAATAATTTACAATAACAGTCTCATTATTAATGGTATAAATTAAAAATACTGTATAGTAAAACTATTCTTAAATAATGTCATTTTATTTGATAAAAAACCCATTGTCTGGAACTACAAGAAAGGATTGCGCAAAAATTGCATATGATGAGAAGGTTCGAGTTGTTCAAGCACCCACTATTTGTGTTCTGAGTGTTGATCGCAAAAAATCCATGTCATTTAATTATTAATTAAAATTAATAAAAGAACTCAAAATTAAAAAAAATTAGACCCATTAAGTAAAATGTGAAATCCATGAAAATGAATTATTTTTGATAAACTTACGGTAAGTAATATATTTAAAGGAGTAGAAAGCGAGACATGTACACTTAATTGATTCTGTTACCCATTTCCTTAAAGCATTATAGTTTTAATTGGCATAATGATATTCGGATTTCTTAGTTTTACCAATTCCATCTTGTGAGTGTACCGTAAATACGAGATGATATGCTCCACAATGAGTCACCCGGTTGCACGTTTGTGTTAGTGATCGGAGCATTTGGTTTCAGCACTGGATTCTTAAAGCTCTTCCCCATTCCATTTGCAATCAACCACCGTGAAGCAGATTGTTCTTGTTGTCGCCGTCGTCCCCAACTGCTCCAAAACTTCCTTTTCTGAACACCTGCAACATGCACTTCTGTAATTTTGAATTCAGGAATGCCCTCTTCTTCACTACTTTTCTCTTCTTTCTTCCCCTTCATCTCCACCCTCGCCACTATTTCACACTCATCACTCTCCTTCCCTGCCTTCCACAAGGGCCTATAAATCTGTTGCTTTGGTTGGATGAACACTCTCTCCACTTGTATAAGACCAAGCATCGGTGTCCCAACAGGCTCATAGTTTCTCAGAGGATCACGAAGCTGCTCCATCAGAGCCACTATGAATTTGTTTCCCAACAAACCATATTTCCTCCCTCTTTTCTTCTCCCCCTTTGAACTCTTCCCACGTATCAAGTCAAACGAGTTTGCATGATGGGCCGCAAGAAGTTTGTATGTATGCTCACTGATGTTATCTATATCATCATCAATCTCTCCAGAATCCAACCTCATCCATTCATCAAGAGTTAATGATAGGGCCATTATGCCATCAATACCGTCATATTCATCACTGTTGCTGTTTTTCATATCCAACAATTGCATGGCAGCAGTTCCATCTAGCCCAAGAGAGCCTCTATTACCAGCCCCCTTGCCTTGCAGAGCTGAAATATCCCCATAGGATTGTGCACTGATGTTTGATGGAGCATCCCCATTTGACATCCCAGATTGTACTCTCAAACCCTCCAGTGAAAGTGCTTCAATTTTATCCATAGCTAGTAGAACAAGATCCGAGCTTCTGTGGTCTCTAGCTGAATCTGAACTCAACTTATTAGACATTAGTCCACCAGATAGAATTCCCTTCAAGCCTTTTTGCTCACAAGTAGAATCCTGTCGTGTTACCAAATTATGCTGCAAATGTAATTTCCTACATACAGCAGAGCAAAATTAAATTCAACCATTTGAAGGGAATGAAATATTTCAAATTTTACTTCCACTGCAAAAAGTGATAGACAAACCTGTATGTTCCCCCCACGACTGGCTTTGCTTCCCTTGATATTTGTTGCATTGTCTTCCCTGTGATGTCTTGTAGAGGCATTAACTTGTTTGCCTGTTTGGAAAGTTTTTCAATTCCCACAGAAGCAAAGCCCTGCAAAATCTCCATTATCCCAGAACCCATTTCAGCAGGCACCACAATTGGGTTTGAAACCTGCATGATTAATGCTCCACCAGTTCTACTATTCCTGAAGAGTGTGGGATCCATTGACCGTAGAAAGCCCCCATCTTCGGTCTGAAGAAAAGGACCTAACCCCTCTGCTAGAGGAGGTAATGGTAGAGTCTCTTCAGGAAGCAAATATATTGGACTTCCTAAGCCATTATGATCTCTTTTAGGAGAATGTTGAAAAGCCATCTCATTCAAACCCCATTCACGCATTAAGGCTTCTGTTTCCAAGTGTTCTAGCATACGCACCTTCTGTTTGCTCCTCACATCCTCAAACTCAATTAGATTCCCTTTATGTGCATCTTGCATTGAGGATGCTGGCTTAGTATCCTTAGAGAACTTCCAATGCTCAGATCCAAAAGAAAAATCATTACCACTATCTGCTTCATTATCACTGCCCATGTCAAAATCAAACAAAGAGAAGCCCCCTGAACGAACTTCATTCTCAAATTGTCTTAAAAGGAGCTCTCTTGGAGACTCACCTTCAAAACTCAAACCCCTTGGACTATTGTCTATGCCAAGCATACTTAAAAACTCACTGGCAACTGATTCTGTAACATCATCCCAGCTTTTTGACCTTCTCCACTTATATTCAGATTTGACTTCCATGGCTACAGGAGAATCCATTGCCGCTGTCTCCAACTCTGAGACACTAGTTAAAGCTGATTCTAGTTCTTGCAGTAGATGTTCTTTCGTTGGCAAGTCATCCTTTCGGTTAGAAAATTCAAGTACCACAACACTTTCCTTAGAATTATCGGTTAGTTCATCGAGGGAATTCTGATTATCATGGTCTTGAAAAGATACTTGAATACCAGCATTATCAAGGGTCCGAGTACTGTCAACTGTGTAGACATCAATGAAAGCTTTTCCAGTAGATTCCTCTGGTTTAACAAGTTCATCTGATGAAAATTCGATGCCCTTTTCAACGACAGAAAATTCATTACCTTCACAATCTTTGAAATTTTCTATTCCAGAATCAGGTAAAGGATGGTCATTTGGCGTAACTGTGTCCAGGTTTTGTTGAAAAACAAAAACTTCAGGTGTGTCGTGCTCTGGACTGCATGTTTTTTCCTCATTACCTGGATTCTCTTCTGCCTTGTCCTTTTCATTATCAAATGAAGAACAAACAACTGGTTTGATCGGGTCGATGTTTTCTTTACTTCCCTCGAGTTCAGGTTTGCCATGCAGAGGACTACAACTCCTTTCTTCAACAAATTCTTTACATGAGATGTACGCTGGGCTGGCTCGAGCTGAATTTGATGATGGCAACACCTCATGAAGATCTTTCACCTCATCTACATTTTGAGATGAATAATCTTTATTCCCATCACTAGGTTTTTTATCTGGTTCCAACAAAGGCATACCATTTTTCTTGGTAGTTAGTACATTATGAGGATCACAAAGTTTGTCTCTGATGATGGTAGCACTAGTATTGTCACCAACAATGAGATACCCAAAACTGACATTGATTACTGCACCTCTTGCTGTTCCTGATAATCTAAAACTTGTAGTCCATATCCCTGACCTTTTCTCCTGTTCAAGCTCTTCCAGAGTGAGAGGAAGCAACTTTGTGAGGTCCACTCTGTGCTTCCCCAAATCAAGTTCCGGGGCACCAGCCTTAGAAGCATAGAGCAGAAAAGGCTTGGCTTCATATTTGGCAGGGTTTAGGGGTCGACTCCTACTTCCATTGATTGAGCAAGTGTGTGTCAAAATGTCTTGAAACTCAGCCACACCTTGAATCACCTTGGCCGGAGGGGTCACCAAAAGCTTATCCTTTCTCTTCCAGTACACACACAGGCAAGAATCATTGAAACTCGAAGGCAACCCTTCAATCACATGGACTTTCACAGAAAAACTACAATTGAACTTCTTACTGCGAGACAGAGAAAGGGCCTTCAATGATTTCCAATTCCATACAGACTTCTTCTCCTTACGTAAGTCATCTTCTTTGCTATCTTTAGCCTTTGATTTGGGATCAAGTAACTGGGATTTCGAAGATTTTGAATTATTGGAAGAGCTTTTCTCTCTGCGCAGAGCTTTGTCTACGGTTTCAACATCTTTTAATGGCAAATTGTTCTCTTCAGCACTTCTTTTACCACCTTCAACTTTAGACATTATCTTTCGTCCACATACCAACAGAAAGATAAACAGAAGAAGTTAATTCAAATGATACATTACATGATCCAGAATTCAATTTAAAAACAAAAAGGAAACATTAATGAAAAAGAATATAGAATGAAATAGAACAGACCAATGAATTTCATATACGAAAATGGAACAAGGACATGATGAGTGGATAGGTAGATTACCGGGTGGGGTTCGACAACATCACAAGAAGAAGGTGGAAGCAAAACTCAAAACCTGCAACGAAAGAAATAAAAAAGATCCAATTTTGATACCAAAAAAAGAGCTATTTAAAGATGGGCATTGGAAGAAAAAAACATATCATAGATGTTGTGAGCAGAGATTGTTGCAATGTTACCTGATCCAACGTTTGCCGCTACCGATTTCAAACAATAAAAACAATAAAACATGAACAGACAACATTTTCATACGGACAACAAAATTTCCAACCTACATTTTTGCCAAGTTTTTATTACTATCAAATAGAAGTTATTTTTTAATTTACATTATTATGTATAACATTTATTAAACAAATAAAGTCACATTATTCTATAAATTTTAATATATTTCAGTCAATGACAAAAAAACATAGTGCATATTAGACATTATATAATGTTTTATTTCAAAAATGCTTGAAATAACTTTTTTAGACCAATGCAATAATTTATTTTATGTTTATGAAATGAAATTTCCTTTTTTTTTTGTTACTTTTATACACGAGAATAAAATAAATATTGAAAAGGTCTCAGTTTTAAGAGTAAATATTTAAACTTATATCAGCAATGATTTATCTGATCTCAAATTATGATATTTTGAGATTTTCATTACTTTAAGTTCCTCTTTGTCCTTCTAATATAATGTTCCATGATTTTAATACTCAATGTTCATCTCTATATTTTAAAATGTATTTTAGTGTCTAATTTATTTATTTTTAACTTTACACCTTTAATTCATCACCAAGTTGACATAAAGTGAATAAAATTGTTGATGTGCACGTATGTGATAAAAGGGTTCTTAAATAGATTTTAGTTTTAATTATAGTTTTTAAAATTGTACAAGTGTCATTTAAAAACAATGATATTGACTTTATATTCAATATTTAAATTCAATATTTAAAAAAGTCTTATTAACCCGTGTCTTAAGACTTCTAGTTAAGAATAATTAATATATATAAAATACAAAAATATATATTTAAGGATGATGTTAAATAAAATTTGATCTAACAATCATTAATATAATTTTATTTTAATTAAAGGACAAAAATATCCTTAAATATTATATATTTGTTTAATATTTTATTTAATGTTTATCAATAAAAATTAAAAAAAATTAAATAAATATATTTTAATATTGTTAAAAATTAAATATAATTAAATATAAGAAAATTTAAATTAACAAAAAAATCAGAAAAAAATAGTATTAAATATCTAAAATTAAAAAAATTAAAGTATTAATTTGAATAAAAACTTTAAAAACTCTAAAGTCCTTATTTTGTATCAAGAAATTATTGTTTAAAAATTAAAAGGATATTTTTGTATTTAAAAAATGTATTATATGCATTTTTTAATTAATGTAATTAAATATTCAGTTTTTAATGTAATATACATTAATTATTCCTTAATTAATATTCTAAAAGCACTCATCAGTAATCTCTTTTAAAAAAATTTGTAATTCGCATTAAATACATGACAATGTAAGTTATAATATATTATTGGATCACACTAAAAGAAGTGAAGATAATCCAACTTAATTAATTGAATAAGTTGGGCGATTTATTGTAATTTTTTTAACCACGTTTACACCATTTCTTCAAATAAAAAATCATTTGAATACGAAAAGAAAAACAGATGATGATAACATTAACATATTTGATATATATAACAATGGAAACATTATTTTACTTAGACTTCTTAAATGCATCTCACTACTCTTACTACTTTTAATTTGAAACTATCAATTTACTCAAATAAAGAATATTATTGAAAATTTATTCACCTTATAAATATTTTTTACTCTTGACGATAAATATTAATATAATTATTAAATAATTAAATATCCATATAATATAATTAAATAACTTTCACTGCATATACTTTAAATCAAAGAGTGAGAACAGTAACAAGTGTTGCTTATTTTTTTAATGTCAGCTTACACCTATCTATCTATCTATCTATATATATATATATATATATATATATATATATATATATATATATATATATATATATTTCTAAATGAATATTAAATTCAAATGTAATATTATTAGTATGATATAGAACCACAATATGGTTCGTGTAAATTATTTCATTTAATGGGTATGTGACTAGAAGTATGTTCTTGGATTTTTCCAGAAGTAGCACCTAAGTACATATATCAGTTACATAATTAAAACCTAATTTATATTTAAAACTTTAGTTTATGATTTTAGTTCATTAAAATACACATCTATCTTGTTTTTTAGTATACTTTTTACGGTCTCTAGAACAATTGATTTTTGCTCAATAATTCATACAAAGAATCTGTCATATAAAAATATTTTCTACACACATTCTTATCCCACCGACTAATTTTGTATATATACACACATCTCTTTTAATTTTTGATTGTATAAGATAATATAGTAATGAATTAAAACATTATTGTGTTACACGTCACGCTGAGAAAACTACGTCTGTTTCAAGAAAAATCATAAAGAAAAGAAACCGTTTGGTGTAATAAGTGATTAACCAGAAAGTTCCATTTTTCAGTTAAAAGCTTTGATGCCAGGTTGATTTGCTTGTCCTCAATTGTGATTGTTCCAATCACAACACAACACACTCTTTTTTCTCTCTCTCTGTGTGCCTTCGCCACTGTCTACTGAAAATTGAAATGTCTGATGCCGAAGACCGTGCAGATGCAGCAGACTATCCCAATGGCGAATCTCCTCCAAAGCTCCCAAAGAGGTTCAGAGACAGATCTAAGGTAAAATACCAATCCATTTCCTTGTTTCATTTTGTATGCCGCACGTTGTTGTTTTTTTTGTTTTTACGATGTGGGTTCTCTGTTTTTTGTTGTCTCTGCGAAGGAGATGTTGTCCAAAAAAGCTGTGCATACCAAGCAAATGCTTTCCAAACAGGCTGTGAAGATTGCCAAACAAGCCGAGGAACACGAAAGGTTCATCAACAAGGTGCTTTTTCGTTTTCCCATTTCACTTTTCGTTTCAAAATGTATTATTTTGCAAAAGTTATCATCTGGGTGTTGAAAAATCCAATGGGTTTATTGTGGGGAGTTTGACCCTTTGCATTGTCAATATTGAACAACCTGCTTTAATTGTTGGTCATTCTTACGTTTGTGTTCAGGTGACGCATCTCGTTGGTGTCCTCGGTTTTGGGGGGTTTTGCTTCCTTTTAGGGGCTAGTAAGTTGATAACTCTAATTGATGCATGTGCTTCGTTTTGGAAATTTTTCTGTTTATAGATTCTTAGTTTTTGCCACTCTGTTTTTCTTTCCAGGACCCCAAGACATTCGCTATGTATATTGTCTGTTCTACGTCATCTTCGTTCCTCTGCGTTGGATATACTACAGGTTCAAGAAATGGCATTACTATCTGCTGGTATGCCAACGTATCTAATTTTTTTTTTTTGGAAGTGAACTGTACCTTGTGATGGATTGAATCACTATTTGATTCTGGAATCTTATGTTTGTTTTGAGGATGAATTTGAGTTAGTGTCCACAAGCATTTGTGATAAGTGACTGTGATCTATAATCTGTTTATTGAGGAGTACGCTTTTAAAGTTGAATGAGGCCATAAGAGTGCAATAGCCATCGACACCAAAAAACATAAGGGTCCAAGTTGAGGTATTACGCAATTATCTGATTGAATGTATAGTCTTAGACAGGAGAGACATCCTTAGTTACGAATATGCTACAGTTATTACCAAATAACTAAGATGAAAGATTAGTTGCATTATAAAGATTTGTTTATCGTGTTACTATTCTTTCTTATGTTAAAAAAAGAATGTTAAATTGCGAATTTCCAACTACCAACATGGTTGTGATGTGTGATAGAGCATTTAGAAAAGATGTAATTACAGACAAGGGCTTTGACAATTTAAACTGTGTTTCCCTGTGTTAATAAGTAAAATAGTTGCAATAGTTTCTTGATTTCTATTAGTTACTAACTCACTTTCATGCGGATAGAGTACTAATAATGTTAATGAGCTACATGATTGTTTGTGTTTCAGGATTTTTGTTATTATGCCAATACAATATTCTTGGTTGATCTTCTTTTTTACTCAAAAGATGAGAAGTTTTTCATGGTTTGTTTTTCTTTTGCTGAGGTAAGAACGTTATTTTCATGGTTAAAGAACGATTCATCTGTCAAATTTGTGTCTTATTCAAGAGCTTTTGCAGGGGCCCTTAGCATGGGCTTTGATTGTTTGGCGCTGCAGCTTGGTTTTCAGTTCTGTTGACAAAATTGTCAGTGTTCTTATCCATCTTTTACCTGGTAAATTATGCCACCTTCTTATAGTTTCTCTATTTCTTTTTTTCAGCAAGAAAAACAAATTCTGGGAAATTGTAGACTTCTGCTACAATAATTGTTGACTTCTACCTTCAATAGTCAAATATTGGGTGTAAGATTTATCTTCTTTTTATCTGGAAAGGAATGTTTAGTGTTATGTTGTACGAATGTTGTGAGAATATACGGGAAAGCTACATGAACCCATATCGTATGGCATCAATCGATGTTATTTTCATACTATTAAATCTATATTCTTTCTTTTTTTCCTTCACTACCAAAACTCAGTAATTTTAACATGATATTAGAATGGTTCCATGTACTGTCTCCCTCCCAAATGTAAATGTTTGTCTTCTCGAGTCCTAGACAAGTTGATCCTTTCAGTCTTTGTTGCAATCTCACCCCATCTTCTTCTCAAATTTTATTTCCAATTTTTTCAGTCTCAAGTTTTTCCGCTGTGAAGCTTCCAAACGCTGTTTTGTCAAATTTGGAGAAGTTTTGGTTCTTGTTTAATACTGCTAGCTAAGATATTTCCTTTAATAAGCATTCCAATGAAGCTACGCCTCCTTGGTCATGCAACACTCTAACCCGGAATTTGTGCTGTCTTTGCTAAGCAATATTTCTAACAGGCTTCTCTATCTGATTGCTCCAGCATCCTTGAGTTGCCTCTTTAGCCATTTTTTACCCCAAACTATACTTTTCATTTAAAGGAGTCATTTGTAACAAGCTTAACCAATAAGCTTTAGCACGAGGAAGAGATAAGATAACATATGAAAATGTCATATCACATCCCATTCTTCACATCAGATCAATATCCATTCAAATTGTTTAGCTTCCATTCTATATCTTCTACTTTTGACATAGTTTGCTGTTTTTTTTCCACTATTTGGCTTTGAGGTACTTAGGTTGATGTCCCACTTTTGACATAATATATACTGCACCCTCATCCCATCTTCTTTATTGATATCATATTGTTAAATATAAACAACCAGTGGGTTGAACTTGCCGTAGATTTGCTAAATCTATATTTCTTAGAGCCTGTTTGGGTACAATTTACGAAGGTAGAAGAACTTTCGAAAACTTTTCCACTGACAAAAGCTCTATATTTCTAGTAGAGAAACGCTCAGAAGCACTTCTACCATGTATCCATCCAAACGGGTCCTGATTGTATCCATTGTAGTACAGTGATGCCTTCAACAAAAGCAGTTCTGCTGAACAACACTTGTCCAATTGTTAGAGATATGCAACTAGTAGGAACTAGTAGGACAGAATTGTGATAGAAATGCTAACTTTACCTGTCTTGTTGTTCCATTTTACTTTTATCTCCTTTTAACACAGTTGTACTTTCCAGGTTTGGTTTTCTTTACTATTCGATGGTGGGATCCTGCAACCTTCGAAGCCATGCATCCAGAGGGAACTGCTAGAAGACCTACGTGGCCTTACATTGAAGACAAATCATTTCTGTGGACATGGCTGTTTCTGGTACCCTTGGTAGCTTACACATTGTGGCAGGTTCTATACTTCCTCATCGTCAATGTCTTGCGTAGGCAAAGGTTTTTAAGAGATCCCGAAGTGATGACTTCCTACAGGTAAACAATGAACACACACTTATCATTCCCTATCTCTTTCAGTTCAGAACAAAAAGCTTCTACTATCCAAGTAGAAGTTCTGAAGAGGGTTAAAACTTCAAAGTTCAAGATGCTTGCTTTATAGAGAAAAGAGTTTCCCTTTACCTCTCTCTTTATTGAGTTGTATTGTTTGACAGGGAACTCTCAAAAAAGGCTCAAAAAGCAAACAACATATGGTGGCGGTTAAGTGGGTTGCTAGGGGATCAAAATCGCATGCTAATGTACATTTTTCTTCAAGGCATATTTACAGTGGCAACCATGGCACTGGCTGTGCCAATATTCTTGTCATATGAGTTGCATGTAGTTTTCCAGATACTGAAGGTTTCAGCAGCAATATGGAATGGTGGAAGTTTTCTCTTAGAAGTAATGCCAAGACAGGCAATTCTTAAGGAGAAAAAGAAATCAGAGATGCAACCTGTTGAAGCTCTATCCAATCACCAATAGTCATGGGAAAATGTTGTTATCAACTTAAAACAAACAATGTTCTTCTCACTTCTCACTCCTTACTCAACTCTTCAATCCATGTATATTTTCTTCAAGTTTTTCTATTCATTTTTTTATTATGGGATTGAGGGTATAAACAACTCACATGAGTATTTTTTTTTATTGAGTTTTTCTTAGTATTTCTAGAAAAAAATTCAAAGAAAAATTAAAATTATTTTTTCATAAGCTAAAAAAAGTTTATAACTTGTAGTAGTCTTACATGGTTTTTAATTTATAACAAGTTAATTTTGGTTTAAAAAAATGTATTATTTGCTTTGTTTTAAATATATTCATGGCTAAGTTTAATTAATCGTGTTTGGTGGTCTTAAATGAAAGTTATTTTTTTATTCATTTGAATAGAAAATTCCATGATTTTCATTATATATATATATATATATATATATATATATATATATATATATATATATATATATATATTTATATAATCATATTTTCATTGATGAATCAGTTATCACACAAGTAGGTTTAACACAGGAGATAAATTAAGTTGTGTTTATCTACAATTACAAAATTATTTTATAAAAAGTAATTAATTTTATACTATTTATTTAAAATTTGCTTCTGATTATAGTAAATATTTTAGCGTGTTTCAACTTATATTTAAAACAAGTTAATTAACATTCAAGAAAAAAAAAAGAGAAATGTTATTAATTTGAAATTATTTGAAATGGTATCTGAATATAATAAATTTTTAACTTATATTAAAAAATATAAAACAATCATGAACTAAAAATAGTTTTTGAATAGGGTGATTGCTTAACTAGAGAAAAAGAATCTTGATCTAATATGGCAAGCAATACCAATACAAAAAATACATTCTAAAAAGTATTTTTTCTCTTACAACTTTATACAACCTTTAGTGGCACGATGACTTGAATTTATATTCTAACTAGTGCAGTCGGAAAAGTAGTTTAATTTATAACAGTTCAATTCTTCGATTGTTATAATATAGTTTAATTTAATATAATGTAGTTTAGTTCAAAATTTATAAAAAAAATAATAGTTCGTCTAAATTATCTTTTAGTTCATTCAATGCAATTTTATATAATACAGTGTGGTAAAGTTCATTTTATATACACTACATGTCTTGTTTTCGTGACGGAGTATATCTATTTTAGAGTTGATGATAATATAGAAATAATTTAATCACAAGAAAAAAATAAATTTAAATTATTGATAATTAAAGTAAACTAATCAAGACAATGAATTAGACTAGCTACTCTTATTGTGTAAAAATATGACACACACCATACTTGTAAATGGTTCCTTGTCGTATTAATTAATTATATAAAAATATTTTTTTAGTAGTTAATTATCTCTTTTTTTTATTCTTTATCGTTATACTTATCCAATTTTCTTTTATTAGGTGCATGAGATTCTTAAAAACAATAATAATGCTTTAAAAAAAATATTTTTCAGAAAAAATATTGAAAGAATCATCCAGATAAGTAAAGGTATCCAAATTGTTAATAAAAGCATTAGAGATGGAGTTAGAATAAGTGTTACTAGAATTGGAAAAAATTATGGAAGGAATCATCCAGATAAGTAAAGGTAATAATGACCCAAATTGTTAATAAAAGCATTAAAGATGTAGTTAGAACAGGTGTTACTAGAAATGAGAAAAATTAACTTAAGTATACTAAATTGAACTATAAAAAACTGAATTATTTATGATTCTATGATAAGTAATCTATGTACTATGATCATAGACAATCAAATAAAATTCATTGTCTTGATCATATAGAATAAAATTAATGTAGTTTAGTTAAAAAATAATAGAGTTCAGTTCAAAAATAGTGCGGTTTAGTTCAAAAATAGTGCGGTTCAATTCAAAAATAATACAATTTAGTTTAAGATTAGTGCAATTGGTTCAAAAATAGTACCATTCAGCTCAAAAATAGTGCATTTCGATTCAAATTTAGTGCAATTCAGTTCAAAATTAGTATAATTCAGTTTCAAGAATACTGCAGTTCAATTCAAAAATAGTACAAGTCAGTTCAAAACTAATACAGTGTTCATGTTATAATGTAGTTCAGTTTAATATAATACAATTCAGTTTTTTAAAAAAAAAAAACAATTCATCTCGCCTAAACTATTTTTTTAGTTTAGTTCAATTCATTTGAACTATTTTTTAGTTCAATGCAATTTTATATAGTGTAGTGTAGTTTGTTTTACCCAACCTAAATGTTACTGCTTTAATATATACAACATTTCTTGTTCCCGTGATTAAGTATATCTCTTCTAAAGATGATAGTATAGAGATAATTCAATCACAAGAGAACAGTAAATTTAAATTGTTAACAATAAGAGTATTAATTATAGGATTTCTTATAGGTGGTATGTTATCATTTATGCCAACCAATGGTGTATATGATTTTGGAAAGAGGAAAGTAGTTATTGGTGGGATTAGTTGTCTGGCATTGATACTATTTGGATGTATAGAATCAAAACTTAGAAAGTCGACATATATCAAACATTGTTTCATACTTCTTATAGCTTGTTTAATAGTTATAATAGTATGAATGACATTTAACTAATATTTCAAACTTTATAAGCTTTGAACTAATTATCCTTTATTAGATTTACATTCAAATTATGTTTATTATGTAATAACCTAAGATCTAGGAAATAGTTTATCTAATGATAATATTACAATTTTTATTAACATCAATCTTTAGGGTAGATGATATCGAAGTCATGATAATATCATCAAAAACTTAACTTCAAATATGTTTTTGTTGTTTTATCATGGCGGGTTCTTTTGCCCCGATATTGAGTTGGGAATGTCCAAGACTATGATTTGAATTTGCATTCTAATGGAAGTTGTAGAATGCTTGTTCTTTGGGTCTGAGAGTTGAAATCCCTGTGAGAACCCTTAGACAAACATGTTCCACAGAAAGTGATCAAATAAGAGGGAGTGACATGCACCCAACTAAACAATGAGATGAGGTGACAGAGATCCAACCAATAAAATGAGACCAATTGAAGAATGTTAGTGGTAACACTTCATATTCAATTATATTCAAAGTGATTTTTGAACTCTTAACCTTTTAATATTTGTACGTATTATAGGGGTGTGTACCTAATATATGTTTTACATATTTTAAAGTTGTGTATGTAATAATGATTTTATACATACTAGAAAGTTGTGTACGTAGTCTATCTATTTATACGTACGTAATATATGTTATGCTTTTGTATGTACTATAAAGTTGAGAGTACGTAATATATATTTTTGTACATATCATAAAGTTGTGTACATAATATATGTATTTGTGCATTTTTGTACGTCATATATATATATTATGTTTTTGTACATACTATAGGGTTGTGTATTGTGTATGTATTTTATATATGTTTCTGTAAGTACTATAACATTGTGTACGTAATATATAATTTTGTAAGTACTTTGTAATTGCGTACATACTGATATATATATTTTGTGGATTACTTTCTTAGACAAATTATCTTTATTGTCTAAAAGAGTGACACATATCATACCTTTTAAATTTTTTTAAATTGTTGTTTGTTGGATTGATTAATCACATAATTATATAGTTACATATATTCTTTCTAGTAGTTAATTATCTATTTTCTATTCTTTAATGTTAGACTTACCTAATTTTATTATTTATTAGTCACAAGAGATTTTTGAAAGTAATAATGCTCTAACAAAAAGATTTTTAAGAAAAATTGTTAAAGGATTCATCCAAACAGGTACAGTAATAATGACCCAAATTGTTAGTAAAAGCATTACATATGCATTTAGAATAGGTGTTATCAAGACTAAGAAAAATTAGCTAATTATACTGAACTGCAATTAATTGAACTATGAAAAACTAAAAAAAATAAAATAATTATTTATGATAATAACTAATCTATATTGTATATAGTTCAATTTTAAAAAATTGGACTTTTATCATTAGATTAGTGTGAACTATTTTTTAGTTCAATGTAATTAATTTTGTTTCCAATTCTATGTGTTACTGCTTTAGTAAACACAACCTGTCTTGTTTTCGTGACTGAGTATATATCTTCTAGAATTGATGATAATATAGAAATAACTCAATCACAAAACAACATTAGATTTAAATTGTTGTTAGTTGCAATAAACTAATCTATGTACTATGATCAAGACAATGACTTAGACTAACAATCCTTATTGTGCGTAAAAGAGTGACACACACCGTATCTTTTAAATTGTTGTGTTTGTTGGATTGATTAATTATATAGTTACATATCTTCTTTTTAGTAGTTAATTATCTATTTCTCTATTCTTTATGGTTAGATTTATCTAATTTTTTATTTTTCAGGTGCAAAAGATTCTTAAAAACAATAATGCTTTAACAGAAGGATTTTTCAGAAAAATAATTGAAGGAATCATCCAGACAGGTACAGTAATATTGAGCCAAACTATTAGTAGAAGCATTACAGAGGCGGTTAGCATAAGTGTTACTGCTTTAGTATGCACGACCTTGTTCATGTGACTGAGTATATCTCTTCTAGATTTGATGATAATATAGAGATAACTCAATTACAAGATAACGATAAATTTAAATTGTTAAAAAAAAATTGCAGTATTAACAGTAGGATTTCTTATAAGTGGTATGATGCCATTCATACCGACCAATATTGTATATGATTTTGGAAAGAGGGAAGTAGTTATTAGTGGGCTACCTGTGTGACATTGATACAATTTGGATCCACCGAAGCATGGTTTAGAAAGTTGACATATATCAAGCATGTTTCATACTCCTTATAGCTTGTTTGATAACTATAATAGTATGAATGTCAGTTAACTGGTATTTCAAACCTCATAAGTCTTGAACTAATTATCCTTCGTTAGATGTTTACTATGTAATAGTACGTAAGATATATGAAGATGAATTATTTATATTATGTAAGATGTTTGTTATTTTAGAAGCTATTAGATCTATATTCAAATGTAAGATATTTATTATGTAATAGTATGTAAGATTTATGAAGATGAATTATTTATCTTATGTAAGAAGTATAAAAAAATGTGCCAACTAAGTATTAAAATAATACATCTCTGGAAGTGTTTTAGCTGTAACTAATGGACAACGCTAATATGCTTCGAGCACCCGTCAATATCATCAGTTACTTAAAATGAATTTTATTTCAAGGCGAAATCTTCTTTGACATTGAACATATATTTTATGATACATTTAACTGTTTAAAATAATGAAACTCAAATAAATGATCTTAAGTCTTAGCATTTTAATTGTTGATATTTGTACGTACCATAGGGTTGTATACCTAATATATGTTTTTATACATATTTTAAAGTTGTGTATGTAATAATGATTTTGTACATATAGAAAGTTGTGTACATAATATATCTATTTGTACGTTTTTGTACGTAATATCTATTATGCTTTTGTATGTACTATAAAGTTGAGTACATAATATATGTTTTTGTACATACCATAAAGTTGTGTACATAATATATGTATTTGTGTATTTTTGTACGTCATATGTGTTATGTTTTTGTACATACTATAGGGTTGTGTATGTAATATATGTTCTAATATATGTTTTTGTAAGTACTATAATGTTGTGTACGTAATATATATTTTTTGTAAGTACTATATAGGTGTGACGCTTCTCTTCTTCCTCAATTTCAAACTTGCGTTACTACTCCTGAACCAGCCACAAGAGACTTTCTTGTTGTTCATGTTTGTTTGTATGAATTGATTTTGTTGCTTTTTGTTTTGTGTCCAATATTTTGGGGTTTAGGTTTTGTTTTGTTATCTGAGTAAGAATTTCAAAGTTTGTGGTTGGGAACACTCCATCTGAACCAAGAAAGATTGTTTAGACATGCTAATCTAGAGTAGTTATGACGAAGTAAACTGCACTATTTTTTTTCCTAATAAATTAAAGTAAACTGAACTGAATTGCACTGAACTGGACTGCACTATAATATGAATTGAACTGTTATAAACTGAATATTTTCATGAACTGCACTACATTGGAACTAAACTGCACTATTTTTGATTTGAACTACACTATTTTTAGCTGAATTGCACTACTTTTGAACTTAACTACACTATTTTTAACCGTTTTTGAATCAAATTGCACTGATTTTGAATTAACTACACTGTTTTTAAACTACAAAATAGTTTTCCTGAACTGAATTTAACTAAATATTAGTTCATACAAACTGAACTATTTTTTTTTATATCAAACTGAATTGCAGTGCACTAAACTATAGTTACTTGCAATATGAATTAAATTGAACAGTTATATACCTTAACCTATTTTTGAATTGTATTATTTTTTAACTGAACTACACTAATTTTAAATCGAACTACAATATTTTTGAATTGAACTGTTTGTGAACGATTTTTGAATTACTTAACTAAGTTATTTAATTATACATTGCATTTCAATTAAGAAACTAGGTAGTATTTACCCACTTCATTATATGATAGGTTCCTCGTAAACAAAAAAAAAACATAAAACTAAGTAAATAGTAGGAAATATTTATCTTTACTTAAAAATATAAATTTTTCTATAAACAACAAAATAAAAAAAAATACATCTTCACATATCATGTTTGTGATTATGTGGTTTGTGGGGGCTGAGGTGTAAAAGTCACGAGTGGTGTGGTTCGTGCTATTATGGATTTAACAGAAAATGAAGAGTGGTGGTGAAGTATGTATGCTTGATTTCCCTAGTGCAGGTTGAAGAAGGTGATGGAAAAATGAGGAAGAACAGATTGGTGATCGGTGTTGGATGAAGGTATGAATCAGTGTTTGAAGATGAAAGTAGAGATGGATTTTGGCTCGTTTGTGTTCAAATTGCGTGTTGGTGAAAATGAGTATCGCGGAAGTTTAATGTGTTTTTGTGTATTGGAATGGTGAAGCGGCGTGGGTGTTGTGAAAAGAGGGTAAAGGTTGGCTGTAAAAATGGTGGGGTTGAAGAGAAACTGTGTTTTGTGATTCTAGTGTTGCAGGTATTAATTGGGGGTTCTGTTTCGTGTGTCTAATTAGTGTCAATGGTAATGAGGGAAAGAATGGAGATTATCAAAACCAAGCCAGAGTATGTGATACATTTGAATCAGAATCACAGGATCAACAAATAAAATGCAGCAAGCACATAATATCATGTTCTTTCATGGCATTCAAGAATGGGAAAGACATCATCTCACTCTCAAGTATCGAAGGTGCAGTTCTTACCTCTCGAAGCTCCTCAACTTGTGCTAGTGGCCTCCCGTCTTTGTCCTCCTTTTCTCCTCCTTTGATTTCTAGTGTGTTCTCTTTTTTGGTATAAACTATTTTTTAATTCAGTGTAAATTTATATAGTGCAGTGCAGTTAATTTTGTCTCCAATGTTATTGCTTTAGTATACACAATCTGTCTTGTTCCCGTGACTGAGTATATCTCTTCCAGAGTTGATGATAATATAGAGATAACTCAATCTAAAAAGTAAATTTAAATTGTTGTCAATTGCAATAAACCAATCTATGATCAAGACAATGAATTAGACCAGCTAGCTACCCTTATTGTGTAAAAGAGTGATACACACCGTACCTTCTAAATTGTTGCTTGTTGAATTGATTAATCATATAATTACATATCTTCTTTTTAGTGGGTGCAAGAGATTCCTAAAAGAAATAATGCTTTAACAAAAAGATTTTTGAGAAAAAGAAGAAATCATCTAGACAGGTAGGTACAGTAATAATGACCCAAATTGTTAGTAAAAGCATTACAGATGCAGTTATAATAGGTGTTACTAGAACTGGGAAAAATTAACTTAAGTTTACTAAATTGGACTATAAAGAACTATAAAATCTGAATTATTTATGTTACTATGATATATAATCTATGTACTATGATCAAGACAATGATCATAGACAATAAAATTCATTGTCTTGATCATAAAGAATAAAATTAATGTAGTTCAATTGAAAAATAATATAGTTCAGTTCAAAAATATTGCAGTTCAATTCAAAAATAGTACAATTTAATTCAAGATCAGTGCAACTCGGTTTAAAACTAGTATCATTCAGTTTAAAAATAGTGCATTTCAGTTTAAAATTAGTATAATTTAGTTCAAAAAAATTGTAGTTCAGTTCAAAAGTAATGTAGTTCAATTGAAAAGTAGTGCATTTCAGTTCAAAAATAATGCAGTTCAGAAAGTAGTTCAATTTATAGCAGTTCAGTTCATGTTATAGTGCAGTTCAATGTAGTACAATTCAGTACAATTTTATATAGTGCAGTTCGTTTTGCCTAACCCTAGGTGTTACTACTTTAGTATACATAACCTGTCTTCTTCCTGTGACTAAGTATATCTCTTATAGAGTTGATGATAATACAGAAATAATTCAATCACAAAATAACAATAAATTTAAATTGTTTAGAATTGCAGTATTAACGGTATGATTTCTTATAGGTGGTATGATACCATTTATAACAACCAATGGTCCATATGATTTTGGAAAGAGGGAAGTAATTATTGGTACCATTGGCTGCCTGCAGTGGCGCATCTTCACTAATATTTTTTTGGAGTTAAAATAATTCATTCAAAATTTATATAATTACTATCAATAATGTAATAAATTTGAATATATCATTTAGTATAACGATAACTATTAAAAAAATCACAGTATATAAATGATGGTCATTCCATCCTTCAGATCCTTGAACTATCAATAATTAAATTAGAACTATTATTTTTTTGCTATTTATATGTAAATAACCATATTGTCGGCACAAAATTTGTTTTTCACTACAAAAGATAATCTTTATGTTGGAACGGTAGAAATAGATAGATTTATAATAAGACAAATTAAGCGATTAATCAAGACAAAAATAATTGACTTTCCTCTTCCTGGCAAAGATTGACATGGTTAATAAAATCAATTATGAAAAAAAAAACATAATACAATATTTTTTCTTCTATATTCATAAAAAACTGAATATACAAAAGACTTGTGAGAAAAAAAAGTAATGATAATAATTAAACTAATATTTCACTATTAAGTGAGATAAAAAAAATATTATTGAATAATGGAAGAGAACATAGGAGAAATGAAAGCAAAAATAATAATTTTTTTTTTTACAAACAAAAGAAAACATATAAGAGGAAAAGAAAACAAATGATAGAGAGATCAGTACCTTGTTTAAAAAACTTAAAAGATAATAGAAATAAAATAAATAAATATCTTAATAGATTTTTTTTATTCTTTATTATATTTTAGGGTTAAATATGTTTTTTGTCCTTTAACTTTTAGTAAACTTTGAAATTAGTCCATTTTAAAACTTTAGACCAATTTTACCCTTCATCTTTCGAAATACGTAGATTTAGTCATTTTAATCAAATTTTGTTAGGTTTATTTGATGTTTCGTACACATTTTAAGATTATATTTGAATTGTTTATACGATTTAAAACATTTTTACTTTAATATTGAATCAAATACTATTATGAAATATGTTTGAAATATATATATATATATATATATATATATATATAATAATTTTATATCATATTTAAATAATAAATAAAAGGTACATATACGTTACTACTACTAAAAATGTACATATATAATTTATTTTTAAACTGTCCCATTTTCGTAAAATTTGGATAAAAGTAATCCACTTTTGTAAAAAAAAATTCATGAATCACAATTGCAAAAGGAGAAGGCAATGGTAAGCACTGTCTAAACAAATAATTAAGACGAAGCATGAGATAAGTGAGAAAACCAAACTTTCCAATTTTAGTTTGGTTTCTGCAACATGCTAATGCCTTTTATGAGTAAGTTTCCCTCAAAATCTCTGCACCTTTCAAACCTACCACCCTTTTTCATTCTTCACCAATTAATGGAATTATTAGACCCCACTACACTACCCACACCCTTCTCAAAAATTGAAGCATTATTGTTTCAAAAATTGTACTATTTTATGTAAACTATACCAAATAAGAAAAAATAATAATTATACCAACATTTCATTTGAGGAAAATATTGCACATAATTATGTCTCAAAAGATTCAAACAATGGATATACCACTTTTATGACTTTAATGGAAATACAAAAGGTTCATTCACATTATTAAAATCCTGTAATGAACATATAGCTTGTATTAGTTTAAGTTTGTGAGATTCCATGATATTAAAAAACAATTACAAACTTAATTATATCATTTTATATATTAAGTGCAAATTAATTTTACTGATCAAAAATACTTTTTTAATATTTATAATAATTTAATTTTTTATTAATATCTTGTAATTTTTATGTGTAAATAAATTATTTTACTTATACTAGTTTCAATTATTTAATTTTATATATTACATATTCTACGGTTAATCTTATGCCATATCTAAAAGTATTTTTTATCTAATTTTATTAATAATGTTAATAATATTAGTAATAATAATAGTAAGAATAATTATAATATATATATATATATATATAATTATTATTATTATACTTATAGTTATAATAAAATAATAATAATTATAAGTATTATAATATTTCTAACATCCCATTTTCATAGTTGTTATACTATTAAACAAAACATCAAATTTTGAATAGTTCAAGAGCGGTTGATAGAAACAGGCCAATATATAAAGTACAATACAGTCATCCTCAAAATAACTATACAAATATTGTCCTTACATACGGCCTAAGATAGACAAAAGAGATGCAAAACACCCTAGCATATACGAGAAAAGCAAATGACAACTACTACTGGAAACTTCCTGGAACCACTCATCTCCTGTCCAGGAGTGGTGTATCCTCACCTGCACCTATATCTGCTCACGCCATTCAATATGGACGATCATTGCATAAATAGAAGACACAAGGAAAACACAACATACAAGAAGGGTAAGCTAACTTGAACCAAGAGCAATTCATGCAATTTTTATACTTAGGCGGAAATCAGAATTTATCACACAATTATCAAAATCATCCAATTAATCTCAACCATAACATCATACACCTTTCTAGACTCGATATCCAGATTATGTAAGTGACATTGGAGCTCTCGGTGGCTTGCACTTGGGACGGTTCCCAAACTCTGCAGAGTTTTAGGCACAAGGGGTATTCACCCAACCACTCCCAAGGTAAGTCCCATCACCTCTATGACGGATGAGTTCATAGACCAGGACCTTCTGCTACTCCCCACGACGTAATCCATCATACTCTACATGAGCCTTAATGGTTACTAGGAGCGTCAGGATGCCACCGATATGAGTCCTCATGCCCTTACATTTACTAAAACCATTTTCCTTAGAATTTCCCTCGAAATCCTAACTCCAACATATTCTCATTCATACCAATTTCACACTCAATTCCATCACACTGACTATCATGCATAAGAATTACATACAGGACTAGCCATTATCAGATTAATGCAAGCAATACAGTATCAATTAGTCAAAAATAGAGAAGGAGCCAATTTCTGCAGGGAATCTCGCTTAGGCTAGATAGTCTCGCCTAAGCTAGAGAGTTTGTCTCGCTTAGGCGGGCTGCTCTCGCCTGGGCGAGACCTCTTATAGTGGCAAAAATAAAATCTTGGGCGAACTCTCGCTCAGGCTAAACTGGCTCGCCTAGACGAGAAGTTATCTCGCTCAAGCGACTCCAGCCCGCCTAGGCGAGATTTCACGCAGTGACAGAGGTGATCTTCTGGTATTTTCGCTCAGGCGAGAGCTGCTCGCCTAGGCGAAATTACCAGGATTACTCATCTGTTCCACACATGCATTCTCGCCCAGAATCATCCCACACTCAAAGTCACACACAGGCAATTCCAAACACCAATTAAACACATAATCAGACAATTCTATCACCCAAGAACACATCTCCTACGAAAATTGGGGTAAAAGTTAGCTTCCCTTGCCTTTTTGCCAAGAATTAGATTGGTGGAGTCAATGAATAGCAAGAGAGCAGAATCCTTCCGTTTAACCTAAGATAATCCATCATCAAGACAGGGGAGATGAAGAATAACACAATCAGACCCATAATTCAAAGAGTGGCTAGTGAATTCTAGTTGGAATTGAACTCAATTTAGAGATAAAACCTACCTAGGAGAATGGAAGCTGAGGAAGGAACTGCTGAGGGTCCTGTTGGTTGGTCCTTCCAGAGTCTGAGTATGGAAAGGTTGAAACAGTGAGATGATGGCAGTAACAGAGATGAGAGATTGAGAGAAGGTTGGGTTGCGGAGAAAATTGAGAGAATGAGAAGGGAGAGAGTGTTTCTATTTTTAGGAAAAAATAAGAGAGAGGGGTATCACAATATTAATAGAAAAATAATAAAATAATAATTATTTTCTTATACTATAGTTAATAACAATAATAATTTTTTTTTAATTTTTTCTTTACCCATATTAATAATATATATATATATATATATATATATATATATATATATATATATATATATATATATATAAATATTACTAATAATGTCATTACGGTCAACAATATTAATAAATTTAATTATAAAATAATAATAATAATAATAATATATAATATATAAAAGTAATAATAATTTCACTATTAATTAAGGTATTAAATTTTTTTATTATAGTTAATAATAATAATAATTTTTTAATAATTTTTCAATATTAATCATAACGACATATAAAAAGAATAATAATATTATATATTAATATTACAAATAATACTATACTAATATTTTTACCACTACTAATAATATTAATAAATTTAATAATAACAACAATCATATATGATAATAATATTAAGGTTAAAGCATTTTATTAGTCTTTATTCTCGTACTTTTTGTGAGAACCCTCTTTGCCACCACTTCACAAAAACAGAACCCACTCCCTCTCCCTAACACCCTCTTCTTCCCTTACTCCTTCTCTGCCTTCTCTCCACCAAATTCACCCTAAAATTTGCTGCAGTAGGCCTAATCTTCTTCCCTGTTGCAGAATTTAGGGCTGAAGCAAGATCATAGTCACTTCCCCAAGCTGAGTCTCCCTTTCCTACGCGTAAGTCAACTTGTATCCCCCTCATATTCTGATTTTCGAATTCTAAGTAATTTCAGCATTATGGATGGTAGTAGAATCTGTTCTCACCATTTTCAATTATAATTCAGTGCCTTAGGTTGGAGTTTGAGGTATTTTCTTTGGTTGAGGAGTCAATCCTAGTGGAAATTCCAAAGGTAAGGGGAGTCAACGAACTTTTACCCAATTCAGTTAGATTATGTCTTGATAAGTCTGAATTGCATGTATAAATAGTCAATTGATGATTTAATTGTGTGATTATTGTTTGTTGATGATCTGGGGATGAATCCACACTCTTGCATGTAAGAACAGGCTTGAAAACTGATATTTTTGCCTGGGCGAGTGACTCTTGCCTAAGCGAGACTATCAAGGAAATCACCCCTGTTCTTGAAGTCTCGCCTAGGCGAGCTGGAGTCGCTTAAGCGAGAATTGCCCTCGTCTAAGCGAACCAGCCTAGCCTGAGCGAGAGTTCGCCCAGGTTTTTAATTTTCGCCATTGTTAGGGTCTCGCCTAGGCGAGATGGACTCGCCTGAGCGAGACGGTCTCTCGCCTAGGCCGGACTTTTTAGCTTGGGCGAGGGTCCCTGCAGTGGATGGCTTGGAGTTCTGTTTTAATGAGTAAATTGATATTAAGTATTGTAATTATGTGTAGATGTTCTCCTGTATGCTTGAAATGTGCTATGAACTTAGTGAAATTTATGATCCGTGAAAGATGAGAAGTTGTGTTTATAATGGAATTTCAAGGAAAATTCATAAGAGTTTGTTAGTGTGTGTAAGGACATGAGGAATCCGTATTGGTTGGTATCCTAAAACTCCAATAATCATTCATGCTCATGTAGAGTAGAATGGATTATGTCGTGAGGAGTAGCAGGAGGTCCTAGTCTTTGGACTCGATAGAGCCTTAGACGCGAAGGGGACTTACCCTGTGAGAGGTTGGGTGATAACCCCTTGTGTTCAAACTCTGCAGAGTTTGGGAACCTTCACAGGTGCAAGCCACCAAGAGCTCCAATGTCGCTTACACAATCCAAATATCGAGTCTAGAATTTTATGTATAATTGCGATATGTTTGTGATTGATGTTTTCGATATGAATTGTATGTTTTTCCCTCAAATCTCAGTTCGCTCACCCTTATTGTTCATGTCTGCTTTCTTTATGTTTCTCCTTGCTATGATCACCCACTGTTGGTGGGAGCAGGGCTGAGTCCAGATGGTGATGTCCCTCCCTCTAGCAGGAGCTGAGTGATCGATGAGTAGTTCCGTGGTAGAGCTCATGGATTAGACACCATGTAGTTTTGAGATGTTTTAGTTTGTATTTGTATACCTATGTTCTTCATCACAAATTCATAGGATATGTTTTTGGATGACTGTATCAGTTGTATATTCTTTAGTGCTGCTTTCTTTACTATTTGCTGTGATTAATCATAATATAATGTTTTATTTGATAGCGTGAAAAACTATTAAATGGGATGTTACATTTTTGGTATCAGAGCAGTAGTTCCTAGGGGTCTGTAGGTGTGAGCTTGCTTGGTTTCTGTTGTGTGTTTCTCGAAGCGTTTTGAGTATAGTTGTAGTACCTGCTAGCTAACCTGTTGGTTCATCTCTTTGTGTGGTCAGAATTATGGCACCCAGAACTCCCCCTCCTCCTATTCCCAACCCAGACAACTCTCACTTGGTTGGAACCATCGAGGCAATGATAACAGCCATGCAGCAGCAGAATGCTAACATGGTGAATCAGCATAACTTGGCCTTGCAGCAGATGGAGTCTACAAGGTTAGCAGTAGAGGCAACTCAGCAGAGGCATTTGGAAGCCCTGCATCAGATGGGAGAAAATCGTTCCGCAGTTGGACCTTCCCAAGCTCCACCACCACAAGTACAAGAGTGGAGTTTGGAGGACTTTCTCCAACACCATCCATCCCGCTTCGATGGTAAGACTAGTCTTGATGGAGCAGACCAGTGGATGAGAGACATGGAGCGGATTTACGACGCCAAGAGGTGTCCTACAGAGAATAGACTGGCATATACAGAGTACCTGCTTGCTGGAGAGGCTATCCACTGGTGGTCGAGTATGAAGATGATGCTAGAGGACAGTAGGGAGACTGTCACCTGGGAGCTGTTTAAGAAAAAGTTTTATGCTGAGTACTTCCCAGACAGTGTGAGGTACGCCAAGGAGGTCGAGTTCTTACAGCTGATGCAAGGGGAGATGTCAGTGTCTGAATATGCAGAAAAATTCAAGCACTTGGGAAGATATCATACCTTGAGGATGGCAGAAGACTGGCAGTGTAGGAAATTTGAGAATGGGTTGAGGGGTGACCTCAAACTCATGGTAGCCCCTCTCTCTATTCAGGAATTCCCTGCTTTAGTGGAGAAGGCAAGGGTAATGGAGAAGCTGAAAGCTGAAGTTGAGGCTCAGCAACGATCCCAGCAGAAGGTGGGAGGACCATCTGGGTCCGTGAACAGACGGGATGATAGGAGGAGGCCATACTCCAGGCCTCACCCCCAGGAGCCTAGGAGATTCTCGCATCAGCCACAGCAGCCTCAGTCTTCCAGGCCGCAGTGTTATCATTGTGGAGGGCCCCACGTGAAGAATGCCTGCCCTCAATTGGTGGGCAAGAGGACTTGTCACAGGTGTGGTCAGGAGGGTCACTTTATCCGAGAGTGCCCCACCGGTAGGGGTGCAGTTTCTAGGCCTTCGGCACAGTCTCAGTCACAGTAGGCTAGGGGAGGTGCAAGACCTCAAGCAGCTGGTCGAGTGTACGCCATGACGGGTACGGAGGCATTCAGATCAGGTAACCTCATCACTGGATCTTGTGTGATTGCTGGTAGAGGTTTGTGTGTTTTATATGATTCGGGAGCAACACATTCATTTGTGTCGGAGTCAGTGGTGGAAGAGTTGGGTCTTCCGGTGAGGGAACTTCAGTATGACCTAGTAGTGTCCACGCCTGCTTCTGGGATGGTCAGGACCTCAACTTTGTGTGCTTTTGATCGAGGTTGAGGGACGTAGGTACAGGGTAAACCTTATCTGTTTACCTCTGGAAGGGCTGGATGTAATCTTGGGAATGGATTGGCTATCTGCTAATCGCATTCTCATTGATTACAATGAGAAGAAAGTGTTATTCCCTAGCTCAGAGGAGAGAGATGTACTGATGTCCTCACAACAGGTAGATCAAGCCATCAGGGAGGGATCTCAGTGTTTTCTGATTTTGACCCAACTATCCGTTGAGAATGGGGACGGCCATCTTGAGACGCCTGTGGTGAGGGAGTTTTCAGATGTCTTTCCTGAGGATGTGCCTGGCTTACCCCCTTCTAGGGAAGTAGAGTTCTCCATTGATTTGGTGCCTGGAGCAGGACCAGTATCAATGGCACCTTACAGAATGGCTCCTGCTGAGTTGGTAGAGTTAAAACAACAGATTGAATAGTTGCTTAAGAAACAGTTTATCAGACCAAGCGTATCACCATGGGGAGCACCGGTGTTGTTGGTTAAGAAGAAAGACGGCAGCTCCAGGCTTTGCGTGGATTATAGGCAACTTAACAAGTTAACCATCAAGAACAAATATCCTCTGCCTCGGATAGATGATTTGATGGATCAATTGCATGGTGCTGCAGTGTTTTCTAAGATCGACCTGAGATTGGGGTACCATAAGATTAGAGTTAAGTCTGATGATGTACAGAAGACCGCTTTTAGATCCAGGTATGGACACTACGAGTACGTCGTGATGCCTTTCGGCGTGACTAATGCCCCTGCCTTGTTTATGGACTATATGAACAGAATCTTCAGGCCGTTTCTAGACAATTTTGTAGTGGTTTTCATCGACGACATTCTGATATACTCCCGAACTCGGGAAGGACATGCGAGACATCTGAGGACGGTTCTAAGCATCTTGAGGGAGAAACAACTGTATGCAAAATTGTCCAAGTGCGAGTTTTGGATGACCACAGTCCCAAAGTAGACAAAAATCCTATGCAGATCAGAGGAGAAAACTGTTAGAGTTTGCAGCCAGAGACCATGTGTTCTTGAAGATTACCCTGACCACTAGTGTGGGAAGGGCTATTCGCTCGAGAAAGCTATCCCCCAAATTCATTGGCCCATATCAAATTCTGCGAAGGATTGGACCAGTTGCTTACGAAATCGCCCTACCTCCTCAGTTGGCCAACCTCCACTCGGTGTTTCACGTCTCCCAGCTCCGGAAGTATGTGTCCGACCCCTCTCATGTACTGGAAGCGGAGGATTTGCAGATCAGGAATGATCTCTCGGTTGCGGTTCAGCCTGTTGGTCTAGGGAATAGCCAGACAAGGCAGCACAGGGGAAAAACCATCAGCCTAGTTCAGGTCATTTGGGACAAGAAAACGGGTGATTCCACTTGGGAACTTGAAAAGAACGTGAAGGAATCATATCCACATCTAATCTCTGGTAAGTCTCAATTTTCGGGTCGAAAATTTTTGTTGATAGGGAGAATGTGAGAACCCTCTTTGCCACCACTTCAAAAAAACAGAACCCACTCCCTCTCCCTAACACCGTTTTCTTCCCTTACTCCTTCTCTGCCTTCTCTCCACCAAATTCACCCTAAAATTTGCTGCAGTAGGCCTAATCCTCTTCCCTGTTGCAGAATTTAGGGCTGAAGCAAGATCAGAGTCACTTCCCCAAGTTGAGTCTCCCTTTCCTACGCGTAAGTCAACTTGTATCCCCCTCATATTCTGATTTTCGAATTCTAAGTAATTCCAGCATTTTGGATGGTAGTAGAATTTGTTCTCACCATTTTCAATTATAATTCAGTGCCTTAGGTTGGAGTTTGAGGTATTACCCTGTGAGAGGTTAGGTGATAACCCCCTGTGTTCAAACTCTGCAGAGTTTGGGAACCTTCACAGGTGCAAGCCACCAAGAGCTCCAATGTCGCTTACACAATCCGGATATCGAGTCTAGAATTTTATGTATAATTGTGATATGTTTGTGATTGATGTTTTCGATATGAATTGTATGTTTTTCCCTCAAATCTCAGTTCGCTCACCCTTATTGTTCATGTTTGCTTTCTTTATGTTTCTCCTTGTTATGATCACCCACTGTTGGTAGGAGTAGGGCCGAGTCCAGATGGTGATGTCCCTCCCTCTAGCAGGAGCTGAGTGATCGATGAGTAGTTCTGTGGTAGAGCTCATGGATTAGACGCCATGTAGTTTTGAGATGTTTTAGTTTGTATTTGTATACCTATGTTCTTCATCACAAATTCATAGGATATGTTTTTGGATGACTGTATCAGCTATATATTCTTTAGTGCTGCTTTCTTTACTATCTGCTGTGATTAATAATAATATAATGTTTTATTTGATAGCGTGAAAAACTGCTAAATGGGATGTTATACTTTTCGTTTCTAAAATTAGGTTATTATTTTGATAATTTTATTGCAATTTAGTATTTTTTGTCAGAAATGCACTAATAACATTAATTATATGTCATATATTAATACATAATTTTTTTATAAAAATAATTTATTAATATTATTAATAATACTAATACTAATAATTTTACTATTAATGTTAATAACTTCAATAATAATAAAATATAATAGTAATAATAATGCTAATAATTTTACTACTGATTTTCGTATATTAGAGTTAATAATAATAATAATAATAATAATAATAATAATAAATAACAATTATAGTAATAGTGATAATTTTTGTGGTTACTTCTTTTCTCATAAATAATAATGTTAATATATTATATATTACTCGATATTACAATGATCATTAATAATTTTACTACTAATAATAATATTAATAAATTTAATAATAACAATAATTATAATAATACTAATAGTATTTTTTCTAGCTACTTATTTTACAATATTAATAATAATGATATACAATAACAACAATAAATTTTACTAATAATAATAATCATAATTTTACAATTAATAATGATATTAATATATTTAATAATAATAATAATAATAATAATAATAATTTTATAACTACTATTGATATTAAAAAATTTAATAATAATAATAATAATAATAAATTTTACTAATAATTTTAACAATAATCACTAAAAACACATAATAACAATACCATACTAAAATTAATATATTATATATTAATATTACTAATAATTCTAACAATGATAATAATACTCGTAATTTTACTACTAATACTATTAATATATTAATATATTAATAATAACAATAATAATAATATATATTATTTAATAGTAATATATAATAGTAAGAATACTAATACTAATATTAATAATTTTACCACTAATAATACATATAATAATAATAATACATATAGTAATACTAATAATTATAAATAATAATACTAATAATTTTCATACATTATAATTAATAATATTAATTTTTTAGTTAATATAATATACATTAATATTGCATAAATAGTATTATATATATATATACTATTTATAAATTTTGTAATTAATTTATTTAAAAATTAAGAAATATTAGTATATAAAGTTAGAACTTTTTGTTTTAATTTGTGAATTGAATTATTAAAATATGTCTCAAAGAAAAAAAAAATTACACAAAATTTAAAAAAAAATAAATTTCATATTATAAACAGCAATCTATCAATAATTTGGTCATGCTTCATATTATAAACATCTTTCAAGTTAATTTTATTTTTATTTGATTTTTAAAGAGGAAATAAAAAGGGTAATTATCTGCACAAATTCTGCATGTTTACAGGTCACACAAATGGAAACTGAGGTACAGTTATGTACCCTTGGAGGCATTTTCTTCGGTTTCTCTGTGCGGGGAGCTCATTTTGCAGACTCATTGCTTGAAGAGAGGTAAGTAACTTCTCCATAACTAAACATTTAATGATCCTTCTGGCTAGTTGCACTACTCCCCACCCACAACAATCATCAACCATTGAATCAGCATTTTGCTCTGATAAGCATCATAATCCTAAAATTCATTTAAGTTTATTCTACGCCCAACCGGTCCTAATGTTCTGAAATACAAAGGTAGTGTAAAAAGCAAGAAAAGTTACAAAGACTTAATTCAGATTCAAGAAAATAAACATAGAAAGTCGATCATCTTTGTGATAGAGACCAACTGGTTTGATAATTTTAATAAGTTAGAAATAGAACTAAATCTGATTAGACTCACCAGAACCGGGAATTATTATTCAAAAGAAATGGAAATTTGCAGTACAACCATTACAGAAACATAACCAAGATTCAAGAGCTTGGTCTCTCCCTCCCACTCCCTATAATTAACCTCTCTTTCCCCGTAATTGTCCCAAAAACAGATATGAAACATAACAACTGTCACCAAATAAAAGAAACTACCAACCCTTATATAAAATACTAACTGCCAAATAACTCCCTCACATTCTCCTCTTATAATGTTTCTTAATAAGAGGTCTAACATCACTCTCCCAAAGAGTCACCTTGTCCTCAAGGTCAAAAGAAGGGAACTGCTTTAAAATGGTGTCCACTGATTTCCATGTAACTTCAAAATCGAGTAAATCTTACCATTAAGTTAACACTTCAGCCGGGAGAGGTTGAGGCTTAATTGATGGTGACAAAGCCTTATTTAACAAGGAGACATTAAAACCAGGATCTTCCTCTCAGAGGCAAAGCTAGTTTAAAAGCAACTTCACCCACTTCTTTAATGATCTCATCATACCGCTCATAGCGTATGACAGCATTTTTTTAAAAATTAAAAAATACCAAAAAAATTTTAAAAATTTCAAAAATTAAGAAATCAAATAAATAGTTATTTTTTTAGAATTGTGTAAATTATGATTTTTCATTGTAAATAAAAAATACGTAAGAACAAATCAATCATTGTCAGACCAAAAATATGTATATATAAAATTAAAAAAAGTGCCTAAAAACATCTCTAAATTAATACTATCATTTATATTTTTTATAGTTAAAATTTGTATTTTTAATATTTGTTTTTATCGTAAATTATGTATTCTTTGTTAATACTTTAATTTGCAGAGAATCAGAATTTTACAATGGACATGCAGACTGATGACATTATTGGTGAGCGGTTTGAAGAGGTAAATATCATATTGCTCAAATATAAGTTTGTTTAACATTAATTTTTATTGCAAATATATAAATATTTCTTATAGTTGAAATGAGTATTTATATTTTTCTATTGTAAATCATATATTCTTTATTAATATCTTTAATTTGCAGGCCATGTTGGAAAATCAGAGACTTGAAAATGAAATCACGTCCATGAAGAGACTTAATGAAGACACTAAAAATCAGTTAGAACAGGTAAGAATTACAAATTATCTTTTGACATTATGGTTATGAAATAATTAAAATAAGTTAAAGACTCTGATCTTACTAGAATTCATACATCATACATTTTAACCTATCTCCGGATGATAAAAAGATTTTAAGGATAATAAAATAACGTTTTGGATAATTGGTTTCACTTGAATTGTTAGGTCAAATTGATTTCTATAATTAATACTACATCTAATGTGAGAAACATTTTAAATTTTCAAAACATGTTTAATGTACTTAAAAATATGGTACTACAAATATGTAAATATTTTTGCGACTTAAAATGAATATTTGTATATTTAATTAATATATTTTGTATTATTCACTTTAATTTGCAGGCTTTGACAGAAAAGGAACAGCTTCAAGAAGAAAAGCAACAGCTTCAAGATGAATATCTATGCATGGAGAGATCCTTTGAAGACGCTAAAGGACAATTAGACCGGGTAATGAAATGTCACACTGAAAATATGTATTATGCATGAATGTATGATGGAACATGTCTAGACTATAGAAACAAGCGTGAGAGATAGAGTGTATAGCAAAGAAGTTGTGTACTTATACAACATGACTGTCGAGCAACAGACTGAATAACAAACTAAAACAGAAAAAACTTATATCCTAAGCCAAAGTCACTAATACCTCAGACTCCCTTATTTTCCTGTAGACCGTAGGGTCAACAAGTTCTTCTGCAACCTTCTTCTTCAGCTTCAAACCAACCTCAGAAGGTGTTCCTGCAGGATTACTTTGCAACATGCTGAACTTCTTGAGTAAATCAAATGGATACTTCGACTGGTGCATGACTGTCCCATGTTTTGTTCTAATAAACTCAATGCCCAAGAAATAACTTAGTTCACCTAGATCACTCATCTCAAATTCACTCAACATTTGAGTTTTAAACTCACTGGCCAACTCTTCACTACTTCCTGTCACGAGCATATCATCTACATACAAGCAAATTATCAACTCTTCCTTTTACTTGCTTTTACTTGCTGCTTATCCAGTCTTCACGTACACTCCAAGTTCAGATATGCATTTTACAAAGCCAATCTGCATAAAGAAGCTGTAAATTCTTTGGTTCCAAGCCCTCAGAGCTTGCTTCAAACCATAAAAGGATTTCTTAAGCTTATACAATTTGCGTTCTTGACCCTTAACCTCGAAGCCTTGTGGCTGCTGCACATAGACTTCCTCCTCAAGAGACCCATTCAAGAAAGTTGATTTGATGTCTAATTGGTGCATAGACCATTCTTTTGCCACTATTCACTACCTTTCCTTTAGGATTCACCTTCACCTTGTACACCCATTTCAAGGCTATAGGTTTCTTTTCTGCTGGCAATTCTACCAACTCCCAAGTACGATTTTTCTCGATCGAGGCGATTTCCTCCTTCATCGCACTCCACCATCTTTTGCTTTCACTCGCCTCTTCAAATTCAAGCGGTTCTGCCTCGGCTATCAATGCAAAATGAAGCAGCTGACAGATCATAATCCTGCAAATGTGTTGGCTGTTGTCGTACCCGAGAGGAGCGTCTCATTCCCTCTTGATCTCCTTTTTCTGTTGTATCAGATTCAACCTCATCAGCAAGTATGACCTTGGACTGAGATGAACCTGAAACACTTTGCTGCCAATCCCATTCAGATGCTTCATCAATCACCACATCTCGACTAACGGAAACTTGGTTCGTTTGCGGATCAAATAGCTTGTAGCCTCCAGTTGAATGGTAATCGACCATCACTTGTGGAATTCCCTTATCATCCAGTTTCTGTCTTATTTGATCAGGTACACGTTTCCAACAAAGAGACCCAAAAATTCTCAGGTGTGAAATATCTGGCTTGACACCTGTCCACGCTTCTTCGGGTGTCAAATTATCTAACCTCTTAGTTGGACACCTGTTCAAAACATAGGATGTGGTACTAACTGCTTCTCCCCACAGAAACGGTGGCAAATTCTTGCACTTTAACATGCATCTCACCATGTTCAAGAGACTTCTATTCTTTATCTCTGCTGTACCATTGTGCTGAGATGTGTAAGGAGGGGTAATCTCGTGCACCATTCCTTCTTCTTCACAGAATCTTGCAAATTCACTGGAGACGTACGCTCCACCACCATCTGTCCTCAACACCTTAATACTCATTCCACTTTGTTTCTCTTCCAACTTTTTGAATCTCTGAAAAACATCAAACACCTCATTCTTTCTTTGTAGAACATATACCTATGTTTTCCTCCTGTTGGGTATTGGGCTCCCTTCCTATGTGGAGAAAAGACCCAAAATTTGAGAAGCTCATGTCTCACTTAACCTAGTGGGGAGAAGGCTATAACAAAGAGAGAGCCAGAACAATAGAGTCAGAATACACCGAAAGCCCTAACACATAGAGGGAGAGGTAGAGGGAAAATTCTGTTCACGTTTTTCATAGAGCTGTCGCAGTAAATTCGGCGCTGCGGATTCGTTCACCGTTGGATCGAGCTGAAATTTTTACAGCAGGTTCGGAACTCATTGCTCTTCATTCTGACCGGTCGGATCTTTGATACGAGGTCTGAGTTGGGAGATATTAATTTCGCACTGCAGCAGTGATTTGTAGAGTTTTCCCCTCTTGTTCTTCTCTATTTGAAAGCTTTGTTGCTTTGTTATTTGGTTGGGTGTTGGCACTAATTTGTGCTATTGATTGAGACTCTTTTGTACTCTTGTTGATCATAGTGGAGCTATTT
>Ga0214544_1001246_pt1 | contig 51992 bp, 61 predicted proteins | sample CNSS3metaG_FD_160074 | JGI IMG/M metagenome (GOLD analysis project Ga0214544, IMG submission 160074) | Root nodule microbial communities from cowpea collected in UCLA plant growth center, Los Angeles, California, USA - CNSS3 | ecosystem: Host-associated > Plants > Roots > Nodule | place: USA...
AGCCTCATGCTCCTTCAATACCGCGATAATCTGCTCTTCCGTGAACCTTGCTCGCTTCATCTGTCCGTCCTTCTTCGGGCCGGACTCTAACTCCTTCTGGAGGAAATACGCAGTGGCAGGTCACGATAATTCGACTGTGGAAGGGCTCTACAAGAAGCACGGGCCGCTCGCGCTGATCGGCTCGCGTACGAAGCTAATGCAGCATTGGGCTGATCGGATCGACCACTGGCGATCCCAAGAAGGTGATACCGATTAAGCGCGAAATGTAACTTGAGCGCCACAGCGTGAATCGACCGGTTATCGAGACCATCAAGGAGTTCGGCCCTATGAGCGCCCCACTCCCGGCACCCAAATTTTGCAAACGGGTATGCTGAGCGAGAATCAAAGCGAAGATGAAAGCGAGGCCGAGAGGAAGGGCCGGCAAAGCGGCAAGTACAAGAAGATCTGCACTAGCGATCCGGATGCGACAATGGCCACTAATGCCCGAAACCTGCGGCTGGAGCCCGCTTACAAGCAGCACACTCCCGATGACAAGGTCGGCGTTATTCTGGACTTCGCGGTCACGACTGGACAAACGAACGACGGGGAGATGATCGAGCCGCAAGTCGATGAGGATGAAGCGATTGCGGGCATCGACATCAACGCGGTCACCGCCGAATCGGACTATGCCTACGCTAATATCTTCGGTGCGCTCGATCGGCGCGGCATTGATGCCCCCAGCTAAAGCCGAACCAATCAAGAGTCGCGTACCGCTCAGACGCTTCCGGTACGACGCCAAGAACGACATCCTGAAGTGCCCGCGAGGACGTATCTTGCGCCCCGCGCGGCCCATCAAGCGCGGCCCTTTCTTTTACTCGAGGCGAAGGATTGCGCCCGGTGTCCGCTCAAGGGCGATTGCCGATTCAAAGGGCGGGTTAACAAAGCGGTCGTTGTCGGTGACGATTATCCGGCACTGCTCCGCGCCCGCCGCCGTCGTGAGCGATGGAGTAAGCAGGATCGACGGCTCTATCAACGCCATCGCTGGCGCTCAGAGGGCTTCCACGGCGAAACCAAAACCTGGCACGGACGAGCGCGCGCCACACGGCGCGGTCTACCGAATATGAAGATCCAGGCCTACCTGACAGCCGCCGCCACCAATCTAAAGCGCCTGGCAGCCGCTCTGCTTGCGCTTATCCTGCCTTGGATTGTCCTCATAGTGCGTTTGCGGCTTCAGATCGTCCCCGGAACGCGGGTTTTGATGCGAGGGCCACGACGCTGCCGGTCGCATCGCGCTAAATCTATTGGCCACTTCTTTCAACGACCCCACGCAGCACCTCTGCCAACTTTGGCCACGGTGGCTGAGCATCGGAGACGACGAGCTTGACGCCACACAAACCCCGGCGAGCGAGCTTGCGCAGGAACGCGGTCCAGAACGTCTCGGCCTCGGACGGCCCAATTCACGCCGAGAACCTCGCGCCGGCCATCGCTGTTAACGCCGACCGCGACAATCACCGCGACAGATACGATGCGGCCGTTCTGGCGCACCTTCACCTAGGTGACGTCGATTCCCAAATAGGGCCAGTCACCCCCGATCATACGGAGCGAGGAAGGCCTTCACCTTGTCGTCAATTTCGCCACAGAGCCGGCTGACTTGGCTCTTTGAGATGACGGTCATGTCGATCGCCCGCCCCAGGCGTCCACCGAACGGGTGGAGACACCCTGCACATAGGCTTTCTGCACCGTGGAGGTAAGCGCCTTCTCGGCCATCCGGCGCGGCTCCAGGAAGCCCGGGAAGTAGGAGCCCTTGGGCAACTTGGGGATGCGTAGTTGGACTGCGCCGGCGCGGGCCTCCCAGATCCGGTCGCGCTAGCCATTGCGCTGGGCCAGACGCTCGGAGTCTTCTCGCCACAGGCGGCCCGGTTTGGCTTTCGACTTTCAGCTCCATGAGGCGCTGGGCCGCAAAGATCGATCATGGCGCCTGATGAGGAACAAGTTAACTATCAAAGCTTTCATGTGCCGGCGCGCGCTGCGGGTGGCAGGCATTTCAGGAGCATTTTCATGCCGGTCGAGGCTAAGTGTACGGGCGGTTAGCGTGACCGATGCCATAGGCGCTGCCGCCCATCCAAATCATAGAGGAGGCCTCGTCAACTTGGTCGGGATTGTTGCGCTTGATGCTGTTCAAGATTTTTCATACACAGAACGATGGCACAAGTGGGGCTGAGTAGCTCGATCATGTCGCTGTTTGAGGTGTTTCCCCCTATTCATTCACCACCCGACAGCAGCGAGCCGTTCTTCTTGGCGCTGCGCAAGAGGGCAAGGAATGCCGCAAAGCAGGCAGACAGTGATATCAGATTGATGGCTACCGCGCTAAGCATTAGGTCGGTCCTGAAGGTGTTCTCGATCAGCAGCGCGCGCATACCCTCGAACACATATGTAGGTGGCAGTGCCCAGGCGACATGTTGCAGCCAGACCGGCAGCACACTGACGGGATAGTAGACGCAGCCGAGCGGCATGATCGCAAACATCAAGGTCCAGACGATGCTCTCGGCGCCGAGCCCGTGTCGCAGAACCAGACCAGAGACGAAGATGCCGACCGACCAGCTGGTGAAGATCAGATTGCAGAAGAAGGCAATCAGCGGCAAGCCGAGCGCATAGACGTTGAAGTGAAACAGCACCAAGGCAAGCACCGTCATCGGGATGATGCCAATGGCGAGCCGGATCAAGCTCATCACCATCAGCGACAGCAGAAACTCAATAGGCTTCAAGGGGCTCATGATGAGGTTGCCGAGATTGCGCGCCCACATCTCCTCCAGGAAAGAGATCGAAAAGCCGAGCTGGCCTCGGAACAGGATATCCCAGAGGATGACAGCGCCGATCAGCGTACCGCCGGCGCGCGCAAAGAAGGTGGCGTTTTGCGAGATGTAATGCTGGATGAAGCCCCAGGTTATGACCTGGAGCGCCGGCCAGTAGATGAGCTCAAGGAGCCGCGGCCAGGACGACAACAGCAGATACCAGTAGCGCAGGATCATCGCGCTAATGCGATTCAGGGATATGCCGCAGTGGAGGAAGAGATTGGTCATTGCAGTTGCCCATAGCTCCGATAAGCGAAGCGACATTCGAGATTTTGCGCGGAGAGTCCCTGAGCATCGCTGCGCTCACCAGGTCTCGAATCTATGCGGTCATTGCGAGCAGCCCTTGCGGCCACGACATCGAAAGCGTCTCCTCAAAGACCATGCAGCATTGCTCCACTTCGACTCGCAATGACAAACAATTTCGCTCGACACAGGATTGCCGACTCATCTCACCGCCTCGTTCGTTACCCGGCCGCGAGAGACGTCGAGGAACACCTCCTCCAGCGTTGTGCGATTGTAGCGGACCATGATGGCCTCTGGGGTATCGTCGTCCTCGATGCGGCCGCGCTTCATGATGATGACGCGGCCGCATAGCCTCTCGACTTCCAGCATGTTGTGCGAGGCGAGTAGGATGGTGGCGTTGTTCTCCTTCTGATACCGCTCTAGAAGCCCCCGCACCCAGTCGGCGGCATCTGGATCGAGCGAGGCGGTGGGCTCGTCCAGCAAGAGCAGCTCCGGTTGATTGATTAGTGCTTTAGCCAGCGCCACGCGCGTCTTTTGTCCTGCAGAGAGCTTGCCATTTGCGCGGTCAATGAATTCGCTTAAACCGAGTCCATCGGCGAGCTGCGCGATGCGGTCGTCAAGGTTTTTCACCGCGTAGAGCTTGCCGAAGATGACGAGGTTCTGCCGCACGGTGAGTCGCATCGGCATGTCGACATAGGGACTCTCGAAATTCATTCGCCCAAGCGCCTCGGCACTTTGCTCGGGCATGGGACGGCCGAGCACGCGCACGCGGCCGGAGGTCGGCAGCACCAAACCCAAAATCATCGCAATCGTAGTCGTCTTACCGGCGCCGTTACCCCCCAACATCCCGGTGATGCTGCCTCGCGGCAGCGAAAACGAGATATCATCGACGGCACGGGTCTGCTTGTAGACCTTGACGAGCCGGTTGACTTCAATCGCCGCGGACGTGGGGCGGACTACGAGGGCCGCCTGGTAAACCTGGTCATCGCGAGTAATGTGTACCATACTTAGTTACCCTAGAGGGAGAATTGAGATGAGCAACAACCGCCTAGGCTTGGGTGTGAGCCAAATGCTGAAATTGCGGAGTTGCTTGGACGGGATATGATCGTGTGTCGCGGCTTGCCGGCCAGCTACAGCCGACCAAGCCGACCACTTCATGGAACATCGGGAGCGGCATCGCGCTCTCGCGTCGGCACAATCCACTCTCGACGTCTTGGATGGCTCTGTTCGCGAAGGAAAGCTTAGTCGCTCCTCTCACACTAGTATCTTAATCCGGTCGCGTTGATTGCCTAGGGCTGCTATCGGCCATTGCTACGGGTGGCAGATCGCATTCAGCAAACGCCGTGCCATCTGCAATACCTTGTCTCAATCGATTGCGCACCAACGGAGGATCCTGAACACGTGGGAGGAGCAGAGCGAATCCTTGATAGGTAGAAAACTCTTCACGCAGCTCGAGGTCACGTTCTCGCCATCGAATGGAGCAAGTCGAACACAACGAGTCGGGTGGGTCACCTACGCAAGCTCCCGCAGCACCTCCATCGCGATCTTTCCCTCAGCGCGCTCGCCGATCTTGTCCTCTGCCTCGTTTCCAGCTGCGACGCGCTGCAACCTAGGGCTCAGGGCAGTCTTCGGTGAAGGCCAAAGTAGCGTCGCCCGTAAGCCTATTTCAACAGCCTGCCAGGTGGTCCTAGATCTCCCGCACCGCCACTGCGGCACTTGTTGTGGGTCGCGCGTCCTCCGCCAAAGCGCCCCGGGGCGAACAGGCTCCGATTCTTGTGGTCGAGGCCATCGGACCGGGTCTATTCGTTGGCCAACCCACTTACACATCGTTCGGGACACCTCATGCTGCCCCTCCAAGAGGTCGTGCATACACGGTCACACGTAGGCGCATCTGAGCCGTCAGCCACATGCTAAACTCGACCCAGAGTCGTTCTGCCGCACTTGTCCAGGGACCTTTGGACGCTGCGACTTCCTCCGGATGGACCAATCGCCAAGCCAGACTTTCGAACGCCGCGGCACACATCGCGGGCGATATGAACATCAAGCCATCCGCGATTTTGACCACACGACCTTGCAGCCCTCAAGGCGCTTGTGCACCAGCATTAGTACTGTTCGATCCCAAACAAAATCCTGATCCGGTCCACCCGTTTCGACTGGAACACGGAACACGAACGCTGCACCGCTGAACGGAAAGAGGCCGAGCATCTCCTGCCTTCGCGGCAAAGCCTATCATGCCCCCAGCAGAAGCTCGGGTCCCGTCTCAATATAGATCCTCGGATCAGCACTTAGCGTGATCAACATAACGATCGCACCGCACATCAACCGAGGCAGTTCCTCACCCCACCGCAACCAATAGGGTAAGCCGGAACTCCTACGACGTAGTCTCATGCCGCCTCGGCGCTGGTTATGATAGCTATTCACGGACCAAGTGGACATCTATCTAGGTGCGTGCGATGGGAGCACTGCTCCACATTTGGCTTCGATACGGTCCGTTGAATACCGTGATCCACGCCGCAATCGGCTATCTCCGTGCGGGAGTAGCCGCCCTTCACCTTTCAATCCCGATTTTTTCTCTACCAGAATCGGTAGTACCCTGATCGATCTAGAGCGCTATATCAGCACGAAGCAGCATGGCTACGGTACACGCATCACCCTAGGACCAGGTGCAGCAATGACTCGCTTAGATCATTCTTTACGCGTCTCTCGCACGCTCCAAATTCACAACAACGTGCTCGCTGAAAACGGCATCAAGTTACAAATCGGATTCGACTTCAACGAGTTCGCCAGGGTCGCTTGCACGACTCCAACCAAAGAGCCGATCGAACCAAATTTCAGGCCAGATCTCTCGCCGATCAAACCAGGTGAGGGCTATTGGATAATGGGAACCGACAAGGAAAACGGTGTGGCAATTTTGGCCGCGCAACGCCTTTACGATCTTTCAGGCAGTAATCTTGCAGAACATTTTCGATCTTTAAAAGTGTTCTATGCGGATCCAACCGGACGTGAGGATCGTTATTACCGCTGCGATTGCAGGGCTACAAGCGCATCGACGATAACTGGCAAGGTCGCCTACCACGGCGACTACTGGATCAGAAACGACTTTAGAGGACAGGGCTTGTCCGGAATCATGGCAAGAGTGACACAAGGCCTGTCTTTTGCGATCTGGGCCCCTGACTTCTTGTGTGCGCTTGTAGAGCGATGGGCACTAGATAAGGGCCTTGTCTTACAATATGCATTTGCTCACCATGAAGGCGACATATCGATACTGGTGGAGGTGGATGGCGAGATCGTGGATTACAATTATTGGCTTATTTGGCGAACAGGAGAGGAGTTGAGGAACGAGTTTGATGGTCACAACAGGAACCCACTCGTTTTGAATTCGCCGCTGTCGCCAGCAACACCTAGCGCTACTTAATCCGGGTGCCTAGTCGTTGGCGTCACCCGAGTCCGCCATGAAGAAAAGACGTCAAGCTGCGCGGCATCAGTGTGCAAAGTCCAGCGGGTCCAACTCCCGGACTTTCCGAGAAAGGCGACCAGCCGCTGCGTTCACCCGACGGACGATGAAGGGTCATAACTGCATTCGCGCCGCATTGATGCAGGGCCGCGCGATTTACCGATGGGTACGGATCCCGTCTCCTCTTTCTGTCCATCTTTCACAGAGCGCATCAGTATTGTTCGATCGTAACAACAGTGACTATTGCCACAGCCTCGACGAGATGAAGTGGCCCCCAATTTTGGGACCACTTGCTTAGTTGGAAGGGGCCGCTCCGTTTGATAGACGGAGGGCATGATGACGACGAAGACGAGACGTAAGATCGACGTGGCGCTGGCAAAGATCACGATGAAAGCCGTGCGGGAGCAGGCGACGGTGGCCGATCTGGCCTAGCGCTATGGGGTTCACCCAAACCAGATCTATGCCTGGAAGAAGCAACTGCTGGACCAGGCGGCCCTGGCCTTTGAGGCGGGTGTCAGGCGCGAGAGCGACGACGCCAGCACCGCCCACAAGATCTGTCCCTATCTGTTGCGCAACCTCCCTGGTATGGCGGCCGACATCACGTATCTGCCCATCAGCCCCGGCTCTCTTTATTTCGTCGCCATCATCGACTGGGCGAGCCGTGCGGTTCTGGCGTGGCGGTTGTCGAACACGATGGACCTCTCGTTCTGCGTGGCGGCTCTGGAAGAGGCTCTGGCGAAGTATGGCACGCCGGAGATTTTCAACATCGACCAAGCCAGTTCACCAACGCGGCCTTCAGCGGCGCGCTGGCGGCGCACGGATCAAGATCTCTATGGATCATCGAGCGGCTGTGGCGGTCGCTCAAGCATGAGGACATTTATCTGGGGCTATGCCGAGGGCCGCGAGGCCAAGGCAGGGGTCGCGAGCTGGACTACCAATCCCGATTGAGCGCCTCAACGGCGAGATCAAGCGCTAGGCCGAGGTTGTCGGCATATTCTCCAATGAGGGCGCCATCGTCCGCCTCATCGGCGCGATCCTGCTCGAACAGAATGATGAATGGGCCGTCCTGCGCGCCCGTTACATGACTCTGGAAACCGTCGCGCCCTTGAGCGATGATCCAGCTGTCAGCCTCTCGGCTATCGACAGCTGATCAGTCCGGCTCTTGCCGGGAACGCGGTGTGCTACCGCCAGTTACACCAAGCTCAGGGAGTACGTCCTGCCAAGCTGATGATTGCTTGTGAAGTCCCATCGGGCCAAAGCCGAAGCAGGCAAGCCGGGACCGAGTCTTGCGGGCGTCGCGGCAACGCTGGGGTCCGAAGTGTAGACAGGAGTCGTGCGGGATGCGGGAATGAGCCTCGAAAGGTGGATGTTCGCGGAGGCCGAGTGTGTTCCCTAAGAAGACTGCATGAGTATCGTCGATACGCGAGACGATGCCGCTCCGTCGGGGTCGATGGCTGCATCACGCACGGAAGGTAATCATCGGAACAAGAGAGGCCTGACCGGGTCCGCTGGATTGGTCTCCAGCGGGGGACAGCGGCAAGGCACTGCCCGAGCCGTCGTTCGAGCTCAGGTCTGGAGTCGGACTGGTCCATACTACCTGTGAAGTCGTCGAAGGTAGCGAGACGCATGGACGAAGGGACCAGCGCGAGGGGGAGCCTGCTTGAGGAGGCCAGGGTCCGGACACAGAGCCGGGTTACCTAGCCGCCGAACCTCAAGCGGGTGAACGCGGCAGCCAAGCAGGCTGCTCAAACCCGGTTCACGGCGCTGCTGCACCACAACGCTCTGCTTCGGGCGTTTCGACGACAAAAGCGGCAGGCCAGCGCGGGGGATCGATGGGTTAACGGTGGCGAAGTATGAAGAAGGGCTCACGTAGCGACCTCTGCGCATGAGCCCACACTGCTCGTCACCGGCCACAGCCGGTGCGGCGCGTCTACATCCCCAAAGCCGGTGGCGGTAAGCGGTCTCTCGGCGTGCCGGCGCTCGAGGAAAAGATTGTCCACAGCGCGGTGGCCGAGGTGCTGAGCGCGTCTACGACGCCGACTTACTCGGGTTCTCCTATGGCTTCCGGCCGGGGCTGAATCCTCATACGGCGCTTTGATGCTCTGCATACGGCGATCATGAGCCAGCACGTGAACTGGGTGCTCGATGCCGACATACGCAGCTTCTTCGACTCGGTCGACCACGAGTGGCTGCTGCGGATGGTGGCAGGGGCACGCCGCAAGCGGCGGGCATCAGCCCGCTCCTTGCCAACATCTTCCTGCACTAAATCCCCGATCTCTGGACCCAGAAATGGCGTCATCGCCACGCCCGCGGTCTTATCGTGATCGTGCGCTACACGCACGACTTCGTCATGGGCTTCGAAAACAAGGCAGATGCGCGGGAAATGCTCTCTTGGCCCTCAAGGCGGGGCTGGCCAGCTTCGGCCTGATGCTTCATGAGGTCAAGGTGCGGCTGATCGAGTTTGGCCGGTTAGCGGCCCTCTCGCTTCAGCGGCTGCGAGTGGCGGCCAGAGACCTTCGCCTTCCTCGGCTTTACCCTTACTGTGGGCAGACCCGAGATGGCCGGTTCATTGTGAAGCACAAGACGGAAGGGAAACGCCTGACGCGCAAGCTAACGGCGTTGCGCCAGGAGGCCTAGCGCTCATGCACGCGCCACTGGCAACGCAGCACGAGTGGCTCGCCGCCGTTTTGCGCGCACTTCCGCCTGCCAACTCCACGCATCACTCGCACATGGGCGCAGGCGCGGATATGACGCGGGTTACCCTCGGGAAGAGCCGGGTGCGGGAAAGCCGCCTGACCGGATCTGTGAGGGCAAAGCCAAATCACTAAGCTACTCGACCACGATCCTTAGGCCCTTTGATATTGGGCGATGATGAGCGTGCTGAACTTCAGTCGGTGACAATGCGGCGAAACACGGCGCAGGCGCTGGCTCTCAGAGCCCGGATCGTGCTGACCTGTGCGGAAGGCAGTCAGAACAAGGAAGTGGCGGCCAAGCTGGGCCTGGAGCCGGGACGGTAGGACAAATGGCGACGGCGCCTTGAAGAGCAGCGCGTGGTCGGGCTACACGATGAGCCGCGCTCGAGGGCCCCGCGCAGCCTGGGCCAGCGGCTTGCGGCGCGATGGCGACGTGATCGGCCGGCATATGTTCACCTTCGTGGATGAAGCCGCGGCGCGGTGGTCGCCCCGTGAACTGCATCATCAAACCGCGCAAAGCGTGCGCGAGCTCGACGGATTCCTGGCCAAGATGGGGATGCCTGCACCGATCCGTGCTCGTCTTTGGTCAACGCCGCCGGACATGATCTACGACCTTACCCCTGCGGAGATCTTGACCATGACACGGGTGACGGGTTTCTCCACCATGAGCCAGGCGAACTGCAAAACCGGAAGCGATCCACCGCCGCGATGGGAGCCGCTCATCCCAACGGACGATCCGGCGCGATCGGTAAGTGACCAAGGGGCACTAATCACCATGATACGGCTCAGCGCCGCGCGGTAAGAGCATGCTGAAACATTTTCAGCAGACTCTCAGCTTTGTCACCACGCTCGTATGTATCGGTTACGGCTTTGGCGACCTGCACATCAATCTTGTCATCCGCGAATGGCTTGAATTTCATCCCGACCGACGGCTCGAGATCGTCAATCCCGGTGTGCGCGACGTCCCACCATTTCTTTTGCATCTCATATCGCAGGTGAAGATTACAGCGAGCACCACGACCGAATATCTAGACAAGCGCGCAGGCATCGTGCGGACCCCGAAGGAACATCTCCGTTGGTGAACTCCTGCGGCGGCTTGGCAAGGAGCGGGGAGACGAAGCGCGCAAGAGTTTCGCGCTTGCTCACCAAGGTCGGGCGGCGAAGGGGCTGGCCGAGAAGCTTAAGTCCCTACCCGTCGTTGACGGACAGCCGGACATTGCAGCACTTGGGGATCCCACGCTGGTCGCCAAGCAACGGGCGGCGGAATTGCAACTGACACCGAAGAGGAGCTGCAGCAATTCCTTGCATATTTGGAAGACATCCTGGCCAAGGCACAGTCACGAGCGCGGGAACGGTCTGACAAACTCGCGCCACGCAAGCACACTCGGACAACCTAAATCGTCTCACACGATCCAACCGGCGCGTAGGTTGGTATCTGAGTGAACTTCAAGGAAAGAAGGCACCCGCTGAGGGACAGTGATAGCGACGCCGGCACATGAAATGACTGCGCGGCCCGAAAGCGAGTGCCGTCGCGAGACCGGTTAACAAGGCACCCGCGCGACGGGCAGTGATAGCGGTGCCGCGAAGCGGCAGCCCTTCGTGCGAGTGCCTCCGGCGAGCGACACCTTAGATTTCACGATCGGTTTTGCTGCCGAGAGAGGTCTTCGAGACGGTTTGGAACGATCTCCTCGAGCCGCGGCTCGCACGAGAGTCTAGCCAACAGCTTCCACGAAGCTTGTCACGAGATCACTTGCAACGCGCTGACGCAGCGCTCGTTGCTCGCGCGCTTCGTCGTCGTCGCCTTCGACTTCAAACTGAGCCACGGCGACGGGACCGTCCTTGCGATATCCTTCCGTTTTGTCGTCCGTCACGAAATGCTTGCGCAGGATCGCCAAGACTTCCTTGATTACGTGCGCATGCTTGCCCGCCATTGCCTGCTTGAATTTCTCGGCCGCCTTGTCAATGCCACCCTCGGCGTGTTCGAGGCAGTAGACGATGTCATGAGCGTCCTTGCGCTCGTGCCGGTCCGTCAATGCGTACGCCTTGAGGCAGGTGAAGCTCACGATATCCGCATGGCGGACTTCCTCGGTGGCCACGCCCTTGCCGCCAAGCATATCCGCGGCGATCTCCTTGACCTCGTAATAATCGAACACGAGCGAGGCATGGGGAACGTTCAACGCGGAGATATTCCCGCCTTCCGCCGGCAGCGGCGCGACTTTTCCGCCGCCGCGTTCGGGATCGTCGGCTAAGAATTCGAGAATGATTGAGCCGCCAGACTCGGTCTTGGCTTGCCAGCGCCAGGATAGCGGCTGCCCCTTGTCGTTCGTGGTGCGCGCGAACCCCATCTGCTTGAGATTCTGTTCGAGGGTTCGATAGGCCTCCGTGTCGGCGAGCACCTGCTGCTCGACCACGACGTCGACATCGCCCGTGCCGGCATGCTCTTTACCCGCCGGAGGCTTCGTGACGAGGTAGCGTGGCGTGAGCCCGCCGACGAGGTAAACGGATTTCTTCCACGGTCCAAGATTGCGCATCAGCGTGACGAGCAGCCGCTCGCAGTTTTCCGTGACTTGCTTTTCATATCCGGCAGCGGTTTCGGGCTTGGCCATTAGAAACCTATTCTTTCATTGCGAAGGTGTTCAGCCGCTTCCTGCGCCCGCCCTCCCGCGATCAACAAATCAAGATAGACCTGGATGGGGCTAGCGAGCCACGCCGTACCGTGACGCTCCTTAAACAGCAAGGGTCCTTCCTCGGCGAGATTCTCAATCACAATGAAATTTGCGCCTTCGGATACCTCCTTGGCCCCCAGCTTGCCTAAAGCATTTGCCGCGGTGCGCGCGGATGCGGCGCGGCAGGATACGCGGGAGAGAGAGGAAAGGAAGGGCGCGTAGCGTTGGGCGGCGGATTCTTGAGTAAGCACATATTCGACGCCAGCTTCCGCGAAAGCCGTGTCCATCCGACCAATAAATGTGTCCTCGTTCGTCGCGTTGGGCACGTAATAGCGGCGCACTTTCGGCTTCATGCCGGCGAGGATTTGCTTTTTCCACTCGTCCAGCAGCGCTCGCGGCGCGATAAGTTGGCGCTCCTTAGAGGGACCTTGGCCGCGCGCGGCCAGCCATTCGAACCGTTCGAGCTTAATCAACGTTTCCGAGGCCGTGGCAGGCGACACGCGGGCCGCCTCCGAGAGCGCTTTCACGCTAAACCAATGGTGAGGGTCATGGAGGAGGACGCGGAGAATTTGGGAGCGCTTGCCTTTAAAAACGGTGGTGACCGACCGGGCCTGCTTTCTCGGCGCGGGCTTATCGATCAAGACATAGGCTCCGGGCGCGGGAATAAAGAGACTGCCGCCCATGTCAAAATAGCCGACGTTTTCGCTTCGCAGAAATTCCTTCGAGCCGGGGGATATGGATTCAGCGGCAAGGAGGGGGATGACGTGGGCGGCGCTGCCGAGGCGGCGGGCGTACTCCTGAAGTTGCCAAACCGCTTCGCGCGTATCCCGGGGGAAGACGGATCTTTTGACCTCGACGAGCATCGTAAGATTTTGATTGGAGATGCTGAGATCGATTTCGGCGTCTATCGTCGCTCGCTTGTTAGAGAAAGTCCGTTGGCTGCTCTGGAGATGAGCGTCGGCAGCCGGAAGCTCCTGAAGTGTCTTCAGGAGCTTGTCGACAACCGTCTTCTCCGTTTCCTGCCAATCGATCATGAAAGCCGCCCCCTTGCTGCGCAGTAAATATACCATCGACCCTGAATATTTGCTAATGCGGCATTATTTACTGCCCATCGAAGATTGCGATAAGGCTGAAATATAGTAATTTCAATGACTTATTGATTAGCGAAGGGGGACACTTGACGTGCACCCGCGAGCCAAACCCGGTCACCTGCTTTTCGCCGGACTTCGTCTTGGTGGCCGAGGGGCCGCAGTTACCCTCGCCAAGCGGTTGGAAATCAGCTCTGGAGGTCAACCAATGATTCCGTTTCGGCCCGAAACGGAGAAGCAGCGGCAATGGCGCCGGCACGCGTACCGGTAGAGGCCCATCAGCGTGAACCGTCCGACGTCTCAACGGTCACAAGCTGGATGGCGATCATGTACCGTCGTGTCGATCCTCTGCTGAGTGCCAGTCCGCGCCGTAGAGGTGGATCATCTCGCGATGGGACCGATTGATCAAGGCGCGCTCGACGCAATACCCGATCGCGAATGAGACTACTAGCGCAACGCCACAGGCGATGTAGCTGTTAAAATCCCACAAAATGCTGACACTAGCGCTCGCGATAAAAGTGACAGCCATGACCGTGTTGCGGAATGCGTTGACCATGTTGCTCCCCAGCCAGTCGCGGCGGAACAACTTAGCATTGCGGCCATGACGATTAACGGCGAAAATGGCCGATCACTCGCCGCCTTTCTGCTCATCGGGCCAGCACTTTCTTGCCGCTATCTTTGCCGCGAGCCACTCGTCAATTTAGTGTCGCCCCATCCAATTTTCCCCTAGCGCAACACGATGGGGCTATTGTTTTGATCTTTCAGCTGCTGCAGCGGCAGAAAAACGCGTTCGTGCTGCCCGTTCCGGCAGTTCACGAGACAACACGATGTGCGTGACTTGCCTTATCCTTTAGGTCCGGGGCGGCCGCGTGTTGAAACAGCAACACCGCCCCCGGATGGGAACGTGCTGTTCATCACGTTGCCCTTGGACGTTGGAAACACCAGCTGCAAGACAGAGCTATGGTCATCGCGAACTTTAAGTGCCATGGGGCGATGCGGCCTGTTTCCAGCCCATTTGCGGGCAGTCTCGGAGAGCCTCTTCGCGCGCAGCCTTGATATGGGTCGCTCCACACCTTCATCGTCGCGGATCAATGTCCACCGCCGCAAATATCCGAATAATATCTGTTCATGGTCACTCAAACAGCTCTTGCAGCTCCAGAAGATCTGCTGCCATCGAGGTGCCGCCCCTAGCCCAAATCGAAATAGCGATGGCCCTCTCGTCGCGTCCGAAGCGGTCCAGGCACGTCTTCGAGGCAGCGCTGTGCCCACCACGAGTATTCCACGATCCGATTGTTGATTCGGTCGGCAGGCAGAACTCTACCGCTTCCCTGACTACAGCTACCGCGCTCTAAATCAAGGCAAATGCGAGCAAGCTAGAGCACAGATGCGCGATACCGACAGCAGTTCGGGCCAAGAGGCCACCCAAAACAAGGTCGTGATCGCGCATGGAGCCGTCTTCAGCGCCAAAGCAGCCGCCGCTGCTTTCCCGGCTGATCAGTATTTTGTTCAAATCCGATTCAAAATTCCTTCCGTTCTCCTTTGGCAATGCATGTTTTCGTCGTTCTTAGGGGCGAGTTTGCTGTTTTGCGGCAGTACTACCAGCATGATGCATCACCGGCTTTTGCGAACCGAAGGTGTTCGCGCCCCACGAGCCGCGGGTTCGAAGTTATCTCTTCGCGGCCCTTGTGAAAGAGTGGCGAGACGTTCCATAGTTGTTACATGGGTTCCGGATTGATTAGTCAAATGCGCGGCTTGTTCATTCTTCTTGTGAGCTTTGCGATCATGGTGTCCGCAAGCGGTCAGCTCCATACTGACTTCGTGCCGCGACCGACGGCGCCCATGCCACCGATCAATGCACCATAGTTCAACGACGTTTGGAGCCGCAGCAACTTACGTGCTGGACTTCCAAACCCGGGGAAACAAAGCAACCTCACACAATACTTTCGATCTGCACGGCAGCTTTCGTCGAAGGACTCGGCCCGCGCTCGCCTGGGTCAGTCAGGTCATTCCGTGGATGTAAAACTGGCGCAGCAGCACTTAAGCCCAACGTCGAAGCGTTTTGGCCTCTAAGCTCCTGGTAAGCTCAACTTTCCGATAGGGCCGACGTCTGTGGCAGTTGCAATTCGTCCGAAGCCCGCCTGCTTGCGGGAGCCCGACCTCATCGCGGCGGTGATCCCCGAACGGGAGCAAGATGACAGCAGGTGGGAGCTGAGACCCCGGTAACTCTCATAAATTGGATTTCCGGACGCCATATCGCATCATCGACACGAGTACAGAGCGTACCGAGTGCACGGCACCTGGTCGGCTGGGTCGACGGCTGCTTTTAACTCTGCCCACAACGCCGAGTTTTCAGTGAATGAGCTCTTGTAAGCGGTCTGGCCTAAGATTGCGTGGAGTGCCTTCTTTCTCGGAGACGATCAGCTCTGAGGTTCGGAATGTTCACCTGACGTAGCATCGTTCTAGTCGCTCACCGCCACATGCTCGGCGCGTGGCGAAGCGCATCGAGGGCAATCTGCTCAAGACGCTCGCGCGTCCTCTCACCTTTGCCGGCGGCTTCCAGAAGCTTCGAGGCGACATGTGCTCGGACGCCACCATCACTCCCAGGCACGTTTACACAGACCTTTTCGAGGATCTCGCGCAGAAGTGCTGTGGTAGTGGCGTCCAACATCGGAGAATCCCCCAATGAAGACGATGATAGCACATCTCGCTTCCTAGTTGAATCGATCGAGTCACTGAAAAATCCAATACCGCTTTGCTTCGATCGATCGCCTACCCTTCCCGGTCTGTGCCTACAGCCTGCTGGGCCAACTCCGATGCTTCACTGTTGACTTGCAGCCCTAGCGACACGGCGATCGGGCACGCGACGCCCCTAAACGCCAAAACTCCTCGCTCGAGTAGAGATTTTCAGCGAATTCTACCAGGGCGATGGTGCGAAGTTGCGGCGTATGTGCATCGAAGCGGCGACTACCGAGAGCGCAGCGATAGGATAGTGACCTACGGCGGGTAGTCCCGCGAGCTAGCAGTCGGTCGGCCCAATAGCCTGGTCTCACTTTTTGTCCCTCGAAGTGACCTGATTTGTTTGAGCAGTGCTGACATCGCACGTCATGTAACGCGCACGTGATCGGACTGGCTCAACCTGCTTCTTTCAATGGGCAATGAGCGCTGCCCAATTTAGATTGATTCCCCAATGCTGAGTTCGTTCGTCGCGCAAAACGCGAGCGCCCCGTGCCGGTGCACGACTTAACTGCTGTTGGGGTTTAGCGACGAACACAGAGCGTGGGACGAGGTGATCATTTTGAACTGAGCGTCTCACGGAATAGCTGCGTCTAAACGGTTCAATTCGCATAAAATATGCGACGCATGCGCTAAATTCGGCCTCGGTCAGCGCAAGAAACGGGTATTTCAACATTCGGCTTGCGCGACTTGACCGTAGGCGCAAGCTTCGAGCTCCAGTGAGTGTGGGCACTCACTTTATGCTCTCTTCAGCCGCCCTTTGGGGCGTTCCTCCCTGACTTGGCCGTGCGGAATTTTCGCACGGCCTTTTTTCGCAATCCGACGAAAGCAGATTGCTCACGTCAATCGCACAATGTTCGACCTACGTGTGACCCTAGTTGGAGCCCACGATCGTGCCGCAACCTCTGCGGAGCTGCGAGGGCGTTAGTCAGCCAGGCCGCCTCCGGGCGGGTGGCGAACGCACGCAACCATGTCAACGAGGCGATCGCGTGCAGACTAGCGCCTCACGCGCCTGCGAGGCTTGTCGACCAGGCGAATGACCGCTATGGCGCAGAGCTGGTGAAAGTCGGAGCGTTGATCCGCTTCGCGGTAGAGGGGAATGCCGCCGGGCTCCGCGGGATCTTAGGTGCAAGGCTGTGAGGAACGACTTCGATCGCGCGCCCGTTCAGCTCTAACGGATCTCCGGCCGCGATGCAGGGCTGGTCGGAGGACTTCAATTCATTCCCGAGCTGCAGGAGACTGTATTGAAACCGGATTGTTTGCAGCATTTCGCGCCTGCTGTGCTGCCGCAATGCAGCTGCGAATGTGCGCATTCGGAGCCGGTGGAAATGGCGAACCATGTCCCTCTCCTCCGTGCCGTTTCCAGACAACTATCCAACCTGCCAAGATCCGAGCGCAATGCTGCACACTAATGCGCTCTTGGCACTGATTTGATGCAATCAACAACATATCGACGCTCAAATTCCGCGCGGTCGCGCCGGTTATAGTCCAATTTCCGCATGCCCCCCTTCTGAGTGGGCTCTAGGAGCTGACCGCCGGCATTGCCGGGGCTGTGCCATTGCATTTTCGTCAATCCTACTCAATTCTATCGTTTGCATCTCGTCCTCACTCCGTTCGTGTTGGAGCCTTCCAGTTCGCAAATGGTGTCGCGGAGCTCATCGGGAAGCCGATAGATTCCTGCCCCCAGGAAATGTGCCCTGACGGACATCGACCGCCCAGCCTATCAGCGCCTCCTGTAGAACCTCCCCATTCGCGTAGGCGTGACCGAATTTTGGCCTTTTTACCTTCGAGCAGCCCAGAGACGTCGTGGAGTACGAGCACCTGGCCGGAGCAGCTTGGCCCGGCTCCAATTCCGATGCTGGGGTATGGTCAGTGCACCGGTTGCGCGTTTCGCGAGCTCGGCCGGAATGCCCTCGAGGACCAAAGCGAGGCAGCCGGCCTCCTGGAGGGTGAGCATTACCGAGCAGCCGTAACGCTTCGGCACTTTGTCCTGCCCTGCACCTTGAAGCCCCCCATGACATTGGCGCTCTGAGGGGTAAGACCAAGATGCCCCGTCGCGGGGAATCGCAATCGGTAAAGCGCGCATGATTCCAGACGCTTGGCGCCGCCCTCGAGTTTCACCTTCGGCATTGCGTATTGTCTCCTCGAGACGGAGAAACTCTGAGAAACGGAATGTCGGCCACCCAAGGGCACGAGGCCTTGTGCGCGAGGCTGCTTCGAGGTGATGATTCATCATTGCCATCATGACGGGAAGCGTTTCGTGGACGCCCCGGGCAGACATTGCCGACATTATCAGCTACGAGAATGATGTCGACCGCTGCGTCGGCGATGCGCGCCGTGACCGCATCGTAAGCTGTCGTCATCGCGATGGGGCGTCCCTCCGTTTTCCATTGCTGCAGGACTGGAATGGTGACGCCCTGCAAAGGCGACTCTGAAGTGTGGCTCATGCGTAGAGAATTCTGGGACACTGATCGTTGGACCGGACACGGAAAGAGTTTCCTTCAGAACAGGAGAGCGGCTTCACCTCCCGACGCGGAAGCATCGATCAAGACACGTTCCAAGCGCGAGGATACAGTTTCATTTGCTCGAACCACACGGAAGCCGCCGTCGGTACGGCGCACTTTGCAATAACAGGAAGAGCGCTTTGTTGGCTTCATACCGCGCCGCCGCTCGGCTGCTTTGCGTTCCCGCCATGACCAACGAGCCATTCGTCGCGGAGATGGACCACGACCACCTTCGACGGCAACGTTCAAGCGAGACTTTGTAAATGGAAAGTCGATCGGACATGGCATCCCCGCTATCTCATCCGTATGGAGCCCACCGGACGCCGCCATGCCCTTCCCGAGTGTCCCATGCAAGCGAGCAAGGTGGTCGATGATCGCCATCCGACAGGCTGCGCAATGCACGCCAGCCAATTTCCGAAAATCGGATCTGCCGCTTCAGCAGTAGTTCCTGGAGCGTCCTTGCCTCGCCACCTCGGCGAGGCTGATCGATGTGATGCGAGTCTCGGAGAGAGTGGGTGGGCTAGAGTTCGCAAGCCGTTCGTGGCCGTAACCCAACAATAGCCGCTCAAACTCGCAGCCGGTCTGCGGCAGTTTGCCACGAATGAGTTGGCAGCTGCTTCTCCCAAGACATCCGTCCCTGTGATCGATCAGGAAGTCTTTCCGTTCTGCAGACAGACCCTTCAGGGCGAACGGGATCCATGCGCGAGACAAAGCCAGAGATAGTTCGACTTGAGCGCATCATTGGAGGAGGTCGCGCAAAGTCGGCCCGATGTTTAGCCGTAGCGCTCTCTAGCCTGTAAGCATTGGAACCGACGATTGTTGCCGTGCTCAGTGTCACTTAGTTTCCACACCACCCTTGAAAGCGCCTCGCTGGACTCGCTGGCCTATCGGGTGATGTCGCGCTAGGCATCGCCCGGCTAAGGCGCCGTCCAAGGGAGCTCACTTTGTGGCAGCTGTCAAGCTGCTCGCAACCAGCACAACCATTTTTGGTCGGCCTGGCGCCGCGACTTGAAGCGGTCGACGCACCTTTTGGAGCAAAGCGCCGTTCGCCAGCAGTAGTAACGGATCAGCCCGAACTTCCCGCCACAAATAGCGCAGCACCTTCCACCATGGAAAGCGTGAGAGTTATTGCGCACGTTTGCCTCCTATCGGCGCCACCTAAATCAGTCCCATGCATTCTCCACTGCCACGTCAGAGCGCCCGCACATGACCTGCGGCGTCGCCAATTCCGATTCTCGGGTATGCAAGAACCAGCCGGCGCGGCAGAATGACCCTGATGCGCGCCTTCTTGGCGCTGCCTCTGAGAGCAGTTGCGCCAAACTTCACCACCTATAACTGCTATTTTGATCCTGAATAATGCAATGAACAGCATGTGGCCGCGCAAATGCTGCAATATTTCGGCTCTACTTGAGGGTCTTCACCGCAAGAGATCATTCCGGATCTTTCCCGGTTCTGGCTCGCCGTGCATCAAGCGAACAGATCGGCAGCTTCCCCGATCGCGGTATAAATCTGATCAAGATCTGCGGCTGTAACGCAATAAGGTGGCATTACGTAGATCGTATTCCCGAGCGGACGCAGGAGAAGATTTCGCTCCTTGAAGAAGGCTTGCAGTTTCGGACCGATGCCGGCGAGATAGCCGGCGTCATTTGTATTCAGATCAAGCGCAGTGACGGTGCCGGTCCGACGAACGTTTGCAAAGCGCGGATCAGCCTGAAACGGCTGAATTGCGTGCTCTTGCATGGATGCAAGGATCGATACGCGCGTGCGCGCATCGTAGTTCTGCCAAAGATCCAGATTGGCCTTTGCGGCGGCACAGGCAAGCGGGTTCGCGGTATATGAACTCGAATGAAAGAACGTCAAATTGCGATCTTCCGAATAGTGCGCCTTGAAAATATCAGCGCGACAGAGTGTCACTGCGAGCGGAAGCGATCCACCAGTGAGACCTTTCGAATAACACGCAATATCTGGACTGACCTCGGCCTGCTCGCACGCAAACAGCGTTCCGGTTCGACCCCAGCCCGTCATGACCTCATCTGCAATGAAGAGAACGCTCCAGTCTTCGCAAATCCGCTTCATCTCCCGCAGCACCCAGGCTGGGTACATCAGCATTCCGCCCGCCCCCAAGATCAGAGGCTCCACGATCAAGGCCGCCGGCATCTCCTCCCGGCACACTGAATACAACGCACTGAGCGTGTCCCGCTCGCGACCTGTTGCCGGGAACGGGATTGATGTGACGTCAAACAGAAGGGCCTCGTAGGCCGCATTGAACACGCCACGAGCTCCGACTGACATCGCTCCTACCGTGTCGCCATGGTAGGAGTGTTGCATCACCACGATGCGAGTCCGCCGTTTGCCGATGTTATTCCAATAGCCCAGCGCCATTTTCAGCGCGACTTCGACACTCGTCGAACCGCTATCTGAGAAGAAGACGTACTCAAGAGCAGGCGGCGTGAGCTGCAGGAGTTTCGCCGCAAGCTCCTCGGCTGGCTCATGGGTGTAACCTGCAAAGATAATCTGATTGAGCTTGCTCGCCTGTTCCTGGATGGCGCTGACAATATGTGGGTGGCAATGGCCGTGGGTCACGACCCCACCAGGACGAGATTGCGTCCATGATATGTCGGCCATCGGCGGTGTAAAGGTAAGCCCCCTCACCGCGCGCGATCCTTGTCACCTCGCCTTGAAGCGCGTGCTGCGTAAACGGATGCCAAATTGGCGAGCTCGGGGTTGGCATTTCAACTGAAATCGTCGGCACGGAATGAGGACTTGAATGCCGTCTGAAGCGCCTTTGGCGTGAGAGGCGAAAGCAGAGGCAGTCGTCCCAACCAGCGCACGCGGCCAATCTCACGAATGGCGGTCTGAGTTTCCGGGTTGCGTTCGCCGATGAACGCAACACCCAGAATCGTGATCTGCCGCCTTCGAAGAACCTCGATCGACAGCAGCGAGTGATTGATCGTACCGAGCTTTGTGCTCGCGCAAACCACGACCGGAAGCTGCCACCTCTCAAACACGTCGATGTAGAGTGTATCCCCACTTAGCGGGACCATAAGCCCGCCGGCGCCCTCGATGACAAGAGGCCGTCCTTCCGTGTCTGGCGGACTTATGGAACCTGCGTCGATGCAAACCCCGTCCATTTCGGCAGACTGGTGGGGCGATGCGGGCATTCGAAGCCGGTAGAGCTCCGGCACGACTCGATCGGCTGAGAGATTAGCCAACCTTGTGACCGTTTCGGTATCGGTTTCTCCGTCGAGGCCGGCTTGTATCGGCTTCCAATAACTCGCGCCGAGAAGATCGGCCAAGCCTGCGGCGAACACAGTCTTTCCAATCCCGGTATCTGTTCCGGTCACCACAATCCGCAAACTCATCGAGCCTTCCCCTTCGTCTCCTCAGCGAGCGCATCGACCATTGAGACTACATCATCCTCGTTGACGTTCAGCGTCAGTGAAATTCGCAAGCGCGCTGTTCCCGCTGGCACTGTGGGCGGCCGAATTCAGCGAATATCGAAGCCGCGATGCTGCATCGCAGAGGCGAGCCGCATCGTATGAGCATTGTCGCCCACCGTGTATGGGAGGATCTGCGAGCTGGACGGACATCGCACGCCGCGGGCTTCCATCTTCCAATGCGTGAATGCAACCAGCCTTGCGAGGCGCCGCTGACGCTCGGGCTCCCGCTGCAAGATAGCCAGTGCCTCGCTGACGGCAACGGCAATCAAGGGTGATGGCGCGGTAGCGAAGATGAACGGACGACAACGATTGACCATAAAGTCGCGTAGCACACCGGAAGCAGTCACGAGCGCTCCCGCCACTCCCAACGCCTTGCCGCAGGTATGTACAACCAAGAGATTTTCACGGTGACCGTAGTGGCTGGTGAGACCTCGGCCCTGCTCACCGTAAACGCCGGTAGCATGGGCCTCGTCAACGACCAGGAAAGCCTCGTGGCGATCGGCGAGCGCGACCAGATCATCGAGGGGGCGAAATCGCCGTCCATACTGTAAAGGCTCTCAGCCACGATCCAGACCCGCCCCATTCCTCCATCCGCACGCCAGTCGCGGATTGCACTTTCGATGACTCCGAGGTCGTTGTGGCCAGCTATGCGAAACTCGGCCCTGGCAGCTCGCGCGCCTTCATGAATACTGGCGTGAACCAGAGAGTCGAGGACGAGCAGATCGCCGCGCTGCGGCAATGTCGTCAGGACCGCAAAGTTTGCGACGTAACCGCTCGCAAAAAACAGCGCCGTCTCTGCGCCAAAGAACTGGGCGGCTTCCGCCTCGAGGCATTCATGCTCTTCACAATTGCCGCGCAGAAGTCGCGCCCCCCCAGAACCAAGCGGGGTGCCACGTTCGATGGCCGCCAAGACGGCCTTTTTCATACGCGATGCACTCGCAAGCGCCAGATAATCGTTAGATGAAAAATCAATTCCGGCACGCGAATTGAGACCGCGCAAGCGGTTGTCATCTTCCAGGGAGCGCAAGGCCTTGACGTAGGGTCCGAATTTATCCATTGGCGACGAGCTCATTGCGCAATCCACCCCATGCTGCCGGCGTTTTGGCGATAGCCGCCGACCACGAGCTTTAACATGCCATTCAGGTCTTAACGGGTGAGGATGCCATTGTTGCGATCAACGAGCACGACACGCGGCTGGAACACCTCTGCTTCGGCTTCGTCGAGGGATGCATAAGCAATGACAGTAATTTTGTCTCCTGGCATCGCGAATCGTGCCGCAGCACCATTCAAACCGATGATACCGGACCCACGCGGTGCTTCGATGACATAGGTTGCAAAGCGCGCTCCGGTATCCACGTTGTAGATCTCGACGCGCTCATAGATCAGAACCCCCGCCGCGTCCAGCAACGCACGATCAATCGAGATCGATCCTTCATAGTGAAGATCGGCTTCGGTCACGGAAGCGCGATGGATTTTGCCTTTCATGAGGGTGATGTTCACTTCACCCTCGCCCGTCAGCGCCTCGATCCTCTGCGCTGTTTCGTTCGGCAAGCTCAGACGTGATGCCGAGCCGCGCGAACAAGTGCGCGTCGCGATCCAACTTGGGGTTTTCTGTCGTCAGCAGCGTATCACCGATGAAGATTGAGTTCGCGCCAGCCAAAAAGCACAGAGCTTGCAGTTCGTCCGTCATATACCGCCGTCCGGCCGACAACCGGACCACGCTCTTCGGCATCATGATTCGAGCAGTCGCGACCAGGCGCGCCACGGCGATGGGATCAGGACGCTGGGCGGTTTCATTGACCGGCACGCCCTTGACCTCGTTCCACAGGTTGATCGGCACGCTTTCCGGATGGCTTGGCAGATTTGCAAGCAGCACGAGCATGCCGAGACGATCCTCGATGCGCTCGCCCATCCCAATGATGCCTCCACAGCAGATCTTGATCCCGGCGCCGCGAACGTGCGCTAGTGTGTCGATGCGATCTGCTAGCGTACGGGTTTTGATGATGCTGCCGTAAAATTCAGGCGAGGTATCGATGTTATGGTTGTAGAAGTCGAGTCCAGCTTCAGAGAGCTTTGCCGCCTGGCTCGCGGTCAGCATACCGAGCGTGACGCAGCTCTCCATGCCAAGACCTTTGACGGCTCTGACCATGTCGCAGACCTGGTCAAGATCGCGCTCCTTTGGACTACGCCAAGCCGCAGCCAGGCAGAAGCGAGTTGCACCTGCATTCTTGGCGCGTTTTGCTGCGGCCAGTACATCGCCACCATCCATCAGGGGGGTGGCCTTTCAGATCTGTAGCGAAGTGCGCGCTCTGGGAGCAATAGCCGCAATCCTCCGGACAGCCCCCTGTCTTGATGCTCAGTAGGCTAGCGGCCTCGACGTGATTTGGATCGAAGCTCTCGCGATGAACGTTCTGCGCCTGGAATAATAGGTCCGCAAACGGCAGCCCATACAAAGCTTCGGCCTCGACGACCGTCCAAGCAAAGCGGACAAGCCCTTTGTTATCACGATTGTAGTGCCTGGCTTCTGCGGCAGGATTCATGCATTCATCATTGTCAGCTTGGTAGGAAACCTTCTGAAAATTGATTGAAGCTCGCGCTGCTTCGAGGGCAAAGGTATAAGGGCGTACTCTCGCTCAAAGACGGCGCAAATGCAGCCAGATTGCATGATTTCTGCGAAAAGGGCCCTACTCAATATCGATTTCGACTCTGAGCAAGTGCTTCTGCGGCCATTCGTCAGCAAAGGCTCGAGCACCAACAGCGGGCTGCGCGGCCAGCGCCGCCATTGCAGCGAGCTCACGTTCGAGGTAGTAAACCCAGCTACACTCCCCGGGATCGCCGATCATCCATGATTCGTCACATCGTGTTGTTTACCGCCAAGGACCAAGCTCAGATTGAGGGCATAATCGAAGGTCTATCGATCCTCACGAAAATCCCACATTCACGTCGGCTGGAGATTGCCCGCAATCGCAAGAGCGATGCACTCGGGAACGATATCGATGTTATCGTTTATGGTGAATTCGACAGCGACGCCGAACTCGAAGCTTACAAGGCACATGCTTTGTACCAGGAATCAATCAGGCGTGTGCGACCTCTTAGGGAGCTACGGTTCGCGGCCGACTATAGCGTCTAATGGATGCGGGCTCCTGAAAGACGGCTGGGCCAAAGCACACTGGGGGCGTCACACAATGTCCCTCAAACAGGCGCTTCTCGGTTTCGGCCGAAGCGGCAAGTTCGCAATTTAGCCAGTTCGTTGCTCTGACGAGGGGCCTCCTGAGGAAGTTCTGCGCCTAACCAAGAAAAACCTCGAAATATATGCATGGCGAGTTCGTCTCGGCTGAATTTCCTCCTCTAAGCTCTTTAGGCTCACAAACAGCTGGCCTGCGCCGGCGCCAAAGAGCAAGACCGAGCCCGTGTGTCGCACGGCACAGACAATCGGCGATCGAGGCCGATTGCACCGAGAGGACGAAGGCAGCTTCACCGGGAAATTCGGCCTGGACTTCGCTTTTCAAGGGCGCTCAGTGAGTGCAATCGAGCTCGAAAAAGCAGATTGATCGCGCTTTCTTTCAGATGCGGGGCAGCCTCTTAGGCGACTGCCTGCAGATAAAGCAACTGGCAAAAGGCGCCCGGGCAGATGGAACGGAACACCTTTCACAGAGCAGAACAAATGGTTGTCAGATGCATGTCCGCGAACTTCGATGGATTGAACCTGCCGTTGCTATGCGGCGCCTGGGAAATCAACCGAATCTGACTTTTCTGGATAGCGCCGCCAGGCACGAATTGGGGCGCTACTCATATGTTACTTGTGACCCATTCAGTAGCTACACGGTGAACAATGGACAAGCGAGTTGCAATGGCGTCGCTCTTGCGGGCAATCCGTGGGAAGCTCTCCGGAGTCTACTCGCTAGATATCCGCAACAGAACCGAACAGATCTCCCTCCCTTTCAGGGAGGTGCAGCCGGCTATTTGGGCTACGACCTAAACAGGACGCTTGAGCGATTGCCGGCACCTGCGATTGCCGGTCGCGCTTTGCCCGAGTGTGTCCTGCATTTCTATGACGTGGTTATCAGCTTCGACCATCGGGATCACAAGTGCTGGATCGTTTCTACAGGATGGTCGGCTCAGGAGCCTGCGCCTCAACTTGAACGCGCACGGCGTCGCGCCGATCAGTTCGCCGCCTTGCTTGACGTGCCGACGCCAGCTCTAAAGGAACTCCCTGACACCTTAGGCGCATGGCATTCCAACTTCAGCCTTGACGACTACATCGCGACCATACAGCGCGTCATCGGCCTCATTTTGGCCGGAGACGTCTTTCAAGCGAACATCGCGCAGCGTTTCACTGCGAGGATGCCGACCTCATTCGACCCGATTAGCTTTTACTGCCGGCTTCGGTCCCTCAATCCGGCGCCGTTTGCGGCCCTGTTGCGCTATGGCGAGCTCACCATTGCCTCAAGCTCACCGGAACGTTTCCTCAAGCTCGGCGCACGAAACGTCGAAACACGCCCCATCAAGGGCACGATAGCGCGATGCAATGATTCCGCGGAGGACCAGCACCGCGCGCAGCTCTTAGTCGCGTCCGAAAAGGACCGCGCCGAAAACTGCATGATTGTCGATCTTCTGCGCAACGATCTGTCGCGAGTTTGCACTCCGCACTCGGTCGAGGTTGCAGGGCTGTGCAACCTCGAATCCCACGCATCGGTGCACCACCTAGTCTCGATTGTCACAGGTGAACTTTCAGAGAGCCAAGACGCCGTCACGCTGCTGCGAGCTTGCTTTCCAGGCGGCTCGATCACGGGGGCGCCGAAAGTGCGATCGATGGAGATCATCACGGAAATCGAGCGAGTGGCTCGACAGGTCTATTGCGGGGCAATCGGCTTCATTGGCTTTAATGGGCATATGGATACCAACGTCGCGATTCGCACCGTAACTATTGATGGCGATCAAGCCATGTTTCATACGGGGGGCGGGATAACAGCGATGTCGGATCCGCAAGCCGAGTACGCCGAGACGCTCGCGAAGGCACAGCGAATCTTTGAAGCTTTTGGTGCTGAGATACCTGGTCCGCTGTGATCCTCATTATCGACAACTACGACTCTTTCGTCTTCAACATCGGCCGGTATTTTCAGAGGCTAGGCGAGTCAACCGAGGTTGTCAGGAACGATGCGATCAGCGTCGCCGACGTGATCAACCTTGATCCCCGCGCGATCGTAATCTCTCCTGGTCCCTGCACTCCAAGCGAGGCCGGAATATCTATGGCTGTTATCCGCGAGCTTTCCGGACGCATCCCGATTCTCGGAATTTGTCTCGGACATCAATGTATTGGACGCGTTTTCGGCGGACGAGTGACGCGAGCACTACGCCCCATGCATGGGCGGTCCTCTCCCATAATGCACGAAGGGGGGCCGTTATTCGAGGGACTGCCTTCCCCACTTTCCATCGGTCGTTATCATTCGCTTGTGATCAAGCTCGACTCGGCCTCCGCACCGCACCTCATGGTGACAGCGCGGTCCGAGGAAGGCGAGATCATGGCTCTCGCACATCGCTACCAACCAACTTACGGCGTGCAGTTTCATCCCGAATCGATACTCACCGAATACGGGTATCCGCTGTTCAATAATTTCTTGCGGCTCGCAGCCGGCCGTTGAACCGAGGATGTAGGCCAAACAGACATGAGCAGCCAGCTGAACATCCCCCAAAAGTGCCGAAGCAGCCAAGCTTCAGCGCTTGGTCGGGAGAACGGCCTGAACACCGAACGAGACGAGGCTCATCGGCGCTTGCGGCCGCGGATGTCCTTCTCTGTGGCATAGAACTCGGATGCTTGAGGGTTTCGCCCGCAATAAGCGCGGGGCCAGGGGTGGCGAGTTCGCAGAACTTACGCTGGATGTAGGCCAACAGAGTGCAAACTGAACGTCGGCCCGCTCGGCGAGCTTGCCATCACGTAGCAGTCGACCTGGAGCATCCCATAAGCCCTGCCGGATGGGCGATGGCCGGTCGCTTTTGCGAGCGGGGCATAGACATGGGCATCTTCCGGCGGACCGCGCCGCTCCATCGCGGGTCGTCCGCGGCATAGGCCCAAAGCCAACTGAGCTCGGCGGTCTGTGGGCTGGTGGGACTTCCAACGATTGGGTCTGCTGCCTCACTAGAGATCAATCGCAAAGAAACGTGTGAGAAGTCGCGCGCCGGTGCGGCGCCATGCGCTGAGCGGATGCGTTTTGCAAGACAGCGGCGCGGTGTGCGCTGTAACCGCCCTTGCGAACACACGGGTTCGAGACGGTAGCTAATCTCTATCTTTTTCGTTTGTGAAGTGCTGCGAGCGGGCGAGTGGCCGACTTTTTGGTGTCGATTACCCCCTCGTTCACAAGCGCCTAGCCCTAGGGATCGATCGCATCGATGCTTAAAACAGCGGCAGAGCCAAAGCCACTAGTTATTCTCAGTATGCTCCGGACCCCGCGTTGACTGCCAGAACTCGTAGGAGAACTCGGTTCAGGTTTTGACGTATCCTGCAGCCGCACTCTGTGGCGGGCGCCAGAGCCACAACTTATCGACGGCAGGCCCTCGATCCGATGTTCGGCACCACCTCCTTGAGAGCCGTGATGCAAGCTCCCGTTACAATTACGACCACGACTTGGAAGCCGGTGATCGCTATTAGCAACTCGACTGACGAACCTGAACCGCCACGTCGCGGATGAGACATGATGACTCTGGCGCCTCCTTGGCTTGGCTCGGCACCGCTGATTGTTTTTGTTGGCAGGAACCGGCGCGGCAACTGGGTTGCCCGCGAACAAGGAGGCTCCTTTGGCGGCCTTTTTGTCAGCCGTGACCAAGCTTTAAAATATGCTCTTGTCGAGAGCGGCCACCATCCAGAGTGCATCATCGAGGTGACGCGTGAGATCGAACTCGATATCCGGACCAACTCACGAACTACATGAAGAGCGTAGCCGGCAAGCCCCATGATGGGAGCCCCATCGTTCATGTCATTATAATTGTCCGACCTTCGCCTCGTGATAGTCTGAGGAGCAGCGGCTACTCCGGCTACTCATTCACCAACGAATATTGACGGCTTCGAGGTAAGCTCGCTAGACTCGGCCGGCCCGGTTCCTGCACGTTCTACCAAGTCTCGAGCGTTTGCGCTCGACACAATGTCAATTGAAAGCGGCAGGCAAATCGCACGCTAGCGAGCTATAGTCTTCTCAGCGATGAGAGGAGGCGAGGAATAAGGCAATCGCTGCTGATCGAAGAGAGGACGCCCAGACGGAACCACTAGGGCGTGACCGTTCCTTCCTGCCCGCCCACCGCGACATTGCCGCTGCCCAAAGTGGTCGGTCTAAAGTAGGAGCACCTGACAGGGCGCCTAGTCTCGCGCGGCAATAACCATATTTGACGGTACCGCACCCGCCATCCAGGCGTTGCGAAATCTCCTCAATGCCAGACGGGCCGGCGCGGCCGCGCGAGTTATCGATTCGTGAGAAACTAAGCACATCATAACTGTTCTTACTCGGGACAAACCGTGACAGCACCGCCTTTTACGCCGCCGCCCCTATACCACCAATACTGTCCGCCCCGCCGCCACCGTTGCTGCCGTCCCTGCATCTAGTCCGCGGCAGAGAAGCACAATATTCAGCAGAAGAGGTGGGATTAGGCGAACTCCTTTTTCTTTCGAAGTATCATTCACGACAGGCACATTGGCGAGAGACACCGGCTCACACCAACTTAGCCCTACTGCAGGCTCTTGTGAGATAACTATTTGAGAGCTGTCGACCCGGCCGCATATTTTCAAAGGCTATGGAAGACAATGAAATGAAGCTCGTTGACTCTTCTTTGCGCAGCTCAAGCGGCGCCAACTGTGTTTATTGGAACGAAATCGCCACGGCAACTAGGTTGTCCGCGAACAAGGCGGCTTTTCTGGCGACATGTTCTTGAACCGTGTCCAAGCGTTCGAGTACGTTCGCTCTGAGATCTGCTGTGGTCCAGAAGTCATCGTCGAGGTGTCGCGCGAGATAGACTTCGATATCTTCGACGCTCCTCCGGCAGCCCAGAGACGCGACACCTGGAGATCGTCTATCTCTAATCACCGGAACCGTGTCGAGCCCGGTTAGGTGATCCACTGCCGGCCTCATGGTTCCTATGCAGTTGCAGTCAAAACACTCCTGTGGTTGAGCTATACTCGATTGGCCGAATCCGCAACTGAGGTCTTAAAAGGACTTTGCGCCCATCAACTCACAAAGCCCTGTCGTCCTGCTAAGATGAGCAGGAGGCGTATTACCAATTATGAGTTTGCCGCCGCTGTATTTCTGCCTGTGAGCTCCTCTTGGGAAAGCATCTTCGTACCGATAATGCCGGCCCTCTCTAAAGTAACCAGCTCCGCATCGGACATCCCAAGAAGGCCTGATAGAATCTCTCTGTTATGCTGTCCGAGCGTAGGTGCAGCTGTGCGGATCGAATAGGGTGACTTTCCCTCTCGGATTGGCATCGAAGGCTGCGGATGCAGGCCTATGAATTCACGATCGATTTTCTGCAGAAATGTGCGTGATTGGAGGTGCCGATCCTCGAGCAAGTCAATTGGCAGGCGGGCCACGCCAGCAGCCACCTTTGCATCCTGCAGCTCGGACATGGCCTCATCCGCGTCTCGGACTCGTGCCCATCGCGCGAGTTCCGTCTCTATAGTATCCTCAATCGCCCGCCGGCTTTTTGCCGTCCGTAGCGATAGGTCCTTTGCCCAATCAGGCCGTCCAATCAGAAGAGCAAGTCTATGCCACATCCTTGCATCTGTCGCAGCTACGACAATCCAGCTGTCCTCACCTGCACATTGGAAACATCCGTGCGGCACAAATTGCGGATGCCGGTTGCCGTAACGTTCAGCTGGGGTACCGGTCGACTGGACCGTGATCCAAGGCGCGGCGAACGGTATCATGCACTCGATTTGTCCCAAGTCAATGAACTGCCCCCGCCCCGTCTTGCGAGCGTGAATCAGGGCGATCAGAACTGCGGCGCAACCATTTAAGCCGCCGACCGGATCTCCGAAAGCGGGGTGAGTCATCGTGGGTAACCCTTCGGGAGGACCGATTACGCCAGGCAAACCCGACCCCTGCTCGAGAGTCGATCCGTAGCCTCGGCAGTTGCGGTGGACGCTGTCAGCACCGAAGGATGACATCGATATCACCACGAGCCGAGAGTTCAGTGTTTCAAGCACTTCATACCCCAGGCCCAGGTTCACCAGCACGTCGACTGAGTAGTTGCTGACGACAACATCGGCTCCGGTCAAGAGCCTTTTGGCAATATCCAACCCTTGAGGTTGTTTCAGGTCGAGCGTTATACCACGCTTGTTGCGGTTCATGACGCAGAATCGCGCTGTCTTTTCGTACATTTGGTTACGAATATAATCAGACCGTCGGTCAAAACCGCGCCACCAGTCTGGATATTGGACCGCCTCGATCTTGATAACATCGGCGCCGAGATCAGCTAGCGTGCGGGTACACAAAGGGCCAGCCCAACCCATTGAGAGGTCGACGACTCGGACTGTTCGCAGGGGGAGGTCGCTGTTTCCGATGCAGCTGGAGGAGCCAAATTCATTTCCGGCTTGGCGCGCTCCGAAGTTCGCGAACGCCTGCTGCTCTCCAGGGGCTGGAGCCCTTCCCCCTCTGCGCGGCGGGGTTTGCGTGAGCCGCTGTATCGAGCCTGCCGTCAGCGCTCGTTCACTGCCAAGCACAATGGGTACCACTGCGCCTCGAGCTTTTTTCTCGAAGTCATGGAGAAGATCGGTTATTGCGGGCACCGGCACCAGTGGGATCTTCCGTTTTAGTCCCTCTTCGAACCATTCCTCGGCCGTACGCGCCTTCAGTCTCGGCATGAACTGACCTTCAATCGCTTCCGCGTACTGGAGGCGGTCTTCGCCGAGACTGAGTGCCGGGTCATCACGCAACGCTGGCAGCTCAAGCATATCGCAGAATGACCTCCATTGCTCCGGAGTACCTGCCGTAACGCCGAGCCAGCCCTTTTTGGTTTCGTAAATGCCGACCGGAAAGCTCGGCCAGAAACGATTGATGCCGATCCGCCGCGTCAGTTCATCGCGTCCTATGGACTCTGACATGAGAAATTCGCTAAGTGCGAGGGTCGCTTCGTAAATGCTGAGGGACCATGATCGACCTGCCCCGCCCTGCATTCGCCCGATCTGCGAGGAGGCAACCGCGATGAAGCCCCACAGCCCGGCGAGGATACCGGTCTGAAAATCCGGAGCATGCAATGGGGGCCCCTTGACCGAGCCAACCAGCTTGACGAGACCCGCGAGCGCACGAATGGTGGAATCTGTGGCTGCAAACCCTGCATAGGGCCCCTCGGACCCAAACCAGCTCGCAGTGAGGTATATCAGTTCGGGACGCCGCTCGCGAATAGCGAGGATGTTGATCGGCGGGCAGTCTGCAGGGTCAACGTCCCGCCCATCGATCACAATATCACAATGTTCGATGATTTCTGCCAAGCGGTCCATTGCGTCCCCGTCTTTCCGGTCGATGATGGCGCTGGACTTGTTGACGTTCAGAAAGCCGAACCATGCGCTGTGGCCACCACGCGTGAGCGGCGCGCTTCGGCGAAGAGGATCGCCGGATGGCGGCTCGACCTTCTGAACATGAGCCCCGAAATCGGCAAACAAGCGTGCGCAATAGCTCGTGGCGGCTGAGCTACCGATCTCGACAACTCTCAGATGCGATAATATTTCCATGGAGGACTCCGACCACGTTAACCTTGCAAACCGACACAAGCTCCTCTTAGCGACGCAGTATCCGACTCAGCCGAGGGAGATCTTAGGATCACCTGTGTCCGGCCGGCCATTAGAGTGATAGAAAAGCGCTGATCGGTGCAGCACCGCTCTTCTACGCTAGCACCCACACCCGGGCTCTCGATCCACCCGTAAAACTCTAGGAGATACCGTCCCAAGATCCGACATCAACCGGCACTCGGTTGCTAACGCTCTCCGTCGACAGGCAGCAATAAACGTGCCGGTCCGTTTCATAGTAACGCTCTGCAACTGACTTGCGCTCGACCGCGCCGTCTCAGACGGAGGCATTACAACTGCTTCTGATGTCGGCTCTGATCGATCGCCGGTCAGGCACGGCTTGCTCCCGTTCCGATGTTGTCGAGTCGATCTAGCGGGACCCGTCAAGCGCTCCTTTGACACTCATCGTGAGGGCCACTCATCAACATCGGCCTTCATCTGAATGATGATCTCGGCAATTATGACATAGGGACAAGGGGCACACGCTGGTTGGCCCGCCGTGTGTCACATGTCCTACAAAATGTTGCAAAGCACTCTCATTCACGTGCAAAACCAGAACATCTTCTCGTGCTAAAGACGGCATGATTATTGCCAGTGACACCGGGTCTCCCCAGAGCGCGACGACCATCCAGGCATTTTCACGCGAGCGATTCGTGTGATCCAATCTAGCCCACATTTCTAGCCCACATTGCTGCGCACGCCGTGGGATCGTTTCTAACCGGAAATTCTCATGCAAGAGTCGCTCTCAATGCCGTCTGGATCGCCTGAGCTTTACGAGCTAAGTCCGCCCGCGAAGGAGGCGCTACATCCAATCGATCGCCAATTCCGTCTCGGCGAGCTCGCATACACGTCGCTGAAGGAAGCACTTGTTCGCGGCCAATTCCGTGCAGGCCAGAAGTTGACCGTCCGCGGGATCGCGAACGCCCTCAGCATTAGCACCTCACCCGCCCGAGATGCGATTATCCGATTGATCGACGAGGGAGCACTTGCCAATGCTGGACCTAAGACGATTGTTGTCCCAACGCTGACTCTCGCCACGCTGGATGAAGTGACTTCAATTCGGCTGGCGCTTGAGCCACTAGCTGCATCCATTGCTACGGAGCGTATGGATCGCGGCTCCGTTGAACGGCTAAAGAAACTGCACGCGCAAATATCCGATGGGGCCAATCGTTCTGCAATGCTAATGGCAGATAAGGCCTTCCACTTCTGTGTATACGAAAGTGCACAAATGCCGCGAATAGTAGCGATGATCGAATCGCTTTGGATGCGACTTTTGCCTTCGTTGAACGAGCTTAGCTCAAGTACCGGAGATCACCAGTCTGGTGCTGCTAATCATACGCAAGCAATAGTTGGCCTTCAACGTCGCGATAAAGCGCTCGTCCACGCCGCAATAGACAAAGACATACGAGACGGATACCAACGGTTGGTGGGGCGGCTTAAACAACAGCGGGCCGCATACCGGGGACCTTAAAGGAGTTGAAGCGGCTGTTCTTTGAGATTTGCGAGGAACCACCAATAAGTGCCCTTTGGAAGCTACCTTTACCGCTGGTGATTCTCCTTGCGATGATGTGGCCACGCTGCAGGTGATGCTAAGCGCCGAGCGAGCAGGCTGGTTGGCCGCTGAACCCGGGCCCACGCGAGACCTTGCTGATCGGGAAGCTCACAATTCACGGTCAAGAAGCTTTGGCGCGAAGTTCGGACCGACCGAGGTCCATGTCTTCGCAACCAAACGCATCCACGCCTATGACACCAAAGTGCCGATCCTAGCCAACGGAAGGGCCCAAACAGGATGCAGCAGCATACCTGGCGGCGGCAGCCGGCGCGCTGATCGCCGGGATACAAGGAGACCGCGTCTTGTGATTTTCTGGCCAGCGAGTCCGGTTGCGAGGTCAATCACAAGGGCTGCCCGACCATCGAGGCTGCGTGCTTGGCACACGGCAGGCGCAAGTTCCTTGGCGCCACGCTGCTCAGCACGGCGCGGTCGCACCCGACGCGGCCAAGCGTCGATGTTCTATTCTCAAAGTTTTTACTGCGCGGGAGCGATCGCGTGTGAGCTAGGAGCGTAAACGCCCCTGATTGTCGAATTGCTGCGCGAGCAGCGCGCGAGCTCTCTAGGATAACGACAGACCGGAGACTGCGTCAGCCGCAGGGATACTTTTAACCGCTTCCTTGTGCTGATGGCTTTGCATGCCGAACAATGCTGCTGAGCATGAGCTCGGAGCGGCCACCGTGCGTCAAAAGAACTGACCTGGACCGGCCCGATGAAGACACGGCGTGCCCTTGCGGTTTATAGCTTCATGGCAGCCGCCAAGCTGAATGATATGGACTCATAGGCTTGCGGACTTGACGACCCGCCTACCGGATCAGCCTACGAAGCCCTGCTCCCTTGCAATCGGCAGCCTCGAATGCGTCGCCCACACCGCTTAAGCACAATCAGCCTTTCTCGAGAAGATGGCTTAGCCGAGTGCTTCCACCGGGCTTGTACTTCCGATCTCGACGACGCCCGCGCTAATTGGCTCGCCTACAACGGTCGGCCCGCCCGGTCGTCGCTGAATCACTTCATTCCCCAGACCCACGCCGCCCACCTTACCGTCCACAAATTCGTCCGTTGCTCGAGCCGCGCCACTTCGTACAACACTCACCAAGATGCTGACGCGGCTGGATCACAGTTCAGCGGCAGGTCACGCTGAACCGTTGCGAACGTATCGCTCAAGATTTCATGACGCTGAGGGCAAGACTCAAGTACCTCTACTCTCAGGCCGATTTACCCCAAATATCTCGGACTAGGACCGTTTTGTTATACGTACTGAAGTGTCTGTCACGCCGGTCTCTCGTGTAGCGGTTCTGTTCGCGAGATGCAGTCGCAGAGTCGCTCTATTTCGTGGGCCTCATGATCGGCTGTCAAGCACACGCGAATCCCCGCACTACCTCGCGCCACCGTCGGGAAAAATGTAACCGAGGTGTAAAAACCCGCCTTCAGGAGTTTCGTAGCGGTTGCAATTGCGTTCGCTTCCGGTCCCGTTGTAATCATTCTGATAGGAAGCGAATTACCTCTCTCCGCGGTCGGAATTCTACGGTCAAATAGTTCGATGCGTTCGGCAAGACGGCCTCGTCGGTCGTTCAGTTCTTCGGAGAGGTGGATCTCGCAGGACCCAAGCGCGGCACCAACCGCCGCAAGATTTGGGGCCGCCGAGAACGCATAGGGGATCGCATACCGCCGCAACAAAGCTTCCTGTTCGCGCGTTCCGAGCATCAACATTCCGCCCGACGCGCCGAAGCCCTTTCCCAGAGAGGCTGCTATGATCGTCCGGTCACCAAGCTCTTTGGGAAATTGAGAACGGGCAAAGCCTTCCCCGTTGCGCCCGAACAGTGAGATGCCATGCGCATCGTCAATATACAGGAAGAGCCCATAGCGTTCTTGAAGATGTCGCAGATCCTGTATGGGTGCGTTCCCTCCCATGGAGTAGACGCCATCGCATACATAGGCAACAACCGGATGCTCACGGCAAAGAGCCTCGAGCGCCTCGACGTCATTGTGAGCGATGGTTTCTACCTGCGTTTCGTCAGCCACAACAGGTTTGTGATAGGCCAGCGATATGTGAGCTTTCCGGTCGAACACAACGACAGGCCTCTTTCCCCCTGTTAACTGGCCTGATGCGAGCAGGGGCATCACACCAAGATTAGCGAGCATAACCGTCGAAAATGCGAGCACCCGAGCGCCAAACATCTCCGACAGGGTCTCCTCAAGCTGTCCTAGAAGATCGAAATTGAGGCGAGTTCGCGCACATGACCAATGCACCGAATGATGGGCTTTTATCGCCTCGACGGCGCCTGCGACGACAGCCGGATGGTTGTCGAGCCCTAGGTACGAGCAGCGCACAAAATCCACTATCTGCTCTCTTCTGTTGAGCGGCCCCGCACCCAAAGCAAAGGAGCGCCCGGTCATAGAACGTCCCTGTATGCCCATGAGACCAGCCGCGTGAGCCGCATCGAAGTACCCGCGGCTTTCACCAATCATATAGGGCGTATTGCGGAATTGCCTTGCTCCGCTGAGAACGTGGTGTGTCATACCCCGTCCATTTTGGTTTATTCCCAACATGCATACTCTCCTCGAACCCAGGTCATTCACACAGTTGCAAATCCGCGACGCGGAATATCGGATTCGCCTCTATATCCGCGGCTTAGGCCGCTTGGCAGCTACCAGATCGACTAGGTGTGTTGAGGACTACACGTTCACCGCTGTTATGGCGGCGACGACGTCCGGGCTAATCGTGATTAGAGAACGTCCAGCGGGACAGAACTGCGATTCTTGGGTCAGCACTATTCGGCTCACCGGATAGACGCGCCCCGTCCTAGCTCGTAGTAGCCCGGTACACTTATCATCGGGATGCCTTTTCGTTGCGTGAGAGCGCTTGGCGCCTTTCCCGAACTGCTCCACCTTCGACGTCGGATGCTGCAGCAACTCTTACGGAAATGGAACGAACAGCAAGCCAGCTTGAAAATGGTCTATGGGCTTCGACGACACAGACGACCTCCGTGTAAATGGCGAGCGCGACACACTTTGCGTCGGCTGCGAACGAGCTGCAACTCGCCTGCCGTCATGCCGTATATATGTCACACTTCCTTCTTTCGAACTCGAGACAAAGCCGCAACATGGCAACTACAAGAAAGGGTAGTTGTATGGGTCGCACGCGACTGACACGATCGACATCAAATGGTCTGATGCACTTCGCTTGACAGGTTGAGACGCGCTGCTCGTCTGAAATGATGAACAGCTGCTCGTAACGACCGAGCGGAGTTGCTATTGTAGTTCTGCGGCTTAGTGGCGCTCCAATGCTCCATGACCAACAGACCCGCACTTCAGTGCAGCAAGACGCTACAGCCGCGAGGAAAAGCAACGCATGATCGTGCAAACCGTGACAGGACCAATCCCGGCGGAGCGCCTGGGTCGCACACTGATGCACGAACACTTGTTCATCGCCTTTCCCGGAGCATCCTATGATCCCCGAGCGAAAGTTGATCGCACGACCTTTATCAAAGATGCAGTCCAACGGTTGTCAACATTACGCCTCGAGTATGGTGTGCATACCTTCGTGGACCCCTGTCCAATTGAACTTGGCCGCGACGCCACATTAATAAAGGAAATCTCCGAACAATCAGGGATGCAGATCGTCTGCACCACTGGATTTTACTACGAGGAGATGGGGCTTCCGAGCTACTGGCGCGCACGCAGCGTTGATGAAATTGCTGAGCTTTACATCAGCGAGATCACTAAAGGGATCGGCGACACTGGCGTGAAGGCAGGTGCGATCAAGGTTTCTACCGGCGCGCCAAGCATCACAGCACAAGAGGCCAAATTCGTCTCTGCCGCCTGCATTGCACACAGGGCGACGGGTGCTCCAATCATTACCCACACGACACGGGGACGTGCTGGCCCGGAACAACAAAAGCTATTCGCCGACGCCGGGATTGCCCTTCATCACTGTCTCATCGGCCACAGCTGCTGCAATCCGGATCCAGCTTACCACCGGCGTATCGTCGATGCTGGCTCCTACATTGGATTCGATCAAATCGGGATGTTCTACCATTTAAGTGACGAGACGCGCGCGGATAATTTGGCCAAGCTCGTGCACGACGGCTTTGTTGCGCAAATCATCATGAGCATGGACCGATTCTGCGCCAGACTTGGGAAATTCAGTTTCCACGCCACCCCCGAGTATACAGCTAAGGTCGAATACCTGAAGTCGAAGGGCCTCTATCAAGCGCACACTTATATGTTCACCGATTTCATTCCCATGATACGGTCGCGCGGTGTCAGCCAGGAGGACATAGATTCCATTCTGGAAGATAATCCTCGAAGGTTCTTTGCCGGCGACCAGGCGACAGTGTAGCCATGCAACGGAGCTGGCGGCATTTTCATTGCGCGTCACCTCTCGTCTAGGCGAGCGCAAACATCACACAATTGCGAGCGTCCAACGAGAACAGGCTCATAAATGGCGGTGCTATTTCTGACTTTGATCGCGGGCGCGTGCGCCGCCGCAAAGACCTCATTGGAGATCTGCTGCCGAACACTTTCCGAACAAGTACGAGAGCCGCTGAGGCGGGTAACATGCCCCTCGAGCGCACTAAGATAAAGACCATTTGCGGCCGCGAACTAGGATCATTCGATACGCTCTGTTCCGCGCAACTGTTGGGATGGTGGCTATACCGGGGCCCAACGAATCACGCAAAAACGCGCACCGAACTGTTAACACATCCTCACCTTTGGCGCCGGCCTGCGTCAGTCAGAAAACTACTGCGATCTCGGCATTTGAGCGTTGTGGTCTTCGGACTAGGTTCCGTATCACACTCTCGACCACAGCTCTAGCTGAGATCGCGGATGTATGCCGAAACGCGGACGTTTTTGCTTCAACGCCGTGGAACGGACAATCGTTCGGCCGGGCACACCTTGGCTAACAGCCGCCATGGAGCGTCGTGCGGAACTAAGCGATCCATCATTTCGACAATTGGTCATTGGAGGCACTACCATATACGGCAGTTGACGCCCCACGCATTTGTCGGGCACGGGATAAGCAGCCTTTATGGGCTGGAACGCTCACGCAAGATCGAAATGCCAGCCTGCAGAATGGACGCCTCGACATTCGCAAGGGTGTTGTTGGTAGCGAGATCTGACGAAAGCCCGAGCAGGCGCCAAGTTTGGAGATCGGCTCATTCCCGAGCCGCCGCACGTCGGTGAAATTTACGGAACATGAATCATGTGGTCAGATCAGGTGGCTGTCATCACAGGCGGTTCCAGGGGCATTGGGCGAGCGACCGCGCGCTTGCTGGCCAAGCGCGGAGCTGCCGTTTGTCTGACGTATAGAGGGCGTGCCGAGGCAGCCGGACAAGTTGCGGCGGAGATTACGGCTGCTGGCGGTCGTGCTTTGGTCTTGGGCGTGGATGTGGCGGATATTACATCCGTTCGAGCAATGATCGCGCAGACAGAGACGCAGCTTGGTCCTATAACGATCCTCGTTAACAACGCCGGAGTGCTGTATCAGGCGACGCTCGACACGTTCGACTACAATAAGTTTGAGTATATGCGTCGGGTTAATGCAGACGGCCTCATTCATACAACACGTGCCGTAGCGACAAGCATGCGCGCGCGCGGCTATGGGCGGATAGTCAACATCACCTCCATCGCCGCCATCGGCTCTACACTGCCCGGTAACGCATTCTACGCCGCCAGCAAAGCGGAGGCGATGATTTTAACCCGACGGTTCGCAATGGAGTTGGGTGACGATGGGATCACCGTGAACGCAGTCGCGCCCGGCTTTATCCGCACCGACATGACGCAAGGGCGACTTAGCAGCACGGAATGGGAGATACTCGAGAAGAGTGTTCGAAAGCAGACCATCATGGGCCGGATTGGGGAGCCAGAGGACATTGCGAATGCCGTTATGTTCTTGGTATCCCCGGACGCGGGCTGGTTGACGGCCCAAACGCTAGTGGTAGATGGCGGGAGAATGGATTATCTCGCCTCTACTTGACATGCTGGACTTGGGGTTCATCCGGAGGCTTTCGTCAGCAAGAGCGCATGATCATCGTCGAGTTCATCGCGGGCCGTACGTTGATCATTTGCTATCGGGAGGAGGGCCCTTCCTTCAGGGCATGAACCTACTTGTACCAATCAGCCAATATACCCAGGTCAACTACTAACGTGAGTGTTTGATGTTAAGCGGGCATTTGTGCCAACAATTGGCAGGTTAGGCAGAGTGCTTCGGCAAGTTCCGAAGCTAACATCGTAACTCTTTTTGGAGCCCCACCGGATCGCGAGCCGTTCTAGGCCAAGAGGCCGCCAGGCTACACGAGAAAGAGGATGTTCGAGATGGGTGAAACTTCAACGTTGGTCTGCCGGACGCTTATCGCTCGACGGCCGCCTACCAGCTCAACGTTGCAAGGCAGACCTGTCCGAGCACCCATTCACTCATCCGAGGTTGAGGAGACACATGGTCGGAACCAGTCAATTTCACTGCTCGCCCACGGCAACCTCTGCAAAGGACCTGTACCGCATTGGCGAAATACCACCATTGGGCCACACACCAACGCGCATGTATGCATGGGTCATACGTAAGGAGCGCCATGGAGCTCCCGATAGTGCGATGCAGGTGGAGGTAGTTGACACCCCCTCGATCGGTCCAGAGGAGGCGCTCATCATGATTATGGCCACGGGGATTGGTTATAATTCAATCTGGGCCTCTCTAGGCAAACCAGTCTCCCCATTGGACGTCCACCGCCACTCCTACCACATCTGTGGAGGGGAAGCCGCCGGGATTGTCTGGGCGGTCGGCGATCGAGTGAAGCAATGGAAGGTGGGTGACGAGGTGGTTCTTCATTCCCACCAGGACGACGGCGACGACGTCCAGTGTAATGGCGGCGATCCCATGTTGTCGCCTTCACAGAGGATTTGGGGCTACGAAACGCCCAACGGGTCCTTCGCGCAATTCGCAAGCGTTCAATCGCGGCAGATACTACCCCGGCCAAAGCATCTAAGCTGGGCGGAGAGCGCTTGCTATACTGGCACGCTTGCGCCTGCGTACAGGATGCTATTTGGTCATCCACCGCATGAGGTTCGTCCCGGTGACAACGTTCTGGTCTGGGGTGCAGCCGGCGGGCTTGGTTCAATGGCAGTCCAGCTTGTCACGGTCAGCGGAGCGAACGCGATAGGCGTCCTATCAGACGAATCCAAAACTGAGTATGTGATGTCGTTGGGAGCAAAGGGTGTAATCAATCGCAAGGAGTTCGGGTGCTGGGGCCGGCTTCCTGAAATCGATGAGCCCGGTTATCGCGACTACATGAACGAGGTGCGCCGCTTCGGTAAAGCCATTTGGCAGATTACAGGGTACGGCGTCGATGTAGATATCGTCTTCGAGCACCCAGGAGAGACGACGTTTCCAGTTAGCTGCTATGTCGCAAAGCGAGGCGGGATGGTCGTTTTCTGTGGGGGGACATCAGGATACAACTTTACGATGGATGCGCGCTTTATTTGGATGCGACAAAAGCGGATCCAAGGCAGCCATTTTGCAAATCCGTATCAAATGTGGAAAGCAAACCGCCTTGTTGTGGAGAGGCGCATTAAGCCTTGCATATCCGAACTATTCAATTGGGAGGAACTTCCGCGCGCGCATATGAAGATGTGGAGAAACGAGCACAAGCCTGGGAATATGGCGGTTCTTGTCCAAGCAAGTGCTGAAAACGCTGCAGAACGCCACTAGTGGTTCGGAGCTCACAAGAGCCAAGTATAACAACGGATTTTTCGGAAATTCAATTCGAAAATAACGCCCCGCGCAAACTCCTCTTATGAAGCCCCGCACGCGGATGGCGATCAGACACTCCGTCCGAGAGAGCGCCGTTGCGAGCGGCATTGTCTAGAACTACTTCTATAAGATCTGCCTACAGGATAATTTTCGTTCTCAGGAAACGTGCACGATGTAACTTGCTTTGCGGCTGCAGCCACGCGATCAGAGCATCAGAGATACAAACCCGAGCTCGACCCCTTGAGAGCAGAGAGTGGAATTCAACCTTTTTGGAAGCCGGAAAAGCGACACACTTATTCGTTGTTCGTAACAGCACGATCTTAGCGGTTGCTGCGATCTCGACCTCTTTATGCCGAGAGACAAATTTCGAGCTCACACCCTCCCGAATGTTTCCTGACCCGCAGCATTGTCCAATCCCTAAGGCGCCAGCTCGGCTCGGTGCAGTAGTTCGTTCAGGCGCATCTCAGCTGGAGGGACAGGCAACGCTTTGATCTCGCAGATGGCCGCCATTCGCTTTGAGCGGCGGCTCCGAGACACTTCATCAACGAACGGAGCTGAGACTCCTATTTAGCTTCGGCGCTACGAAAGCCCGCACCAGCAGCTAGTGAGGGGAAAACAGCAAGCTCGGCCCACGAGAAGAGGTCCACGCAATGAGACACTGAGCGATCTCACTTCGCGCCTCAGCATACCGACTATCGTACAACAGGCCGAGAAAAGGATCTGGGTGTTATGATTTCAAGAGGACTGTATGAGGCGGCCGCCATGCTCCCCATAGAATCTGCGCCCGTTCTTTGCCATCTCCTGCAAAAGCCTTGGCGGGGCAAACCGAGAGCCGTATTTGTCCTCAAATCTTTGACACAGCCCAATAAACTTTTTCGTTCCTATAAGATCGATGTAAGACAGCACGCCGCCGGTGAACGGCGCAAAGCCAAAGCCCAGGATCGAGCCGAGATCTGCCTCACACGGGTCTGTGACGACCTGCTCCTCCATGGTGCGCGCGGCTTCTACGGACTGCACCACCAAAAAGCGCCGCTTCATCTCGTTGACGTCGACAGTGTCGGGGGCGAGATGCTTCGTCTGCAATTCCGCCAGCCCCGGCCATAGGCTCTTGCCGCCCCTTCCTCTTTCGCGATAATCGTAGAATCCCTTACTGTTCTTGCGGCCAAACCGGCCTCGCTTTTCTACGAGCTCGACCATCAATTTCTTGTCCTCCTGGTCGATGGCGGCCGGGCCTAGATCAGCTTCAGCCGCCTTCATAATCTTTAAGCGCAGGTCGAGAGCCGTTTCGTCGGATAACGAAAGCGGTCCGACTGGCATTCCCGCCAATTTTGCGCAGTTCTCAATCATCGCCGCCGGGACGCCCTCCAAGAACATCTGGACGCCTTCGCAAATGTAACGGGACACGCAGCGGTTGGCGAAGAAACCGCGAGAATCGTTTACCACAATCGGTGTCTTCCCGAGCTGCCGCACATAGTCGAACGCGGTAGCGACGGCGATATCATTGCTCTTTCTGCCCACGATAATCTCGACGAGCATCATTTTATCGACTGGGGAAAAGAAATGAATGCCGAGAAACCTTTCCTTGTCCTCGAATTCTTCGGCGAGCGAATTGATTGGCAGCGTCGAAGTATTAGACGCGACGATTGCACTCTGAGACAGGAAGGGCTGCACCTTGGCGTAAACCTGATACTTGGCGTCGCGCTCCTCGAATACCGATTCGATGACGAGGTCGCAGTCCTTTATCGCTGCATAGTCGTCGGTCGCAGTCATCCGGGATAGCGTCGCATCGCGATCGTGTTCCGTAGCGCGCCCCTTCCGGATCAGATCATCCAAGATCGACCTGGCATTCGCCTTCGCCCTGTTGGCGCTCTCCTGGGATCTATTGATGAGAACCACGTCAATACCCGCTCGCGCAGAGACGTAACCGACGGCCGCACCGACAAAGCCAGCACCAATTACGGCGAGTCTCTTCACCTTTCTTGATGGCACGTTGTTCGGACGATGCTTGCCTTTGTTCAACTCCTGCTTTGATAGGAATAAGCTTCGGATCGACGCCTCCACTCGTTTAGAGTGCAGAATCCGCACAAAGTGGCGCGACTCCATGCGCAGCGCCACGTCAATCGGTAGCTGCAGACCTTCGTAGAGACAGCTCATAACCGAACGCGCCGCGGGATAATTGTCATACGTATCTCGACGGTAGAAGGCGTTGCAGACCGGAAATGTCGTCATGCCAGCCTTGGAGAAAACGGAACCACCAGGTGGCGTAAATCCCTTCTCGTCCCAAGGGGCGATCGCCTTTCCGCCCTTCTTGATCCAGCTCTTCGCAGTCTTGATCAGATCGGGCCGCGGCACGATGGAGTGGATCAGCTTGAGCTCATTGGCGCGCTCAACGTTGATCGTCTCCCCCTTGAGCAAAATCGGGACCGCATCTTGAAGAGAAACGATACGTGGAACGCGCTGAGTGCCGCCCGCCCCCGGAAAGAGGCCGTTCTTGATCTCTGGCAAGCCCAGTCGAACGCTTGGGTCGCTCGCGGCGACACGGTGGTGGCAGCACAACGTGAGCTCGAATGCGGCGCCGAGCACATCTCCCTTGATGGCGGCTGCCCACGGCTTGCCTGATGTTTCTATGGACCGAAACAGGAGCGAGTAGCGGCGGCACCAGTCAAAAAGGAGCTGTTTAGCTGCTATCTCGCCTTTAGAGTTAACCCATTGGGCGTAAGTGCTTCTTAGACCTTCGAGCATAGACAGGTCTGCGCCAGCGGCTGGAGCCTCACTACCTAACTTCAGCACAACACCCCTCACAGAGGTATCTGCAGACGTTTGCTTCACAATCTGCTCGAGCTCTGCCGTCGTCGTCTCATCCAGAATGCTCTCCAAATGTCTTTGCGCTGTCCAGGAAACCTGCACGACGCCGTCACGATCTGTGTCAATCTTGAAATTCTTATACGCCATGCTTGTGTCCTCCCATGCCGGCTGCTTTGGGCTACGGTCATTCTTCAGTCGCGAGCGCCACCTCAGCATTCCTGGCGCCAGATCCCTCCACTAAACTCGTTCGATGATTGTCGCTGTCCCCATGCCGCCGCCGACGCACAACGTCACCAAAGCGGTCGTCTTGTTGGCGCGCTCGAGCTCGTCGAGTGCAGTACCTAGGATCATCGCGCCGGTGGCGCCCAGGGGATGGCCAAGCGCGATCGCTCCACCATTGACGTTGATCTTGCCAGGATCGATTTCGAAGGCCTGCATGTAGCGGAGTACGACCGAGGCGAAGGCTTCATTGATTTCGAATAAGTCAATATCAGACTTCTTCATTCCGGAACGATCAAAAAGTTTTTGGGAGACTTCGATCGGGCCGGTCAACATGATAGCTGGCTCCGAACCGATATTGGCGAACGCGCGGATCTTGGCTCGCGCTTTTAGCCCAAATTTCTCCCCAGCTTCCCTGCTGCCGACTAGTACGGCGCCCGCGCCATCTACGATGCCAGACGAGTTGCCGCCGTGATGGACATAGTTGATGCACTCGATCTCCGGGTGGGACTGGATCGCCACGGCATCAAAGCCTCCCTTTTGTGCCAATTCAACGAAGGCTGGCTTTAGCTGTGCCAGCGACTGCATTGTCGTATTTGGACGCAAATGCTCGTCTTTGGCCAGGATCGTGAGGCCGTTCAAGTCGGTCACTGGCACAACTGAGTTGTTGAAAAATCCTTGGTCCCACGCATAGGCCGCGCGCCGCTGGCTCTGCACCGCATACTCATCGACGAGCTCCCTAGAGAAGCCGTACTTCGTCGCGATTAGATCAGCGGCGATGCCCTGCGGCATGAAGTAGGTTGACACCGCAATTGAAGGATCCATCGCCACTGCGCCGCCGGATGAGCCCATACCGACCCGGCTCATGGATTCGGCGCCACCACCAATCACCAGGTCGTGCTGCCCGCTCATGATTTGAGCCGCGGCAAAATTCACCGCATCAAGCCCAGAAGCGCAGAATCGATTAATTTGTACGCCGGGTACGGCCTCGCCAAGGCCTGCCTTTAACGCGGCGAACCGAGCGATGTCCGAACCGGCCTCACCGACCGGATCGACTACTCCGAGGATGACATCGTCAATCGCACCTTCTGTCAGATTGTTGCGCTCTTTCAGAGCTTCGAGCGGCACCGTGGCGAGCCGCAGCGCTGTCACTTCGTGCAGGGCACCATCGGGCTTGCCACGGCCGCGGGGGGTTCGAACGTGATCGTAGACATATGCGTCAGCCAAAACGACTCTCCTAAAGGCGGTGTCCGTCGGTGACCCCATAGCTTATGAAAGTCTGCGGTGCTCCAGACCGCCGCTAGCTGGAGCCGTGAGCGCTCGCCGTTTCCGGCTTTTGAATGCACTCTCATTCACTTTCGCCACGTCTTAAGAGCAATGTCCGTGCCATAAGGCGCTACAGCCAACTCGAAAGTCGCCGCGTTCCAAATACCGCCGGATGGCGCGTGGATGGCGATGCAGAAGTAGCGACGATGTCTTGGAGAGGACAGCAACCGGTCTGGTTGTCTGAAGCCGCACAACGCACACGGCGTTCAAGCAAAGGTGTTAGCAGCGGATGGGTTAATTGCACTTGGCGGCGAAAGGAGAACGAGCGGGTTTATGTGCTGGCGGCGAATACGTAGACCCGTGACACCGAAGTGAATAGCCAGCAGCATGTGCACGAACCGTGATCCTGTGCGTCGCGGCCAGACATTAGCTGACGTCAGAACAACGCCGCTTTCAAAGTATTTCCGTTCAGACGCCATGTCCCATGCACCTCTGAGATCGGTCCGCTGGACCAACTCTCACTGAGATCCTGACATCAGGTCTAGTCTGAAACATCCTGAAAATATGACATTGAAATGAATGCCGACGCCTGCTGGTCATCCATTGAGGTGTCTGCTTTTGGTGAACGGAGAGCCTGCCGACTTCTGGTTGCGCGGTCGCAACTCAGTGCGATTTTTCAAGCTTCAGCGCTTCCGCCAGCGACTCCTCGAATATCTGCAGGCCTTCGTGTAGAGTTTCAAGATCAATCGTAAGTGCGGGCAAGAATTTGACGACCTGATCATCGGGGCCGCAACGCTCTACAATGAGTCCCTTCTCAAAGGCCTTGCGCGCCGTAGTCGCAGCGATCTGGGGCGTTGGGCAATCAAGCCCTAACGCCATGCCTCGGCCGAGAACGGCAAAACTATTCCCATGTCGCGATGCAATAGCCTCAAGTCGGCGCCGCATCAGTTTTCCCATTCTTTGAACGCCGTCCGAGAACGTCGTTGTCCGCCAATATATGTCTATGGCGGCGGTTGCAGAGACGAGGGCTAGGTTGTTGCCTCGGAAGGTACCCGTGTGTTCTCCTGGCCGCCAAACATCAAAACCTTCCTTTATCAACAACATCGACAGTGGCAGACCATATCCGCTCAAGGATTTTGACAGGACCACAATGTCTGGCGACAGGTCTGCAAACTCAAAACTGAAGAACTCACCCGTCCGGCCGCACCCCATTTGGATATCGTCAACGATGAACAGGGCGCCAACGTCTCTTGCTATGCCTTGGATTGATTGCAGCCATTCCTTGCTTGCAGCATTTAGACCGCCTTCGCCTTGCACCGTTTCCACGAGTATCGCAGCTGGGCTATCGATACCACTGCTCTCATCCAGCAACAGGCTTCGAAGAAAACTCGCCGTATCTACAGACGGCCCGAAATAGCCGTCGTAGGGCATGAACGTTACACCCGGTAAGGAAGCGTTGCTAGCCGCGCGGTAAAAGCGATTACCGCTTGCGGAAAGGGCACCTAAACTCATACCATGAAAACCACGCGTGAATGAGATGACGTTTTGTCGTCCCGTTACTTTGCGGGAAAGCTTCAAAGCTGCTTCAACAGCACTAGCGCCAGTTGGTCCTGTAAACTGGAATCGGTATTGCAGATTTCGTTCACGCAGTATAACCGAGCTAAACGTCTCCATGAACTGCAGCTTTGCGGGAGTGGCCATATCGAGCCCGTGGACCACTGCGTCCGAAGCCAAATATCCGTCGATAGCGGCTTTGATTCCGTGGTTGTTATGACCGTAGTTCAGGGCTCCAGCACCTGAAAGAAAGTCGATGAACTTTCGGCCATCGTTGGACAACATAAAGGACCCTCGAGCCCGACTGAAGAGGGCGGGAAACGACCGGGAGTAGGAGCGAACGTTCGATTCATATGCTTCAAGTTTCTCCAAGGCGCCTATGGTGCGTGGTTTGATCGCTATTTCGCCCATATTCACCTCCTGCTGACACGACGCGCTAGCGTGTGAACACACAACGTTTAGTTCTACTTGTGGCAAAAAGAACCTACCTGCAATGGCAGTATGCTTTCGGGTGCCCGGCCCCCCAGGTTAGCCAGATTGGAATTGGCGCCGAAAGTGACCGACGTCGCTTTATCGGAAGGTCGGCATAGGTATATTGCACCCGCGATCTGAAAGAGCACGCTCTGGATCATCCGCTAATCGAAGGCTAGCCTTTGCTGGCATGTGTCGAGAATTCGGCGCACCTAAACATACACCACTATCCAAGATTGGCTTAAATCTATCGAGGGGGATTGGTGGCTTGCTATCGGTAAACAAGCACGAAACGGCCCCGGGTTGCACTCGCGCAGAATCACTTTCTAATGATAGGGACCGCCTGTTCAGCCTATAAAATCAGGAGCGTCTTTACTCCCGCATAGGGTCATGAGCTGCCAGATACTAGTTGAAAGTCGGAGGATGATCGGGCTTCTTCATCCCTTCATCGTCCTTCTGATATTGGGCGTAATTTCCGTCCCAAACTGATTCTGCCGTGGCCCGAAGCTTACGAAAAATGCATCGGCGTGCCGGAAAGGAAAGCGATCCAAAGCGCGACCCAGCACTTCGCAGCTCCATAGGCCATGAGGACCGGGTTTTTCCGATCAAGTGGAGCTGAAGGGGCTGCCGCTAGGCGACGCGGTCTGAAGAATTCTGGTGCGAGAAATTGAGCAACATCCGCCGGCAACTCAGGCTTTTGGCGCTGCCCGCTTCGCAATGAGCTTTTCGGCCTTCTTTGTATATTCGAGCAGCTTGCCAGTCGTGTCGGTTCATTAGGTCAGACAAAAGCTGGAATTAAAGCGTGAACGAGCCGGTGCCCAGGCGCTATCCCGAAGCCCTCAGTCAAATGCGCCGTTGAGTGCCGAACACCCATTCCGCGATCCGCGACCCGCGAACTAGCACTAGCCGCGAGCTGCCTACTCGATCGGCCGTAAATCGCGAGCTCCACCTTGTGATCGCATATCTGGAGCGGCGAGATTCCAAATCAATCCCTCAAGTTCGTCCAGTGGCAGATGCAAGCTCCTGGCTATATCGTTCTTCGTTGTACGTTCTGCCGTAAGTTGAGAGAGCACCTCTCGCCAAATGATCGATGTCTCGCGCTCGATTCCACGCGGTTCGCCTTGTCGATACCCGCGCTTTCCCAATTCGATGCACAGAGACTTGTACTGCCATTCCGATAGGAGGCCTAGAGTACTCAACCGATATGACATGGCCATCGCCGAAACTCGCCATCGCGCTTTCGCGGCCAATACAGCATCAGCCTTGATCGGTCGCCGCACTCTCACTCGCACGTCGTTGGCAGGCATCAGAAACGCTGAGGCAAAGCTATTCGCCTCCCGTTCCACAGAGCGAAAGCCTTTGGGATCGCCATGCCTGTGCATGACCAGGTGGCCAAGCTCATGAGCCAAATCAAAAATGCTGTTTTCGGCGGTCTTGAAATTGTTCAAAAAAATAAAAGGCTTTCCGTCTCGCCAAAACGAGAAAGCGTTCACCGAGGCCGTATCTTCGGCGAGAGAAAATACACGTACTCCCTGTGTTTCCAAGAGTGCGAGCAAGTTTCCCACCGGACACTCACCAAGCCCCCAGAATTGTCTAAGCAAAGCGGCCGCAGCCTCCGGATCAGTCTCGTAGCTAAGATCGAGAAGATTGGCAGCGGGAAGATGAAATGTTTTGTCCAGCCAAGAGCTCAACTGCAAACCAAGGCAGCCAGCAGCAACGGCCGCATCCCTTTCCTTCGCGCTCATTTTTGAGAAGCTTCTAAAGCTAATGACGCCGGTATCGATGGCCTCAGGGTCGCGCCCTTCAAAAAATTCCTTCGGAAATCCCAGGACCTCTACCAATTTCATGACTGTCGTATCGTCGGGCGGATTGCTCCCGCTCTCCAGGCGAGAAATCGTATCTGCAGCAAGCCCAGTCCGCTCGGCTAACGCCTTCGCGGTCAATCTTCGGCGCATCCGCGCAAGGCTAAGCCTCCGAGGGTTGAAACTATCCATCTACGCCCTTCACTTACTTTCGGGCGATCCGCGGCTCGAATTCGATCATCCTATCATCTGGATGCGTAAGCGGGTTGTCGAGATCCTTTGGTCCGCCTAGAGGCAGAAAATTGCAGCAACGAAGTCCCGCCTCGCAGCACCGAACGCGTAAGCTTCCGCAGCGCCGTCCGCATCGACCATGAGATAGAAGAACTGCCACTCGCCAGTTTGTCGGAGCGCCTACTGAGAAAGATCGTCGAACAGACTGGCTCCCATCGCGCGTTCGGCTCCGGCCCCCCCCTCTTGGGCGCGGTTTCGGCAGAGGCGGCGCGCAGGCGGCATCGGCGTTTGAGAATGAGACTTTCACCTTAAAGCCTGTGGTCCTCGATTGCGTCCACGCAGTCTGACCGATCGACCGTCCATCGGCGTGCGCAAACTGGCGGAGCGCCCACGTCGCCGCCCCGCAGCATTGGCGGCGTGAAGCGGGGGGCGTGTAGCCCGGTCATGAACGGCGATGCCACGGGCTTCGAGAGTCGAGCTTATGGGCTCGAGTTCCCAAGCCTCACGCCGGGTCGCTTTTACGGCGTTCATAGGGTCAATGTCGACTTTTTCCACCTACTAGTATGTCAAAAAAGCCGAGTTTGGAATGGTGGTCCTGGTAGTCTCCTGTGTTCCGGGCCTAAAAATTCTGGAAATTGAGGAACTCTGGGGTGTTGACATCTGTTAACGGTGCGACAATAATCGGGTGCAAGGATGGCTAGGCCGAGACACCCGAATAAGGAGATCGAAGCCGCCGTTTCCTACGCTGAGAGCCAGGGCTGGTCCTGCATCAAGATCAAGGGCCACGCTTGGGGAAAGCTCCAGTGTGCTTTTCATGACAGAGAGGGCTGTACCCTATTTGTCTGGTCGACGCCGCGAGTTCCTGAGAACCACGCCAGGCAATTGAGGCGCGATATTGATCGTTGCCCTCACAAGGAAGAGGAGAAGAACGATGAAAACGTTTGAGTTCAGCGTCATCGCTTCCGGCCTCGATCCGGAGGCGGAAGATTTCGCCGACCGTTTCTTTGATGCTAGCTGCGATGATGCAACCCTGTCTTTCCAAAAAGGGCACATCATTCTGGATTTCGCTCGGCAAGCAGATTCGTTAGCTGCAGCCATTGTCTCCGCCGTGAATTCGGTAAGGACGGCCGGCGCGCAGGTGGATCGGGTTGAGCCGGATCCACTTGTCAGTCTCTCGGAAATCGCCTCGCGTACTGGTCTTACTCGTGCTGCGGTCACGCATTACGCGCAAGGCAAGCGGGGCAAGGATTTTCCGATCCCGGTAGCCCGGGTGACATCCGACAGCCCTCTTTGGGAGTGGTCGAACGTGGCGAAGTGGCTTTTCAGGAATGCAAAGATATCGCGCGAGGCGGCAATTGAAGCTGAGGTCGTTCGGGCGGCGAATGCTGCGATTGCCTCGCACTCGAACAGGCTGAGCGACGACATCGAAGGAAGTCTCAAGGCCTACGAACAATGTCTAGAAAAGGAAGCAGCCTGATCGCGTGCGGTGTCAGCGGTCGGCTTCATATAATAGAGAGGAAGGCATGAGCGAACACAAGAATTTCCACTTCTTTGTGGATGGAAAGAAGTTTGAGAGCGACCGCTCGTCAGTCTGCGGCGCTGACATCAAAAGGATCGCCGCTATTGACGCGACCTACCAACTCTTTCTCGAAGAGCAAGGCGATACGCCGGACAAGCCCATTTCAGACCCTGATACCGTCGTGCTAGAAGGCAAGACGAAGCATTTCTTCGCAGTACCTCCAGCGACCTTTGGCCATGTCAATCGTTGAGCGCCAATTCGCGAGGCTTCAGGAAGCCTATCCGATATGACCTGCCACTGTATTTTCATCCAGCGGCAGTTAGAGTCTCGGGGTTTTGTACGCCAAGTGGCGCGGATGGAGCAACGGACGATCGGCGGAGCTGGTCGGGGTTGCGCAGCCGATCGTCCGTTG
>Ga0214544_1001247_pt1 | contig 51976 bp, 42 predicted proteins | sample CNSS3metaG_FD_160074 | JGI IMG/M metagenome (GOLD analysis project Ga0214544, IMG submission 160074) | Root nodule microbial communities from cowpea collected in UCLA plant growth center, Los Angeles, California, USA - CNSS3 | ecosystem: Host-associated > Plants > Roots > Nodule | place: USA...
ATATATACATATATACATATATATATGTATGTATATATATATGTATATATGTATATATGTATATACATACATATATATATATACATACATATATATATATATATATATATATATATATATATATATATATATATATATATATATATATATATATATATATATATATATATATATATATCGGATGTATCCAATGAGAAATAATAAGAAGAAAGAAATCATCTCCTTTTAAACTTGAGAATTAATTACAATGATTATAAAGGAGATGAGAAAGTAGTGCTATGGCATCTCCCCTTCAACTAGAGCTTCTAACTTGCTCCACGCTTTTACAATTTATATGGGAGGATTGACTCCAACAGTTGTGTTTGGGATATTTGACACTTCTACTGTAATTGCCCGAAGACTAAACCCTATTTTCTGTATAACATTGTATTCTCTGAATGTACTTTATGAGACATTAACTAGTAAAATACCTTACATTGTTGCATAACTAAATTAGCAGAAACTCAGGGTTATTGATATTTTATATTCTGCTTTGTCTGAACACAAGTAATCCACATCTTCTCTTTGTGGTTATTACTAATCTCAAGCTTAGTGGCTTATTTGGAAATCTGAACAATCTAAACCAAATTTGTTATGCTTTGGTTTAATTTATAAAATATCCGTTATCAAAATTAAAAGAAATTTTACTTTTTATTTACTTTATTTTCCAGATTGCTAGGGTGTTACATCTCTTCTACAGGTTGGTTGTGCAGCCTAACACAGCTAGAGCTCACTCATTTGCAAAAGCATTCCTAGCATGTGGTGGGATAGAAACTCTTCTTGTTCTGCTCCAAAGGGAAGTTAAAGCTGGAGAAAGTGATGCTCTCGAATCGGTGGCAAAGAATCCTGAATTTAAAAAAAATGACAATGATGGTAGCAGTGAAATCGCAGAAACATATCAGGATGATGAAGGTTCTCAATCTGCTGATAGTTGCAGTAATATTGGTCCTAGTTCTCCTGATGTGTATATTGAAGAGATGTCACGTACCTCAGAAACTCCATCTGTCAAGAATTTGGGAGGCATAAGTCTATCCATCAGTGCTGACAGTGCTAGGAAAAATGTTTATAATGCTGATAAAAGTGATGGCATTGTTGTTGGGATTGTTGGTATCTTGGGTGCTTTAATGGTTTCTGGGCATCTGGGGCATGGTTCCCGCTCTGGTCTTGATACAGCAAGCAACCTATTGGGTGTTGGACTGCAAGATGGTGGAAGTACGATGTTTGAAGATAAGGTTTCTTTTCTTTTTTACGCCTTACAAAAGGCATTCCAGGCAGCACCGGGTAGGCTGATGACAAACAATGTCTATATAGCTTTATTGACTGCCTCGGTATGACATACTCTCTCTACCTTATCCCTAGTCCCTAGTCGATGCCAAATGTAGGATACTATTAGTGACAGTTAATTATATACCAGTATAAAAAGGGAAAATATTGTGTTTATTGAAATTGACATGTTTTATTTAGTATAAGCTTATTTTCTTTGGCCATTATAATCTTATAGATTTTCTTTCTTTCTAGGTGTGTAAATGTATGTTATTTCTTTCAATATGAGAAAAAATTATAATTCTTCCAACTCAATTCTGTATGATATAGCTCTTACATTCTTTGCTTTGTATGTGTACTATCCATGTTATTTGCATTGTATGACACTTTGAGATAAAATGTGCAAAATCTATTTAAGATTTTGTTGAAAGAGAGATAGATGCAAGAGATGTTGAAACTGTGTACACGTTACATGATTGCAAGAAATACATAGTAATTGCGATTACTACAGATAATTATAGGGAATTTTATGAGTATACATGATGTGATATGTTTTAATCAGATTCTAATAAATTGATTCTAATTAGATATGCCTATAATGATGTCAAAACTGTGACTCTTATTTTATTGTACAACTTTCGTAAAACTGCATTTTTGGGTGTATGTACCCCTAGCTTAAGGGTTGAGTGTTATAGGACAGTACTTTTCCTACATAAATGTATGTGTGTATATATAATATACATCAACTGAGCACAATAAACCACTGCTTTTATTATCACATCTTAATTCAAGTTGGCATCAAGAGACCCTACCTTAAAGCCAGTTTTGTGAGGTTAGGTTAAGCTTAAAATCCACTTTCTAAGATAGTATGAGAGCTTATCCTAGAAAGTTTTGTTGGGTCTATTTATTCACTTGCTTTTGGATCGCTATAAGACTACCCATAAATATTTATATCCAGTCCTTGGTGAGAGTAGATTGATTAGAGATATGATCAAATTATAATTTATAAATAGGTGTAAACTTCAACTTGCTAGCCAGTTTTGTGAAACTGAGTTAGACTCGTGAAAAATTTTGTAGGCTGTAAGCAATAATTAAGAAATTATTTTTCTTGATACAAAAAAGAAACAATAATTGCTATTTAATGAAAAATAAGATCCAAATAAAAGGAAATAAGTCTCCTGAAATAAAGGAAACAAATCTCCATAACTAAAGACTAAACAAATCTACCAAATAAACTCCAAATCCCAATCCCTTAAGTTTAGGAATTTCTTGCAAACAAATATATATTTATTATTTAGCCAATTTGTATTTATTGTATAGTAAATGTGCAATATTTACAGTCATATTTCAACATGCCGTCTCAAGTTGAGGAATAAATATCCTCCATTTTCAGCTTGGTTATGAGATTATTGAAGTATAAGGATTGCATCCTTTTGTCAGCACATCACATGTTGGTTGGACGGAATGTCTGACATGCATTCGAAACTTTCTTCTAATTTTCCCTTAATGATGTGTTTATCTATTTCAGCATGTTTTGTCCTATTATTCTGAATGGGATATGTGCAATGTCTATTGCTAACTCATTATAATATTAGAGCTTCACGGGTCCCTCCAAATTAACCTTCAAGTCATCTAAGATAATTTTTAGTCATAATAACTCACATAGCCCTTGTGCAATGGACCTGAACTTGCATAATCTGCATTAGGGTAGGCTTCAAGAATTAGTCTTCCATTTTTTTGAACAATATTTGTTTTCCCACGATGCTCTTGAAGTAATATAGAATTATTTAAGCAGCTTGAAGATGAGATTCCTTCAGTCCATGCATAAATTGGTTGATGAAACTCACTGAATGAACAATGTTTGGCCGTGAGTCAGATATATGAATCTTCCAATCGGTCTCTAATACATCTTTTTGTCCACTATTGGTTTGTCTTCAGCCTTACATAACTTATGATTAAGATCTATTGGTTTGCACCCACTTTTTCAAGTTTCTACCAACAAAGCAGTTATATATTTTTGCTATATATGAAAATTCCTTGGTTAGAGTAGGCTACTTCAACCCTTAGAAAATATATCAATCTTTCTAGCTCTTTTTGTTCAAACTCTTGGACTTGTCTCTGTTTCAATTCATTCTCTTTTTAATCATTTCCCGTTGCTATAATATAATCAACATAAACTACAAGGATTGTTACCTCCTGTTTTCCTCAATGTTTAGTAAAGAAAGTGTGATCTCCTTGACTTTGTAGCGCAATCCCCTCATAGCTTTTGTGAATCTTCCGAATCAAGCTCTAAGGGATTGTTCCAGTCCATAAAGAGCCTTTTGAGTCTGCACACCTTATTTTTTGTCTCCTTCAAACCTAGGTCAACTATTCATGTAGAATTTTGCTTTGAGGTTTCCATGGAGAAATGTATTTTAAACATCATATTATAGAAGGTTCCAATCAATGTGGGAAGGTATGGTAAAACAAAAAAAATCCTTACTGTATTCATTTTAGCAATTGGTGCAAGAGTGTCTTGGTAGTCTATTCCATAAGCTCGAGTTATCCCTTGGCAAACTATCTCATTTTGTACCTTTCAATATACCCACCAGCCTTATATTTTACTGTGATTATGCATTTGCTGCCAGAAATATTCTTTTGTTTGGGTTTGCCAACAATTTCCCAAGTATTATATTTTTCCAATCCATCAATCTCCACTTTCATGACATCTTTCCATTCTTTCTTTGTCAAAGTCTCAGTATCATGTTAGGGACAACAATAGAATTCAAACTAACAGTGCATCTTTTATGGTTAACTGATAATTTGTGTAGAGGATAGAAAGTTTGTTGTGTAGTTTCTAGTACCTTTCTGATGGCTATGAGAAGATCAATGTCATTTAGAGAGTTTAAAGTGTTCCCATCATCTGGTTCAAGTCTATCTATAGTTTTAGGTTCAAAACTTGGATTGAATTCATGAACATGTCACATGTATGGAATGCCTTTCATTCTTGTGTAGACATTGTTGAATCTTGGAAAATTGTTGATCCAGTATTTTCTAGTTGCAGTTCAGTGGCATTAGTGATATTATTAGTTTTAGCTTCTAATTCTGCCCTAGAGTTAATTTGCTGAGCCGTAGGTTCATTTTTGGAGGTTTCAATTAGAGCATATGACAGAGCAAAGGGTTGAAGGTGGTCATCAAAATCTTTTGAAAGAAATTCTTCGCAGCCAACATTGGAGAAAAAAAAAAGTCAATGAAGGTGATATCATTGCAGATATACAATTATTTAGATGAAGGGTTATAACACTTGTAACCTTTTGGAGTTACTGAATAACCAAGATAGACGCATCTAATAGCCTGCGGATAAAGTTTGTCCCTATTTTGGTTGTGGATGTGTACAAGAGCTGTGCAACCAAATATTCTAGAAATAAGGCCATCAGAGATCTTTGAGTGAGAGAAATATTGTTTAGGGTTTCAAGTGGACTTTTGTATTCTAGGATGTGTGAGGAAAACCTATTTATCATATATGCAGCAGTGAGGACAACTTCTCCCTATTAATATTTTGGAACTTTCTTCTGAAAGAGAAGTGCTTAAGAAAGTGCCTATTTTTCCTCTATATCACTCCATTTTGCTGGGAGTATAGACACATGAAGAATCATGATTGATCCTTTGTATTGAAAATAAGTATACGCAGTTTTGTTGAAATAATCCCTAGCATTGTTGGACCTAAATCTTTTTGTGTTGGCCTCAAATTAATGTTGAGTCGTTGAATGAAAGATGGAAATAACAATAGCCACGTCATATTTTTGTGTAAGTAAATGGAGCAAAACAACTCTTGTGCAAATAAAGACTACGAACCAACGGAACCAAGAGATACTAGTTATAGTATAGATTGTGCCCATATACCACTACAGATTAATTGGAAAGGTTGTGTACTTCTATTGTTGCTAATGCGAATAGATACACTCTTTCGTGTTTATCAAATTCACAAGCCTCACGGTGCAGTAAAGAAATCCCAAACCCTTATATTTAGGGGTTTCTTATAAACAAATCTATATTTATTATACAGTAAATGTGTTGTATTTATATCCATATTTCAACAAGACTTAAAATTCACTTTTTAGGAATAGGCTAAGTTTTGTCTTTTCTCATTATAGAGGAAGCATATTAATTGGAATAAGAAGGTAATACTCAATTATAAATGAAAATTTCCGTCTTATATTGTTAAAACATTAATACACCAAAGCCTTGAAGCCACATTGGATATCTATTTAAGATACTCACGTTTTCATTTGCCACGTTTTTTCTGCTCTTTTTTATTTCAGATAAATGCCTCTTCGACAGAGAATGGGCTGGATTTCAATGATTCTAGTCATCGCTTTGAGCATTCACAACTGCTAATAGCGCTTTTGCATTCCCTTCCATTTGCACCCAGGCCTTTGCAGAGCATAGCACTACAGGTAATGGCTTAACACTTTTTTTCACAATGTTCTTTTCTAATGTTAGTGTCTTCTTTTCTAATGTTCTTGATTTATGCATTTGATTTTCTTATAGCAATTTACTTATTGAAATACTTGCTTAATTTAGGAATTTTAGTTTCTTGTTAGACGCTTATTTTTTTTTTTTTGGATGTTCTAAGGGAATGTCACCAATATTTTAAGATCAACAAGATTGTGGTGCAACAAAAATAATTTCTTTACTTCCATAAGAGACTAGCTAAGTCTGATAATAAGATTAAAACTAATAAAAAGAAAGTGATAGGCTCAACTAGGTTCTATTTAAACAACAAGAGGAATTGAATCCAGAAAAACAAAAGACAATCTACCTCTTGGAGTTTATTATTGAGTGTGTTAACCTAGATTTCAAAGCACCTTTTCTCTCCTACAAAAAAACACGAACAATTTACCCCCTGTTTATATTGTTTAGTAACTAATTCTGTAACGTGACCTATCTCTCTCTTTTCCAAAGAAGTGTATGTGCCACCTCAAGAAGATGCCTATTTTTTCTTTCAGCAATGCTATTTTGTTGTGGTATATTAACACAAGTAAATTCATGAGCAATACTATTTTTGGAAAGAAATTTAGACATGTCATGTGTAACACCTCAATTTGGAATGTCACGGAAAGTTATAAAATGAACACGTTTAGCGGAAAATGATTATCGTTGAAACCGTACTTAAGCAAAAATTTCAAATTTAGTTATAAGATTTTGTAGTTTAAAACTTTAATTGTCTAAAAATTTTCATCCATCCTCTCGTCAATCTACTCCACACCAGAAGCATCAGAATATCACCTGCTCCCGTCTAATACACACGTGATACGATCATCACACACACAACAAATACACAAACAAACAAATAGGGCTAAGCTAACCACAAATAACAATATATAAACGAAATTTAGCAAAATAAGACATTTCAAATAATACTCAACATCACATCCAGCTAAAATACTTAAACATAGTAATCACAACCAAGCTTTGGTTTTCAGCCACCTTTTAACCACCACATCATCTAGTTTTTAGAACCAAACGGTTCGAGTCGTCCTGCCATCGCAGCACCTGACCTATCTCCCTTATTCCTCAAGAACTTACGAGTAACAACTTTGATGCATCGCACACCGAACACTATACTTAGCAACGAGCCGGAACTAAGACAAAACATCTTTGCTTTCCCCACTGCCTCGCACAGGCGATAAAGTACAACATTCAGACTAATCATCTTCCATTGTATCACACAGGCGAAGAGAATCTCTTTCCACTGCTCCACACAGGCGAAAGAGTCATCATTGAGTCTCTAGGTACAATGGAAAACCTCACAAAAATTAACTCCACCAAGATTTTTCAAGCAATGAAAAACAATCACAACATGCAACACATGAGAGCTAAAGATTTCCAACAAAACTACGGCCAAGTCTAAATACCCTTTGAGATCACTCTCGCTGGCAGGAGTGAAAACCAAACCACACACGTGTCCAACAAGAATACCGACCCGCGTTTGTCTAGCAAAAGAAATCAACTCTACTCCCCTCTAATATCCTACAATCTTAGGTAAAGCAAGAAATAAAACCTCTTGGTAGCACCTATGCATTGGCTTAAAGCAACCAACGAAATTCATGAACACATAGAAGGAACCCCACTAACGAAACTTCGGAAAATAAAGTGGAGAACGTAACTACCACCCAATCAGATGATGGTTGCATGAATTACTGGAGCAAAAACCGTATGCATGGGCACGGCATCATGTTCTAAGTTGCACTAAAAAGGCCTTGCATGGTTGTTCTATCAAAAGTTAGAGGTGTAATAAACACTAAGCTAAAATTGGCTATCCTTTACATGTGCATGCACCCAAAAGCTAAGGAAAGAGAAAATGAATTTATGTGTGGGCCCATGTCTTCTACCAATCAACTAGCATGTGCTATGAAAGAGACAAAGCTATTTCTAAACTAGCAATGAAGGACCTGACGTGATGGCAAAGAAAAGACCAAAGGAAGTGTGTAAAGCTACACCCAAAAATCATAAAGAAAGCAAGCATAAATATACGTGGGGTCCATGGTCTTTAAGCACCTAAACATGTATTAAGGGATAACGAAAGATGGAAGAAAAGGGTACTGCTCCTAAAAGCTTAAAGGGAAAGATAAAACTTTGCACGTGTGCCCATGTTCTTCCACCCATCAATTAAACATGTGATAGTAATTTTAAAGAGCACAAAACTGCATGCATTGTAATATGTAAAGGAAAGAACCCCCAATCCACCTAACCGTAAACATGCAAAACCAAGAACACATGCAAAAGTTGCCCAAAATGTAAAGAATGATGACAAAATGTATGTGATAATTAAGATGATAATTAAAATAAATAAAATAATGGCTTAAATCAATAAATTAATTTTTCCATGTGTGATAATTAAATTAAATAATTAAATAAAATAAAATAAAATAACAGCTTAAATCACTTACTAAATATCAACAACTTTTCTTTATATCTTCACTCGATTACTCTAAGTTTTTCCCGGGTCTTACATCATGATAGACATATTCTTTCTTATCATTAGCACATAAAGTTTTAATTTACTTTCCAAATTGTGTTTTTATTGTATGAAAAAATTTGTCAAATTAAGTAGAAACTTTAGATTTTTCTTTCATGAGAAAAATCTACGTAACATGACATGCTTAAGTAAATAATAGGGATTCCTTAGTGCTGAGAACTTTTTCACCTAAATTATCCCAAACAAACTGTACTAACCCCCTTTACTAATGTAGTATAAGGATCAACTTAGGTCAGTCCAAGGAGAGCTATTGCAGTGAGTTCATGGACTTGTTGAAAGACAGATTTTTGGGGGGTTTTCAGAAGTAAGAACATAAAGTAGTAACTAAAGGCTAGAATAATTAAAAAGCAGTTAAGATCATGACATACAGGCTATGAAACTAGAAAACAAAAATGCAGCTAAACCAGAACTGTGAGATGAGGTGTGTAATACCAAAAGGAAGATGCAATGGAAATTTGAAAATAAAACAGCTAAGAGATAAAAACAAGTACTATGGAGTCAATTGAATGAAAGCATAATTGCAATATCAAAAAAGAATTTAACCAAAAAGAGAAATGTGTAATAGAGGATAAAATAGGTACAACTTTCACTAAAACTGAGAAAATGAAAATGCAAGATTGGAATGTAAAGTGAAGGACATGAAATGCATGATCAAACTATAGAGTAAAAATAGATATCAAAAGAAAAAATTCAACAGAATAGCAAGTGCTCCAACCTAGTGCTGAAAAAGATGAAAAAGGCAACACATAGCATAGTAAAACAGTGCAGAACCAGTGGCTGAAATAGTAGTTCAGAAAATCAGAGATTAACACTGGATTGGAGTTCATTGTGCAAAGTCAACCATTGATCTCAGCACTAGTAGATAAAACACACGCAAAACCAGAATCTAGCATTAAAAATGGACAAACGCCCCAGGAAAACTAATATCATCTTAATCACTAAAATTAGGTGGAAGAGCAAAAAAGTCATAGGAAATGGAACAGTGAAAAGAAGAGCTTAAAACATATGGAGAATCAAAAACTAACAAGAAATCAAGACTACAACATTGTGTTTTCTCCTCTCCCCACTCAGAAAATTGAAGCAACTCTCTCTCTCTCTCTCTCTCGCTATTACATTCCTCCTCCCAGGTATATTTTCATTAAAAGCTAAACAGAAAACATCCCTAACAAAAATATGGAAGGTGCTAAAAAGTTGCTCCACATCTGCCAAAAAGCTTCTTTTTGTGAGTGTGTGCTGCTGCCAATTCAGAATTGGTTTCTGTGTTATCTGCTGATATAGCATGTGGATGGTTACATTTCCCTTGCTCAACCTCATTTGGGCCATTCCATGTGCACATTAGATGTAGAGGGGATTTGCTCCAAAGCTTTGCTAAATGCACAGATTTTGAAAGAAAAGCTTAAGCTATTTCTGCGCTTGTAATCTGCTGTGATCTTCAAATTAGAGCCCTTTGAGTCTAGAATCCAATGCAGAAAAGAATCAACTCAATTGGACTCTTGTAGAGAAAGTTATAAGCAAAACAAATAACAAAGGTTAGGGGTGAAAATCCTGCATTTTTCTGCTGCGTTGAGCGCCAACGAAACAGGGAGTACCCCTTCACAGCTGTTCTTGGTGATAATAAAATGGTGCTGAGCAGTACCATTACAAATAGCATGTTTTAAAAACGTGTCGGGCGCGAATAAATGGTGCTAGGCAGTGCTACAACTCCTAAACTTCCTAAAAATTGATAAACCAAGCTAAAAAAATGAAAGATAAAAGAAATATAAATCCTAATTGGATGTAATAAGCCTTAATATGAGAATATAGAAATTGAGTTATCACTTAGCCTCTTCTTAATTAAAACAGAGCAATAAGAAAAAAAAAAAAGCTCTGACAGTGGTAGCAGTGACGATAGTAACAATTCTGACAATGGCAATGGTGGAAGATCCAGCAACAACTCAGGCAAAAGGTCTGACAACAACTCTAGCAAAATCTTTGACTAAGCTCTGGTTAAAGCTTCGGCGATGGTCCAACAACATGTCCGACAAGGGTTTGGTGACATCTTTGGTGGATGACAAACGGGGTGAGTCAGCGGTGACAAAACCATGTGTTAGGTGCACTTTAGGAAATCCTAATATTTGAAGGAAATGGGTACACTTCAAGCAATCCTAAAAGAAATCATAACTAAGACGGTAAAGAGTAAATATGAAAGTATGGCTCCCAAGATCAAGAGCTCTAAATCTAACTTCAAAAGATTAATATAAAAGAAAGAAGATCAATGTAGTTAGCATTTATTCAAATTGATTCATGTGAAATTGTATATCAACCTTTATGTACAGAGAACTCTAACCCTAAAGTAACAATTATAAAGAGATCTCTAGAATCTTCTAACAACTATTAGCTTCCAGTTGCACACTTAATATTCTACCAACAACTTCCGGTAATGCATTAATATCTTACTAGCAACAAATTCTAAGGAAACAAACCGCTGTAATTATGGGATTGTTTTTAAATACATAATCCTAGTTTTAATAGCAAGATACACATATAATAAATATTAAAAATATAGCAAGGATAAAATACAGAACTTCCTAACATACATAATGAGTAGCATGATTTTGAAAGTTACCAAACATTGTTTTTAGGGCTTCCATTCCTGCCTGATAATTTCCAATGACAATTATATGATCTGAAATAGACAGTATATCCCCTTGAAGCCAAATGCTCAATAAATAGTATATGGTCACTAGGTGATTGTTTCAATTCATAGAGCGAGAAATCATGCTTTAGTAGACTTCCTTAGTTTTCAATCCATAGTTCATTGAAAACATAGATAAAAAGATTTAAGCTATGTTGGTTATATCTCACATTTAAGTCTATAGTCTCTCCATTTCTTCTGGTCTTATGAGCAAAGTATTGCCTTTTGGCATGTATTGGCTTTAAGTACATAGTTAAGTATTGCAGTGCATGCACTTGCCACTGCCATACATACAGAAAGTCTGTTTATGGAATTGAGTCCGATGAAGAGTTCCAGCAGTGCATGTACTTCCTAATTGAGAACTTGTTTCTGACCCTCTAGTTTTAAGCTCCCTGTTTATGTATGATTTCAGGATCTTCAATTTTTGGCTTGCAGTCATCCAGAAAATAAAGGGATTCTGACAAATATGGAGGAATGGCCTGAATGGATTCTTGAGGTCCTAATCTCAAACTATGAGGTAATAATTTATGAAGCTCTTAACTTTGCCTTTCTTTACTATCACTTCATTTTTCTTCAATAAAATTTAACAGACACTTATGTCTCCCGTTCAAAATCTCGAGAAAAAAGTTAACATATGGATTATTGCGAGGTCATGTGTCATTATCATAACATTGTGGCTCGAAAACAATGTTTGAAGCAAATAATTCACAAGGGTCTTTATGAATCGATTGTGGTGTTAATAAATTTGATTTTAAATGGTTTAAGTCTCAAAATTCATTTAAAAATGTTTTTTCTTTGAGTAGAAAAAACCTGATTTAATTTATAAATTTTGAAAAATATTATCGGGTTGTATTAGAAACCTTATATATGATCCTAAGCCGGGATTGAGATTTTACCTTTTGGATTGTTTTCATTGAAACTTATCTACCTTGGAATGTGGTGGAGGTTGTACTTTTCAGGATGGTCCAGAGTCCAGAGAGAGAAAGAGGAACGGAAGAGGAACATCTGAGAGAGAGAGGAAGAGAGGGAAAAATCTGATTTTAGATAGAGAATACAAGATCATGGAACTCTATAGAGCTTGAACCCTAAAGAGCATGCCCATTTGACATTCGTCTGTTAGTTAAAGCAGAAATAATATAACAACTAAAAATGCTACAGCTACTGAAAACACAGCATAATGAACTGCACTAGGTTTATACTACTCTAATACAACAAGGGTGCAAGAGGGCTATGTTTTCAAATTAGCGTGGTTTGAAAATAAATTGATTTGTATACATGTCAACTTGTGTAATGTTATTATTTATGCTGCATGTTTTTTTTTTTTTTTGATTGAACAGTTGGGTCCCGGCAAATCATCTGATTCGACAAGCCTTGGGGACATAGAGGACATAATATATAAATTCCTTGTTATAATGCTAGAACGTTCAATGCGCCAAAAGGACGGATGGAAGGTTTATTTGCATTATATTCGGCTACTGCCTGATCATGCCATAGTTTATTTTTTAATATTTTTATATTAATTCTTTGTTTCTTTGGTTGGAGTTCTAATTAATGAATGTTGTAATTTTAGATGAGACTTGACGTATAGTGCAAATAATTTTTGGTTTACTCGAATTTCATTGGTTTGTTCATAGCGCCTAATGTGTTATTTGATCACTTGGTGATCTAAGGTTTGGTTATATTGAGTTACGTATCACATACAAAATATATCTTTTCTTTTTTTTTTTTTATTTTGTGTATATATATATATATATATATATATATATATATATATATATATATATTTGAAGTAAATTTAGTTCGGCAGCAAAAGAAGGGGTTCTTGGTGCCATGATGTTTTGAACTCTGAAACCAATAAGAGTTTGTAGCCAAAGTGTCAAGTAAAATAAAACAGGACTGTCTTCTTTGCCCATCTTGATTTCTATTTTTATCAGGTTCATTCATTCTACTTCCTGTTGCTTAATTTTTGTAGGATATTGAAGCAACAATTCATTGTGCAGAATGGCTTTCAATTATTGGTGGATCTAGCACAGGAGAACAGCGAATTAGGTAAGTTTGTATCCATCAGGAGCTCGTTAAGTTTCTTTCTTCTATTACTTTATTCAGCTCCATCATGATAGTCTGTTCCTTTACTTGATGTTGTTTGACATTGGCAATATTTTGTAGAAGTATCCAAAAAGCTAATTAGCTCATTGGATTTGATAAAATTATCTGTTGACACAAATGATAAATATGAACATGTTTATATGATATTTTTATATAAATTTTATTTTTATTTTATTGACAAAATATATTTTGAGATAATTATAATTTTAGTTTTTGATTAATTTTAAACTCTTGTAAGGTTTTTATTTGTAGAGAGATTATTTCAATTATTTATTTAGTTTCAATTACCATTTTTTTTTGACATATTATGAATTTTACTATTAATTTTATATTATTTCTTCATATTTTTCCAACCAAATTTAAAATAAAATCAATTAGCATACACTTAAGTGGATGCCCTATTTTCCGTTATGTTGACTGTGATAGTTAAAATGTCTTGAAATAGAATTCTAAAATATCGTGATATACAGAGGGATCACAAGCCTTGGGAGTGACTGCTTTTCTATAAATTTTCAGGGGAAAATTTTCATTGCTATTAAATTATCCTATTTCATTGTTTCCAGTAAAATAAAAATTATATTTTCTTAAAGGTCCTCGATTTGGAATTGAAATACAACATATCATTGTTATATATGTGCCAGGTTGTGAAGCCAGTCCCAAGGTTAACTGAATTAAAGATATTCTCGATCTTTTGAAAATTGTAAGTTTCACTGAAGTTTAAATATTTAATAAAATACGCAGTCACTCCCAGATCTGCTCCACATTGATTGACAGGGAACTAAATGAGCAACAAATGATGTCTGAAAGACAGGCATGAATAATAGATTAGTGGCATTCTTGATAATGGATGAGCAGTTCTTTGATAACACTGATCTATGCTATTATTCTGCTGATATGTACTCTATTTTCTCGTTCTTTTCTGACATTTCCTTCTCTGAATTCAATGCCATAATCCTAGTCTAGCTTTGTGGAAAAATATTATGAAGAATTTTAGGCATATCTTTCACAGGATCTTTCTATACTATCTTATATTTCCCTTGTCTTGATGAAAAGTTTACACTGAAGAGATGCTCTTTTTACCTTGGTATACTGGTTTATGTGACCATTCTTCCTTGGTTCATGTATTGAAGGCGTGAAGAGTCATTACCTACATTTAAGAGAAGACTCTTTGGTGGCTTGCTGGACTTCGCTTCTAGTGAGTTGCAGATCCAGGTACATATTCTTCCAACCTTTGTTGATTTTTCTTAATGAACAGTTTCATTTTTCCCATTACAAGATATTTTGTCCTTTTCATCTTCTGACGTTTTTTCCCTACTAGTTAATTTTGGTTATTAATGTGTATGCTCATCTAGAAAACAATTTCTCAACTACTTACAGAAATGTGTGAATGTATAAAAACACGCACAAATGCAATTATATATATATTGTTTTTGTTGAAAAGAGTGGAAGGAAAACAGAAATAACGTCTACATTCAGGCTTTCCTTACTGCAGACTCAAATTATTGCTATGGCTGCTGCTGGTGTTGCTTCCGAGGGTTTGTCTCCGGATGCTGCCAAGGCAGAGGCTGAGAACGCTACTCAGCTCTCTGTGGCTTTAGTAGAGAATGTCATTGTGATACTAATGCTTGTCGAGGATCATATACGGTCACAAAGCAAGCAGTCATCTTCTTTACGTGCTGCAGATGGCTCTCCATCTCCCCTGTCTCTCTTTTATCCAGTGCATTATAACTTAACATCATCACTCACAAGCTCAGAATTAACAGATGTTAGGGGTGATCGCACATCAGCATCTAGCAACTCTGGGGGAGTCTCTCTTGATGTATGCATACAGTAATTTAAAAGTAGAAGTGCATGCATGCTATGTGTCATAAATGCATTAGTTTGCATTTTCTCTCCATTGTTGTTTTTATCATTCCTTCAAAATTCTTGCAATGGTTGCATAGCATCCTGTTTTTTATAAGCCTTTTCTAAAATCAATAATTTTATACATCACTTTTTAAAGTTTCAATTTCTGTTTTTTATTTTTTTATTTTTGCAATGCTTTATCTGTTTCTCCATAAATATCCATCTTTTGGTCTTATAGAGAATTTGAACAGAGAAAAGAAAAGGAAAGACTGAAGAAGAACAGAATATTTTTATTAACTGTTTTTCACAATAGAATGTTATGTACAAGTAGTATTTATAGACGTACATTGCTTCTTGCTGTTATAAACTGACAGCTGTACAATGAAAAGGAAGACATACAAAGAAAGAAACCTGCAGCTGTACATGTTTGACTATTTATGCAAGTTGACCATAATATGTACACTATGAGGCCCCCTCAAACTCAAGGATAAGATTTTTCAAAAGCAAATGTCTTCATATTTAGTTTGCTGTGAAGAAACACCAATCAAGTTGTAGACAATGGCATAATTAAAACATCAGTCCACTAATCAAGAGTAGGAATAGGATAAACTAGGAGTTGCTTTGCCAAAATCTTTTCTTGTGCAAGGAAGACATCAATCTCCATATGTTTAGTTCAATTGTGAAAAATTGGATTATGAGTGATAGCCACGTTGCAACAACTTTTATTGGGCTTACTGGAGTGTACAACAACTTGTTTTTTGGACCACGAAGATATTAGATTAGGACCAAAAAATGGCTGCCCCTAAAGTAGATCTTCGATCATCTATATTTGTTGCCCAGTCAACATCACCATAGGCTTTTAGGCTTAAAGAGCAGTTAAGCGATGCAGGTTGAAAATGCAAACCAGGAATTATTATACCCTTAAGATATCTCAGTATGTGCTTCATAATGATCCAGTGAGACTCAAGAGGTTTAGTCATGAATTGACAGACTATGTTCACTGCATAACTAATCTTTGGTCTAGTAAGAGTAGCATGAAGAGCACCCACAACTGAACAATACAAAGTAGGATTAGAGAACAAATTAGCTCCATGTTTAGATATCTAGGAATTATTAACCACAGGGGAAGAAACAGAATGAGCTTCTGTCGTGTGTATCTTATGAAGCAAATATTGGATGTACTTGATTTGATTCATTAGAATAGACTTGTCAGGTAAGTTGTCTCGGTTGTTTCCAAGGTAAAGTAGCATGAAGTTTGGACCTAATGTCTTGAATCAGTTCAGCAGAGCTACCATTTATTATAATATCATCCACATAAACCAGAAAACAAACAACTGCAACTGTTTTTTGTATACTATTGAATATAGTGAAAATGAGTTTTTTTAGATTAATCTCCCTCTCGTGCAAAACTACACATAGGGTAATGTATTTATAATAAAGGAGACATGGGCTAAGCCCAATATAAAAGATAAAAAATAATAAGAAACTAAAGATAAAAGATAAAGATAAGACATCTAATATATCTAACACTCCCCTTCAAGTTAGTGCATACAAATCATATGTACCAAGCTTGTTACAAATATAATCAATTCTCGGTCCCCATAAAAAGACTTACTTAAAATATATGGTAACTGATCACTTGAGTTAACAAACTCAGTCTTGATGTCTCCAGATACAATCTTCTCTCAAATGAAATGACAGTTAATCTCAATGTATTTGGTTTTGTCATGAAGACTGCATTAGAACTAATATGAAGAACAACTTGGTTGTCACATACAAGTGTCATTTGAGTCACATCTCCAAATTGTAACTCTTTAAGTAATTGCTTAAGCCAAACAAGCTAACAAGTGGATGAGGCCATAGTTCTATATTCCGGTTCTGTACTAGATATTGCCACAACACTTTGTTTCTTTCTTTTCCAAGAGATCAAGTTACCACCAATGGAGACACAATATCCAGATGTAGACTTTCTATCAGAAAAGACCCTGCACAATCAGCATCTAAATAACAAACCACTCTTGTATGGTTATTGGAACCATATAACAACCCTTTTCCAACAGATCCTTTTAGGTACTTTAATATCCGAATGACTGCATTCCAATGATCTTCATATTAAGAATTAAGAAATTGGCTTATCACACTGAATCCAAAGGAAATGCCATGATGAGTAACTGTAAGATAATTCAATTTCCAAACTAACCTTCTATATTGCTCAAGATATAACACAAGCTCCCCTTGATATGGTAGAAGTTTAGTATTAGGATTCATGGTTGTGTCAACAGATTTTGAATTCATCAACCCAATTTCCTCCAAAATATCCAATACATATTTCCTTTGAGATATAGCAATACCATCTTTGGATTGTGCAACCTCAATACCCAAGAAGTATCTAAGTGTTCCAAGATCTTTGGTCTAAAACTTGTCACTGCCTGTAAGAACGATGTTATCAACATATACTATCAAGTACATACATCCAACACTCGAGTGATGATAAAGGACTGAATGATCTTATGGGATCTTGAGGGACATTTTTGAGAATTGATGTTATTGACAGGGAGAACCCTGTGAAAAAGGAAAGTAGTTTTCCTTTGGAAGCTTTGGTTTTTACCATGTAAAGGGAATCATACAGTGCAAGACTTTGTCTTTTACTTTGTTTTTGTCTTGTTCTTTCATCGTAGTTTCTAGGTTCCTAACAATTTGGTCCGATATGCCGGATCCGAAGAAAAAGGGAATTTTAGAAAGTATAGTGAGTTCTTTGGGATAGTTTGGCCAGCGAGTAAGGAAGAGTTATGGTGGAGATGAAGACAAAATTCTCTATTAGCAAAGGTATCCTACGGGACATAAAGAAGATTAGAGAACTTCTTCAAGATATCAAGAAAGGAAAGAAGTAAAGATGGTTTTGGATATTGTGAAAGGTAGTTTGCAAGACATGAAGGAAATGAAAGAACTTCTTCAAGACATCAAGAAAGGAAAGAAACTTTCACATGGAGGGGAAAATTCAATCAATCTTGAAAAGAAAAGATAAAAAGATGCCATTGACAGTAAGGGATTTGTCAGGATTACTGATGATGATGTTTTTCGAGAAACAAGTAATGTGTTGCTCCTAGCAGAAGTCTCGCATGATACTGAAAAAAGGATCTAGTTTCCAAATAGATGTGATAGTGGTTTCTGAAAGTACTATGGAGTTTGAAGAGAAAAACAATGAATATGAATGCCAATCACATAATTCTGGAGCAAAAGTAAAATTGGTTTCTGTGACAGAAATTGACACGGTGGTTGAACCACATGATTCAAATGAAGCTGAATTGCAGAAAGATCTGAGTCGTTACTTGGTCTGGAGGAAACTTGTGATGTTTTAGAACTAAAAACTAAAAATAAGGAATGTCTTGGAGGCTACCAAGAAAGGTTTCTTGTGAAGGCATTCACAAAGGTTATTATTGATGTTACTAGCTTTGAAATTATTGATATGGTACATGATAACATTTTTTTGGATGTTGTGGATCAAGGTTTTGATGGTTTGCTTCTTATGACAACCAAGGATGGGGATAAAGAAGATATTAACAAAGATTACATGTCAACAATGTGAACAATGGTGCTTTGGTTAGACTAAAGCATCTAGTTGAACATGATAAAGGAATGACTGACCAAGCACATGGTAAAGGAGAGACTTCGAGAGTGTAGACCGAAGCCAAACCTATAATGTCTAATCCTAAATCCCCCCAAACTTCATATTCAGGACTAATAATATTCAGTGTTCTTGTCTTGTTCAGTAAGAAACTGAGCAGGAATAACTGGATTTATAACAAACGTTACAATTTTGTATCATCCAATTTCTCAGCAAATGATGTTGGACAAGATAATGGAGCAGAGGTAGAAGTCATAACTTCAGCAGCAACAGATTTTGAAAAACGCAAGCTAAGCTGAGAAACGCTTAATGAAAAAGAAACAGAGGAAACCTTAACAAATAATCATTTTGAACAGAACCGATCTCTTGATTAATTACCAGAAAGAAGTCACGAAATACAGTGAAAATTCAAAAACCAAAACAGGAAAGAAGTGCAAGTCAGGTCTCAATCAATTCATCAATCTTAATTTGAATTAACAGATGTAATCAATCTTGAATTGGACTTTGAACAAAATCCCGATTAAAGTCTTAAAATGAACAATTCGTTGAAAATTGAAAAACCGTGAGAGGAAAGAGGTGTGAGCAAGATGTGAATCAATTCATCAATCCCAACTTGAATTAACAAGTGTAACCAATCTCGAACTTGAATTTCGACAAAATCACTGGTTAAATTCTTCAAATCAAAAATTCGGAGCCAAAATTAATCAAAACACAAAAGTCAGCACCAACTTACAAACATTCACGAACTCAGCAGGGAATGAAATGAACAATTCACCAATTGAAACTTAAACAAAATGAAGCGGAAGTAATTGGAAACTTGAACAATGCAGAAATTACTGAGAAATCTGAGCAAAATGGACCGGTGAAGTAAAAGCTTTGATATCATCGTAGAAAATTTGAATAGAGAAAAGAGAGGGTAAAAATGAACAAGAACAAAATATTTTTACTAACTGTTTTTCACAATGAATTCTATGCACAAGAAGTATTTATAGAGATCGATTGCTTGTCATTCGCTATTATAAACTGACCGTTGTACAAGGTAAAAGAACACATATAGTGAAAGAAACCTACAACTGCACAAGTTTGACTATTTATACAAGTTGACTATGATATGTACACTAACATTTGGCAAGGCCCTTAGAATTAAGATATGTTTTGGTTTGTGTTCCATTCCATTCCCTTCCCTACTTCCATTTTATTTGCAGTCTTGTTAATTCAATTTGCAATTGTGCATGTGTTTGCTTCTCTAATGGTGTGACTTGTATTGTCAAAATTTTAGGTACTTTCGGCAATGGCTGATGCAAATGGTCAGATATCTACTGCAGTTATTGAAAAGCTTGCCGCAGCAGCTGCAGCTGATCCATATGAGTCTGTTTCTAGTGCTTTTGTATCATATGGTTCTTGTGCCAAGGATTTAGCAATTGGGTGGAAATATAGAAGCCGTTTGTGGTACGGTGTTGGCCTTCCATCAAATACAACTTCATTTGGTGGTGGAGCGAGTGGATGGGAATTTTGGAAGTCCTTACTGGAAAAAGATGACAATGGCAACTGGGTTGAACTTCCATTGATAAAGAAGTCTGTAGCAATGCTGCAAGCATTGTTGCTAGATGAGTCTGGGCAAGGTGGTGGTCTTGGTATAGGTGGAGGGTCAGGTACTGGGATGGGAGCAATGACTGGGTTATACCAGCTTTTAGACAGTGACCAACCATTCTTGTGCATGCTTCGGATGGTTCTTCTATCGATGAGGGAAGATGATGACGGGATTGACAATGAGATGGGTGAAGGAAGTAATCTGCAGTCAGCACTTTTGTGGAGGTAAAATAACCTATGTAATCATATTACTTCTAGCTCACTTATCCATTTTTAAATGACAAGTTATCATTAACCGGAAAAGTTCCATTAAGGTTGGTTCATTGACATTAGCTTTATTTTCTACTTGGTCACCCAATACATTTTTTATATAAAAAAAAATCATGTTAGACATCAGTAGTAAGCTTTAGCATTCCAACTAGGTTGGCACCCTAAAACTTCAAACATCACTTGTCATCACACGAACATCCATAAAAGAATAAAGAAAAAAGATACAAACTAGCAAAAGGAAGCTATATCGAATCTATGCTCAAAAAAGAAACCGACCTAGAAGGCTAACAAAAACTAAATTTTGGAAGCTTAGAACAATTCCTAAAAATTCCAGTGTTTACCACGGATGAACAATCAAACCAAAAGAAGTTCAATTTATTATCCCCTATGTTAGCCATAAGATCACCACATTTATTACCTTCATAGTGCTTAAGATGTGCTTTTTTCATTTCTAATTTGTAATTTTTTATGAAAAATGTGTTGGCAGTAAGAATTAATTATAAAATTACTTTTCTTCATTTCAGAAACAAACAATGCATTGGTATTTAAAGAAAAAATGAAATCCTAATGAAAGGAAATAAATCTCTACGCATAAAAACTATAAATCAGGAGCTAATTTACCAAATAAACTCTTAATCCTGGTCCTTTAATTTCAGGGATTTCTTTCAAATAAATATGTATTTATTACTCAATCAATCTATATTTATTGTATAGAAAATTTGCAATATTTACTAATAGATTTTGAATATACAAAAGAAATAGTGTGACTGTGTAAAATCAATACTTAATGTTAAAAAGTGGACTTTAAGCCTAACTCAACCCTACAAAACCGGTTTGTAATGTGAGGTTTGCACCCACTTATATACTCTAAATTGACCTTATCTCTAGTCGATGTAGGACTTCCAATACTTAACATTAAGTTTCGGAAAGAATAGAATGAAATGAAGTGTTGCAAGACAAAACTTATAGAGAAAAAGAGATAAGTTATGAGGAGTTATGGGTGGTTACAAACTAGTGTAACCTCCGAAAATTACAAAATAAAGAGAAAACAAAAAAATAGAAAAAGAGATAAATTGAATTACAAAACAAGAAAAAACAGACAACAAACAATAATCACATAACAATAATCAAGGTCAGAGATTGGAACAAATGAAATCCATCACTTTCAGTTTGGAACGGAGGAATTAAAAACTAGAAGAAGTTCAGTAGAGGCCAACTTTAATATTGAAACGTGCAATGACATGTTGATTGCGTGATCACTAGGAGATCAAATTAGGCCCAAAAAAATGGTATCACCAGAAGTAGACTTACGGTCACCAACGTCAGTAACCCGATCTACATCACATATGACATCAAGGGTGAAAGGAGTTGAGGAAGCGGCAACACGTACATGAAGACCATAGGAGATGGTGCCTTTGATATAGAGGAGAATTCGTTTGATAGCAATCCAGTGAGAGGCCAGGGAGTGAGTGACCATGTTGAGTGCAAAAAATACAGAGGGATCAAATTTGTGGAGTGGTAACCAAGAGAGATAAGGGTGGACTGGAGCATGTCAAACAGCTGTCAAGGAACATGTTTTAGGCCATAAATTGTTTTGTTCAGGCAACTAACCAACGATTTATCATAACCCTCAAAACAAGGGGTTGACTCGTAAAAAACAGTTTCATCGAGGGACCCATTGAAGAAGGCATTGTTGACATCCAAATGAGAGAGATCCCAGCCATTGTTAACTTGTTAACGCAGGAAATGGGGATGAAAATTAGGGTTTTTTTCACTTTGGGGTAGAATGGGTGTTAAAAAAAAATAGGACTATCTTTTTACTTTGGGGTAGAATGGGTATTAAAAAAAATTAGGGAGGTGCAGAAGAAATAAACGGGTTGGAGGAAATGGCATGCCTATCAATAAACACTCTCCACCCCAGCGGAAGAGGTGTGGGGCGCCGCAGGAAATGGGGATGAAAATTAGGGTTTTTTTTACTTTGGGTAGAATGGGTGTTAAAAAACAATAGGACTATCTTTTTACTTTGGGGTAGAGTGGGTATTAAAAAAAATTAGGGAGGTGCAGAAGAAATAAACGGGCTGGAGGAAGTGGCATGCCTATCAATAAACACTCCCCACGATGCAAGTTATGATTATTATGGGTTTACTTTTTAATTTTGTAGTGAAAAACTAAAATTAGACCATTATATCTAGAAATGGATGAAATTAAGTGGATACTAATACAAGGATATCCTCATATTATTTGTTTAAACTACTTTTAAGTTATATAATTTTGTGAACTAATTGAAATTAGGATGCTATTATATAAATTATTTATTTTTACGTCAAAGTAAACTCTTACGAGTTTACGATTCGAGTTTACTAGGCGCTCACAAGTTTACGTAAACTCGAGTTTGATAACCTTGATCCCAACCGTATGTTAAGGCCACAGCGAGAAAAATTCTAATGGCGACAAATTTGATAATTGGAGAATAGGTTTCTTTAAAATCAAAACCGGGAACCTCAGTAAAGCCTTTGGCAACCAAACGAGCCTTGTACTTGTTGATACTGCTATCAGGGTTTTGCTTCATGTGAAAAACCCATGTGTGTTCATCAATAATAGCCTCTTGTTCAGACTTAATAGCAGTAGCCCAAAGAGGACAAAGGAAGGCATGCAGTTGATCAAATAGCATGCTGTCAGAATGGCATCTCCCCAAAATCGAAGAGGCATATTGTGGTGAAGAAGAGTACGGGCAGTTTCAACCAAGTGTCAATTTTTTCTTTCGGTGACACCATTCTATTGTGGTGTGTGAGAGCAAGATGTTTGATGGAGAATACCCTGTGAACACAGAAAAGATTGAAATTGGGAAGAAATATATTCACGAGCATTGTCAGTGCGTAAAATTTTATTAGATGTGCTAAATTGATTTTGAATTTCGGTCGAGAAACCTTGGAATATAGAAAAAACATCAGAACGATTTTTCATCAAAAATACCCAAATACATCGGGAGAAATCGTCAATGAAAGTAACGAAGTAATAAAAACTCAAAGTAGAACAAACACGACTATGACCCCAAATATCAGAGTGAACTAAAGCAAAAGGTGACAAAGCACTTTTATGAACTCGGGGTACCATAGGTATGACAAGTGTGTTTTCCTAACTAACAAGACTCACATTGAAAAGACGAACTGTGTGAAAGATCGGCGAAACGTGAGGAGGCGCGACTTCGAACGGTGCATGAGGAGCGTCGCTGCTCCGATGCGACGATTCTAGCGGCGTTGAGGTCGCTTGGCCGGGACGATCAGAATCGTGTGGTCGCCAGTCAGAACTAACAATTTGGCGCTTGCGCCGGCAATGGCGGCAGCGACGACAACGGTGACGGAAGAAACGGTGGAGGCAGCGGTTGCTGCGACAGGGGCGACAAAAAAAATATCTTAAGCTCTAGATACCATGTTGAGAATAAAGAAAATAGGGTTTGAGATTAATCTCCCTTGTGTATAAACCACACATCGGGTAATCTATTTATAGTAGAGAGAGATACGATTAAAAAGAACAGAAATTATTAAATTAAAAGGACAACCGAGAATATAAAGCACAAAGTCTAGGGTAAGATTAGAAGAAGGGCGTGTTTGACCAATGCCATGAACTTTTATTTGAGAGCCATTTGCCATGGTAACGGAGGGTAAAGAATCCAAATAAATGAGTTGAGAGAAAAAGGACTTGTTACCAGACATATGATCAGAGGTACCAGAGTCAAGAATCCAAGGTCCAAGGGAGGAGGACTTAGAAATACAGTCTACATAATTACCAGACTGAGCAACAACGGCGACAGTTGTGTAGGCTGCATGGCTGCCTTGTATTGAAGAAACTCATTATAGGCATCAATTGAAATTGAAACATCATCTGATTGTTTTGGAGGATTGACCTGAGGAATATTAATTCTCTTATGTTGTTGTCGTGCCTTTGTATGACATTCTGCCTCAGTATGGCCATAACGTAGACAAAAATTGCAATGAGGGCGTTTATCATGATATCCACAACGACTTGAGTGTGAGCGTTTGGAAGCCATGCGACAAGTACCTGAAAATGTGCTAAAAAGGGGGGCCTGGGCGTGAGGAAGGAGATAGAGGGTGAGCCGGCAAATGGGTCGTGCCGGAATAGTGAGCAAGATGCAAAGGGAGACAAGTGTATGAGATAGACGTGCCAGAACAGTGTCCATTTTTCCTTTGAGCTATCCCATTTTCTTGGGGTGTTTTGACACAAGATGATTCATGAATGATACCCTCTTTACTACAAAAGGAATTAAATTCATGATTGAAACAATCTTTAACATTATCAAATTTAATCCTTTTAGTGCTAACACCAAACTGATTTTTACCACTGAAAAAACTTTGAACAACAGAGCCGACTTCCAATCTTTGTTTTAGAAGGAATACCCATGTAACCCCAGTACTATCATCTATTAAGGTAATGAACCAATGAGCAGCAAATACATTTGGTATATTTGAGGGACCCTACACATGAATCTCCACTAATTGACTTGTAAGGTGAGAATTGCCAAAAGTTTATGAACTCTCTATAAGTTATATCTATAGTTGATGGGAGACTAAAAAATAACCTTGTGATTACAATTGAGGCAAGATTTGAAAAGGTCACAGCAAATGGAAATGGCCGGTTTCATAAGTGAGGTGGCTTTTCAACTCTCTCCTTCACACCTTAGGCTACTAATTTGGAGCGTGGAAATGTAGATGACGCAACAATAGTTCAAGAATAGAGAATAAGACCATTTTGGAATTCAGGCTTAGGACCAAACTCATTCTTACAAAACTAACTTGTATATTGATGATTAACCAAACTTTATAAGCTTTATTCAAGTCATATAGCTAGTTAATGTGAGACTAAGGGTTTGTTTGGACAAACTCCATACGAACTTCTAAAAAGGAAAAATATGAAGAAAAAAATATGAAATGAACTTCTTCATAAATTAAAGTTAGCTTATGCATATGCTAATTTATAAAAACTCTCTCTCATAACTTTTTCATACTTTTATTTTTTTTTTTAATTTGTGCACAAGCTAGTTTTAACTTTTTAATTCTCTCTTCTAGACCCTAAAGCACACCCTCGAGACTACAATTAAGGGACCCCAAAGAGGCCATCACTAACTCAAGCTAGGTGTCACTGCAATTAAGAAAATTTTTCAATAAACAACGATGTTTGGAACTCGTGAAGAGCTGTAAGAGTATTTAGTTATGTCATTTGGATTAATAAATGCTCTCTCTACTTTCAAATCCTTAATGAAATAAGGAAGTAATCTCTCCAAGAAATTCTAATTATTCTCTACAGTAAGAATTATCTTATTCTAATGGATTTTGTCTTATCTATCGTAAGTTAATTGTTTCCTTGCTTGATTGACTTTGGAGTCTAGTATTTAGCTTTATTTGTAGTGTAAAAATAAATATTAGTGAATTGTCCATTATATCATCACACAGTGTGACATAATAATGTAATATCCTTCTATTTTGAGTCTATACTATTCTCTGCTGCTTGCTTACCTAAAATCTACAATTTCAACCTGTTAATGCCGTCTTATTTATTTAATTACTTATTCTTATATGACAGTGTTCTCTCACCTATTCTTAACATGCCGATTTCTGATGCTAAGAAACAAAGAGTCTTGGTAGCATGTTGTGTGATTTATTCAGAGGTTAGAATTGACTTCGTTTAACATTTATATTCTTGGTTACTATGTTATCCAGAATATTTATCATTTGTCTTTCTTTTGCCTACAATCGTTGTAGTCACCATAATATACAATATTTGGGTAGGTATACCATGCTGTTGGCATAGACCGAAAGCTTCTTCGTAAAAAGTACGTTGAGGCTGTCATACCACCATTTATTGCTGTCCTAAGGAGATGGCGCCCTCTTTTGGCTGGAATTCATGAACTTGCGGCTGCTGATGGTTTTAACCCTCTTATGGTGGATGATCATGAACTAGCTGCTTATGGGCAGTCAGTTGAGGTAATTCAATTTACTTAGTTTATATGTGTGAATGCATTACGCATACACAATTTTACATGTAAACTACGTTTCTGAAATTATTTTTGAATATGTAAACCTAATCATATACTTATTGTGGTTAGTAGCTTTAGAATCATTGGTACATGAGCTATGGAAATTTATTTGGTACAAAAGACCAGTAGAAGCAGAAATACTTTTTTGGGCTACAAGAGAACGATGATGTACAATAGATAACTTATTAATATAGTATCAAAGCCAAGCACTAGTACCATACAATTTTAGGAGAATAATTTTTTTTCTTCATTCATCAAAATTTTGTAAGAGTTTGTTTACACAGAAATTGCTAAAAAGATTCCAACCACCTGGATTACAAAATAAATACAAAGATAAGAAGAATAAGAAAAAATCAGATTTAAACGAAGTGTGAAAGAAGTGCAGCGTTCCGGATTGGTCATTCTGGAACACTTTTTCCAAATATCCATTCAAAAATGACTGAGTGCAACCAATCCAGAACTCATTTTTAAGGTTCTTGAATGTTGTTCGCCCCACTTGTTCTGGAGGTTTTCTGGAAAAGTAAATCCAGAAAACTACTTTCAATATTCTGGAATGTACTATCCATGAATTGAAAAACACATTCTGAGAACTACAGTTTAAAACACGTTTTTTTTTACATAAATAACTTCCGGAGTGTGTGTTGTGGAAATTTCTATTCTGGAAAGGTGAATCCAGAAACACTTTCAGCAACCATTAACACACGAAACCAACATTTATCCTACCCTTTTCGGATTGTGACTTCCAGATTCTCCAACCTAGAAATCATTTTTAATTTCTAGATTGCACAATCTAGAATTTAATTTTTGCCTGAATAAATGCTTTCGGATTGCACACTCTGAAAGTCATTTTGAATTTTAAATTGTGTAATCCGAGATTATTTTCTATTTTTGGATTGTACAATGTAGAAGTCAATTTTTAAATGATTTTTTTTTTCAGATTGCACAATTTGTAAGTCATTACTTTAGATTACACAATCCTAAAGCTTTCTTTTTTTATGAAAAAAATTACTTTTGAATTGCACACCCTGAAACACTTTCTTCCTTAAGTCCATCCATGTTTGGTCTTTTTACCACCCCCATGGGAATACACATGAAAAGTGTGGCCGTGCAGAAAGAAATGGCTTTGCCATGCTTTGGCCGGAAGGGAGAACTTTGGGCAGCCACCTTTACTACGGCCACCCATAGCCCACCTAAGTAGCAGACTCTTTGGGGATTGCTAAAATTATGAACTCAGATTGCTTAAATTACTACCTAAAGGATTTAGATTTCATTGTTATTATTATATTTCCAACATAGAACTTAGATTTGCTATTATTCATTGTCTGACCAGAGATCTTTCATATATATGTAAAACATCCATATGGTTGGTCTGAGTTTCATTGTATTTCTTTGTTGTCACTCCAGTAAAACCAGTACAAATTTCAAGAGATGTATTAATCAAGAACTCCTGCATGGGCTCTAATATTATATTCATCGTGCATTAACTTAATTATGCATCTGAATTTCTTTCAGGCTTCTCTCGATATGATATCTCCGGCCTGGGCTGCTGCTTTTGCATCTCCACCTGCTGCATTGGCATTGTCTATGATTGCAGCTGGTACTTCAGATAGCGAAAATCACGCTCCTTCAACAAATGCCCAGCTTAGGCGTGAAACCTCATTACTGGAAAGGAAACAAGCTAGGCTTCAAACATTTTCAAGCTTTCAAAAACCTTCAACAATTCCCAGCAAAACACCACCCATACCAAAGAACAAAGCAGCAGCAAAAGATGCTGCTTTGGCAGCTGCTCGTGATGTTCAACGCTTTTCAAGAATTGGTTCTGGAAGAGGTCTGAGTGCCGTTGCGATGGCTACATCTGCCCAGCGAAGGTCTGCTGGTGATATGGAGCGGGTTCAGAGGTGGAATATTACTGAAGCAATGGGAGTTGCTTGGATGGAATGTCTGCAGCCAGTTGATACAAAGTCGATATACGAGAAAGATTTCAATGCTCTGTCGTATAAATTTATAGCTGTTCTTGTTGCCAGTTTTGCCTTAGCAAGGAATATGCAACGATCTGAGGTCTGTCTGCTAATTGTTACTATGGTTTTCAGATTATATTGACATACTATATTTTAAAGATTTCTTTGTTTCCAGATGGACAGGCATGTCCGTGCATGTATAATATCTCGGCATCGTATCAGCAGTGGAATTCATGCATGGCGCAAACTTATTCGACAATTAATCGAGATGAAAAGTCTTTTTGGGCCTTTTGCAGATTATTTGTACAACCCAATTCGAGTATGTTATGATACAATGTTCCACGTTGTTGCTACCAACTGGCAGTCTTGGTTGCTGCTCAGTTTTTTCTGGCCATATATTATCTTTTGCAGAGTATATGAAAAACCTTTAGGAAGATGCATATTGCTTGCTGTTCTCAGGTGTACATGCCTGAAAAGTAAAATCCTAGAATTCGAAAAGAACTAGTGTGGCTGCATTGGACTTTAAAAAAGAGCTCGATAGCTATTTTCAGCTAATGCTCTTATTTTTCTGTATGATTATTTTAATGGTTCAGTCACCATGGTGATTATTTTGTATTTTTCTGTAGGTTTTCTGGACACTAGATTATATGGAAAGTTCTTCTAGGATGAGAAGATGTATGAGAAGAAACTATCGAGGGTCTGATCATTTAGGTTCTGCCGCCAATTATGAGGATTATTCAAGGGAGAATAATGATCCGAGCACTCGAGTTTTATCTGCGGAAGCAATTACAATAGAAGGTATAAATGAAGACGAAGAACATATAGAAACTGAAAATTTGGATCTTACAGGTGACGATATAGGAGATGATGTAGAGAATCAGCCTAAATTTTCGAAAGGAGCTGAGAAAACTGTGCAAAAATCTTCAGATTCCAATGCAATTCAACCTGAAAGTGATGAGGGTGTTGTTCAGAGTTCTTCAGCCTTTGCACCTGGTTATGTTCCAAGTGAGCTTGATGAAAGAATTGTTATCGAGTTACCGTCAACAATGGTCCAGCCACTTCGGGTTGTACAGGGAACCTTCCAAGTAAGTTTCATGATCTAATTTTAAAGTAATTTTAAAACGATCCTGATGATATAGCAGATACGAAAAAGATAATTTTGTGAGAACTGTGCCTATTACATTTTGTAGCCATTTTAAGATTACTTGTGGAATGAAGAGCGGTATCGGTAGAGAAGAAGAGCATAGTAAAATCTAGAAAAAAAATGTAGTCGGGAAAAATAAGATTAGTATAAAATAAGTTTTTTTTCTTAATTAAGTAATAAAATTCTTGAAAAAATATATATTTTTTAAAATGGCTGTTGACATTTATTTACATTTTGGTTTTGGTCGACATCTGTAGTTTAGATAAAGTTCCACTTAATTGATGCGAAAAAATAAAATCAAGATCCTACAAAGTGGGTTCATATGAGTTTTAAACTAGCTTGGTGTCTGCTCAGCGTATTTTGTTTTGATAGTAGTTACTAATATGGGAGTAAATATTGCAAGTTTACTATACAATAAATATAGATTTGACCATAAGAAATCCTTAAAATGAAGGGATTCAAATTCAGAGTTTATTTGGAAGATTTGTTCCTGATTTAAAGTCTTTATGTCAGGAGACTTATTTTCTTTTATTAGGATTTGTTTTTCCTTTAAATTCCAATATATTGTTTTTTTCTGAAATCTGCAAAGTAATTCAACAATTATTGCTTACTTGCTACACAGTTTTTCACATGGTATCTAGAGGTTTAGGATTTTCATGGAGCCGTGGTCTCTCTTTGTTTACTTTACAGACTTCATTCATTTTATCTTGAAGAGGACAATGGACTAATATTTCAATTTGTGTTATGTATCTGTGTCCGATACATATCCGTATCCCTGCTTATCCGTGTCTTTGATACGTATCCGTGTCTCTGATACGTATCCGTATTTAATATTTTAAGATATTTTATTGATATTTATCAAATTTATAATACAATAATATTTTTATGATGACATTAATTTATAATTTTTTTATTTTGACACTGTTTAGTACATTTGATTTTAATTTGAATCTACACAATATCAATCATATGTTTATCATGTTTTTAAGAATTTTTGTATATTTTTAATATGCATATATCGCGTATAATATCCTATTTACTTTCAATGTATCTTGGCATATGAAGTATGTGTCTTATCAAATACACGTACAGTAGTTGTGCATCATAGGGGTTTATTATTGTTTTTCTCTTCCTTGTTAAATCACCCATTATTGCTGATTTGCATCTCCATGATGTCTGATCCAAAATCCCAACAAGACAATATTCTTGTTTTTCACAAAGGACTGGTGATCTCCAAGGCATTAGAGCTTCATACAGATTAAGTGGAAAAACTTTCTCAAAAGGTCCCAACTTGTACGGACCTATCTCAAGGTAAAGGGGTGCCTTTCTCATATCCTTAAAAAGTGTCCAAGTAAGGAGAATCCAACTTCCTTCACCCCGGGATGAAAAATACTCCATGATAATGTCCTGGTTGCGGGGTTCCATGGAGTTCAACATTACTGACACGTGTATGTTTCTGATTACAATGAAGAATATATGGGATTTCATCAACAGCATGTATTCAAAGGCAAATGATGCTGCTCAAATGTTTGTCAAAAGACAAAATGTGACAATGGGTACCTTGGCCTTTGAGTACATGCTTACTACAATTGGAAGAACCTGAACTTAAATGGCTGCCATATTTTGTTCTTCATTAATGTTAGGTATTTCAAGTATGGGTTAAATTCATAGACTTGTGGTGATTGAATAATAAACCTCCTTCGTGAGTAATCGTCCAGATAGATAACACTGAGTTTGTTCTCCAGTAGTCTTTGGGTTTGGCACAAGAGGTGAATGATTAGAAGAAGGAACAGAACTAGATTTAGTAGATGATGAACTATTACACTCAATAGATGGTGGAGTATTAATGGGGCTTAATTTTGCAAAAATAAGATTTTTTAGCTAGAATGAATTATCCTTATCTTTGATACATGAGCTTTCCCCCAAAGATAAGGTTGAAAATATTATTTATTTTCAACAAATGTGACTGATAGGCGAGTCCAGATTCTCTACTGGTTTTTTAGTGCTGTCTTCTGCTGAGCATTAAAAATACACTATATTAGTATTGTAAATATCTTTTTAATATATTTTAAAACATCAAAATTAGTGGTAATCAGTGTATTATAAAAGCACAGTAGAGGAACAGCACAAAACAAATCAGCAGAGAATCCAAATTCATGGTTATAACACTTACAAATTAAGTTTTAATTATTAGTTATAATAGAATAATTTAACATATAAATGTAATAATTATTTTAATTTACCAAATTACAAATATTAATTAATCAATTACAAACTTTAAAAATATTTATATGATTAAATATGTTTTAATATTTATTTATAAATATATATCCTATGACGGGCCTAATTCCAATTTAAAAAATTTACAAACAAATTTAAAAAAAGAAAAGAAAAAGTGGCAAGTGAGTCCAGCCGCCCACTGGCATGTCCTATGACGGGCCTAATTCCAATTTCTGGCCCTTTCTTTTTGTGGTGGACCAGCTCAATCTAACCCGTTTTTGGAGAACTGACCAAAACGGGTTGGACTGACCTGTTTTACTACCCTTATTACACACAACTCAACAAGTACCCCACACAACAACCCTTCCGCCCTATATAAAGCTTTCTCAAAAAGTGACACTCCCTGACACAAAAAGCCCCTATAACTACCTTTTATTGATAACTTTTCTCCTAACTTATACATTCTATTTCCTATCAGTGTCTTTATGCCTATCAGGAATTTGGATTCTCTGCTGGTTTTTCTTGTTACTTATTTGATTCTTTCTCGAAAAATTCAGTATAAATGACCTAAATGAAGGTGGTATAACCAGATTTTTCTATATTGGAAAGAGTTGTTTCTAACATCAAAGACAAAGGAATTTGACTCTTACTGCTATCCATCCTGTTTGCGTCCTCTAGAAGGTAGAGCCCATTGTCTTCCCTAGCAAGTCCAATCACCTTCTCCGTTCCTTGATCCTGAAATTAGCAAGTTGTAAGATTAAAAAACACAAGACAGTGTAATCCATTGTAAGCTTGTGAACAAAATTTGGGAGCAGGTAGAATTTCCATTAGAATTAGTTTCTGGTTTATCATAATATCTCCTTTTCCGGCAACTCTAATGCAAGTTCCATCTACAAGTGTACTTTTTTTGTTGCTTCGACACGGTCAATAAGATATAAACCCAGTAGATTACTTAGTCATAAGGTTTGTGGCTCCAAAATCAACTACCCAGACACCTTCTTTAGAGGAATTTAACTAATTAAGTGCACAGGAGTAACGTATATTACCTGCAAATGCGAAGGAGCAATTACTTGAGTCTACAAGTTTTGTTAATTTGTCCAACAAACCCTTAATTTTAGAATCTCCTTTGTGCTGAACTCTGTGTTGTGGAGTAAAGAAAAGGTTGTGGTGTTGCAGCAATGCAGGCTGTGCAGGTGGCTACAGTGGAAGAAAGAAAGGGATGTAGTTTTGCAGCAATACAGGCTGTGCAAGAGAATACACAGGCTCCCAAGGATTTTAGACCTCGCATACCATGTTAAAAACTTAAAATAAAAAAAAACTATTTATGATATTATTCATAGAGGAGCAATTCTCTTAAATAGAGTACATGGATATAATAATTAAAAATCCTAATTTATGGTGAATATAATCCATCCCTACAATTTAGGATCAATGATATTGTGCAATAAATATAAAATATATTGTCGGCCTGTCAATCCACTTAATTATTCTCCTGATCATGAAATGTATTTAAATCTCTTAATTATGTAATTAAAACTTTACAATGAATATGCAACATTAGAAGAAGGTTTGGTTTGCATGTCACACCTTCCGCCAAAGCAGCTGGTGTCTGATGTTCTAATAAAAGGACTTGATGCCTCAGACTTCCATAATCTAATAACCAACCTGGCAGTGGAGGACATTTATTCCTGGGCTTTAGAGGGTGTGTTGAAATATGGGTGTAAATATTTCACATTTACTGGACAAATCTATATTCTGATTCCACAATTATTGCTTATTGCCCACACATTTTTTCACATTCCGATTCTTTTGAAGTATGTGGTTCATGTATTACATCCTAAAATGAATTTAATGATCATGGGATGAAGTTACATTGCTGATTCTAGTCCTTGGAAACAGTCTCCACTAAATTTGTATAATATATATAGTGATGATGTGGAAAACTTATTATTGGAAAGTCACCGTAATTCCAATTATCATTTTCCCATCTTAATTGCAGTCTTTTTGGGTTACATACTTTCAACCTTGAAGCATTATGTTTAGTCTTCCATGGACAAGAGATGTGGTTTTAAATAGAGCTTGAAAATCTTAGACTATCCTCAATTTATAAGTTGGTTCCTATAACTGAGATTTACTTCTACAATTAATCTCTTTTCTAAGCAAGTAATTGTTGTATAAATTGTGAATACCTTTTGTATGGATGATTGATTCAGAAAATTTTTCAGATTGCTTTCAATTGAAATTTATTTAGAATGATAAAACATTACAAAGATTTGGGAGAGTTGGGAATCCTCTTTAAAGTATTCACAAAAAACAAAATATCAAAGAATGCATAGATGGAGTAGGGTTCCAAAATCCTTCAACAATTCTGTTGAGGAAACTGTTAGAAGTGGGTTTTAAGCCTAATTCAACCTCACAAAACCAGTTTGTAAGGTGAGGATTGCACCAGACCGAGGTATATTCATCTCGTGCGTGGGACTGTGGTCCATTAGCGGCCCGATAGTGAGTGAAACAGAATGTCCAAGAAATCTTGTTAGGATAGGTTCTAACCTGACTCTAATACCAGGTTAGAAGTGGGCTTTAAGCCTAACTCAACCTCACAAAACCAGCTTGTAAGGTGAGGATTGCACCCACTTATATATTGTGAATTAGCGTTATCTCTAGTCAATGTGGGACTTTCAACAGAAACCAATTGAAAAATCATCTTATACACTAAGTACACCTCAAATACCTAATCCTACCCTTATCTGTAAACAAGTGCTGTGATATACGTTGATACATGAGAATTGCACCCAAACCAAATGTACCAAAGTGTAATATAAGATTCACGCCACATTTTTCCTTTTCTACTTCTTCCGAAGAAATGAAAGCTCTTAAAGATTTGGCCCATGGGCTGAGGACACACTCAACACCAAAAGGGTTGTAGAAAAGCAGTATCAGAACAGTGTAAGGATATTGTAGAATTGATGGTTTTCAGCAATGCATGGGGAGTTTGGCACACATGATAAGATCACGATGAATATATCTGGCCCATGATACTTATCTCAGTTACTCTTATTATCATCATTACTCTGGGTATTGTAGCTTTTTGTTGCTTTCTACCATCAAATACATGGAAAATTATAGATGAGTTAGTTAAGATTTGGGCTGCTATTTTTATTGTCAGAAAAATGGATGAAGAGTATAGAAATTATTCTCTTGCCTTAAATATAGTTAAACTGCACTAGTGTGAAATGCTTATTGTCTTGTTGTAGGTTACTAGTAAGAGGATAAATTTTATAGTTGACCATAATGAGACGAGCACCGTAATGGATGGTTTGAAATTTGGTTGTGAGACACAAGAACAAGAAAAGAACCGCAGCTGGTTAATATCTACTCTTCATCAAATTTATAGTCGGAGGTGAATTCATTTTGTTGACTATTTATTATTTTATTGTTCTATTGTATGCACCTGCAATCATTTTGATTCTTAATACATACATATATATCTTAAATATTTAAGAATATGAGAAAAACTCTTTGTATGTTGAATGTCATTGTTGTTTTTACCTTAAATTTTGGGTGGAACATAGCAAAGTCAAAAGGCATGCTTTATGCTTCTGTGTAAGGAGTGATTGCTTTGGGGTATTAGAAAGGTCTATAATTTCTAGTGCATGTTTTGTTTTCCTCTTAAGGATACCTAATATATTCCCCTGTTTCTGTTCCATTTTTTGCATTCCTTTTCTGTCCTTTTTTGCTTTTGTTATTGCAGTCTGCATCAAAAGGACTACTAAAAAACTGCATATTACTATTAAAACTCAATTTCTTAATTTTGTCAATCATGTTTCTATTGAAGTGTTGAACAATAAAGATTCTTTCAAAAATCAAGTATATGAGCCCACCCAAGATGCATTTGGATATTTCTAAATTGGTTGCTTAAATTGAGGGAAGGTATAGTGCAATTATAAATAATCTAATGAAGTAGGCGCCAGAAAACAATAGCAGTCCGTTTAGTAAATATCTCCCTATCTAATTGCACCTTCTTCCATTTTGCTTAGCTACTTTGTGTTTTCTTTTTGACAGTTTATAGTGCAAACTTGTTGGAGTTAACATTTTGAACTTGATGTTGTATGCATATCATTAATTGATTCCTTTTACAGATATCTTCTTAGAAGAAGTGCACTAGAGATATTTATGGTGGACCGTTCCAACTTCTTCTTTGACTTTGGGGTACTGATTCTAGAATATGCTGCTTTGTTTCCTTTCGTAGTTCAGCAATGTAATCATCTCGGATTTTTAACCACAATTAATCTTAATATATTTTTTAACATCTTAATGATGAGCGGATGATTGGTAATTGATGCAAACTTACAATCCTTGAACTGATTCTCCCTACCAAAATTTCCTCTGCAGAGTAGAGATGGGCGAAGAAATGCATATCAAGCAATTGTTCATACTCGACCTCTGTATTTAAACAATATATATTTAGCTACCCAGGTATTATTTTTGTTAGTGAACTTTCGTCTTCATAAATTTCTTTGCATGTGAGATTAGGATAAAAGTAATTTATTTTTCAGAGGCCTGGACTACTTTTGAAAAGAACCCAGCTTATGGAACGTTGGGCAAGGTGGGAGGTGAGAAGTTTCTTAACTCTAAAGACGTTAGTGTGTTTGGATTTGCTTGGTTACGTTATAAAGCAATCTTTTTTCTCATATTAAGCTGCTTTATTCAAAAGAAATCATGTTTAAATTCAGGCATAAAAGTTGATGATTTGTTTTTGTACCAACCATTTATTCCTTACTAGATATAGCATGTGTAACACTTTTGTCACGTGTCCAATTGGATTACATCGCACGTAACGTATACTTCAATAATAAGAGGTAGAAAAGAAATATTTTACTAATTACTGGCGTGATAATTACATTTTCAACTACTCTTTTGTAATAATCACATCTCTTAAAAAAAAGGAAATAAAATATATTGGAATGAATACTTTAGGGGTCATATGGCTTGTCGCACCAGAGTCCGAAACCCAAGATTACTTACATAAAGTTTTAGAAACATCAAAAGAAGAATTGGAGTTCTTACCAGTCATGACTACAAAGCACGTACTTGAAGGTGACTTATTGATAGACTACATGAGAGATTTCAAACGTTCAATTTCAGTATGTAGTGCATGCACCTCTAAGGTTAACAGATCAACATTGCTTAGTGGAGCTGTATGTTTAAGTAAATAATAGGGATTCTTGACCCCTCTTAATTAAAAATAAATAAAGACAATAGGGCACCAAAAGCCTCAGTGGTGGCAGTGGTGATGACAACAACAATTCCAACGATGACAATGGCGAAAGCTCTGGTGAAAGGTCCGACAGAGGTCCAACGACAGCTCCGGCTAGGGTACAACAACAGCTATGGCAAGGGTCCAACAAAATCTCTAGGAAGGTCTAGCAACAGCTCCAGCAAAAGTTTGGCAGTGGCTTTGGTGCACGACAAATGGGGTGCAACAGTGGACAGAACCACAAGTTGGTTGTACTTCAGGCAACTCTATAAAGTTGGAATAGGTTTTCTCTATTGCAATCCATATGGCTTTTGCTGAATTGAGAAACATACATGTGTCACTGATTTCTGGAACCATTGAGTTCCATAACCAAGCCATAATCATGTAGTTTTCTTCGTCCCATGAACTGAATGTAGGATCATCTTTAGCAAGATAATCATAAAGTTAAATGGCTAGCCTTTCCTTTTCCGTTGAAGATGGTCCTAATGAGTGGAAACCATTTTGGATAATTTTTTCCATTCAATGGATAGGCTGAATGAACACCCTTGAATTCTCCTACATTGTGAGGTTTGTTACCATTTTTCATTCCAGCCATTACAATAAAGTGATATTTTTTACAGTCAAAAACACTTTCTTATGATCAAATCAATTTTCAATTATGAACTAAATAGGAGAGACGAGAATTGGCTGTAGTAAGTAGGAGATGGAACCAAAAGGTAGGGATTTTCTTCAGCTATGGATTTTCAAGCTCTTGACGAAAGGTTGAGAAACACACAATAAGAGAAATGCTAAATTTCTGAAAGTGTGATATTTTTCATTGATTTTTCTTTTGGAATGCCAAACATGTTTTTCATTGATTTAAATAGAATTGGATACATTGTATATATACTGTACATAACTCATACAGATACTGAGAATAAACCTAATTGTAATTGGTATAACTGTCTAACAAAATCTAACTGAACTAAGATAGCAGTACTGTCTATGCCACTGTATTGGGTAGCAGCAGCAGAGGTGCTCTGGTATCTCTAACACAAACATATGAAATTTGTCATAATTCATTTTGTTGAAAACTTTTACATACTTTTTAGTAACAGCTATCCAGACAAACAATAAGTTTCTAATGTAATTTGCTTACTAACTTTACGGTGCCCTTATGCAGATCAGTAATTTTGAGTATCTAATGCAACTCAATACATTGGCTGGCCGTAGTTATAATGATATAACCCAGGTGATCTTCGCTATTGCACTCTATAATTAACTCTTTAACTCTATCTTCATGTTATTTATTTTATCATTATGAATTTTTTGCAGTATCCAGTTTTCCCCTGGATTCTTTCTGATTACAGTTCAAAGAGCTTGGATCTTTCTAATCCTTCTTCTTACCGGGACCTTTCAAAGGTTATCATGAATGTTGCTTTGGTGAAATCAAGGGAAATTACCTCATATTTTAAATTTGTAATTTTTTTATATCATGCAGCCTATTGGAGCACTGAACCCAGATCGTCTTAAAAAATTTCAAGAGAGATACTCCAGCTTTGATGACCCCGTAATACCTAAATTCCACTATGGATCACACTACTCAAGTGCAGGAACAGTAGGTCCCACCCCCCACCTCCTTCTTTGAATTTTCCTCTGGTAATTTAGTACGTAGGCAATTTAGTACGTAGGCTGTGGATGCTAGTTTTTGGTTTATTCTCTTACTTGTGATTCATGGTTGATTCAGATGGAGCTTAAGTGATTAACTTTGAGTTGATGTCAAGTTTATTTTTATGCATGAACTCCCAATTTCAAAATAGGAAGTTTCACGTATCCCGAATCACAATCAATAAAATTTGAATCATTTTTGGCTGCACTATGTCAGTATGTTGGAAGCATCAAATGTACAATCATCTGAACCTTGGCGCTCAGAAAAAAGGGAGATAGAGAATATTTATTGATTTTGGGCTAGATGATTTTTAAAGGGAAAGATGTAGATTTTTTGCCAGGATGCTTTAAATGGTCAATCATGTTAAGATCAAACAAAATGGCTTCCATGTGATACCAATCAAATAATAAATGCTTAGGATATTAAAATAAGGTTGGTTTACATTCAAGTATTGTCAACAAAGTCCTGATACAGAAAGACATCTCACAAAATGTGCTTAGTGTAAACTTGGGCACTTTAATGTTATGCTATTTTGTTTATTCTTATTTCCTGTTTGTTGGCATACTACTAACATACCCCAGTGTTAAAAGGCTTCTTGCATGCAAAAGTACAGGAAAGGGTCACTGTGTAGCCCTACCCCTACACACACACACACAGATATATATATATATATATATATATATATATATATATATATATATATATATATATATATATACACACACACACATATAAAGAGGCTGTTTCTGAAGGGTCCTTTTAGCATCTGTGTTTATTTTTGGCTTCTGCATTAAATCTCCCATCTCCTTGCTAAGTCATAGAATAAATCAAAATCACCATGATTTTTTCCAGTTCTTCTGAAGTAGCAACAGAAGCAATCACCCAGTATGCAAATGACAGCATTTAATATGGTTGCATTTTAGTTGCTGATTTTGCATTAGTTAATGGTTATTATCTTTTACAGGTTTTGTATTATCTTGTTAGGGTTGAACCATTCACTACTCTTGCAATCAAACTTCAAGGTGGAAAATTTGATCATGCAGATCGAATGTTTTCTGATATTTCTGCTACTTGGAATGGAGTTCTTGAGGACATGAGTGATGTGAAGGAATTGGTATATGTTTACTAACATACAACAGAACGATTGGTTTTCGTAAATGCTTTTAATTAAATTTTAGTACTTCAATATCAAAGACTTCTAGGGTTCCTTGGAGGACTTCAATGTTTTTAGTACTTATATTGTTAAATGCTTACCATGGTTTTCTTGAAACTTATATTTCATTCTTTCTTTCTTTTTTCCCCATTTTAATCTCAACTTAGGTTCCTGAGCTATTTTACCTCCCCGAGGTCCTCACAAATGAAAATTCAATTGATTTTGGCACAACACAATCGGGAGGAAAGCTTGGTATACTCATTGAGATTTTCTTCATTTCCTTTTTATGAAGAAAATGTGATTACATATATATGCATATTAAAGTTATTACCCCACATGAGAATTACTTTTTGTCATACCAGATACTATAAAACTTCCTGCTTGGGCTGAGAATCCAGTTGATTTTGTGCACAAGCATAGGATGGCTCTAGAGAGTGAATATGTATCTTCTCATTTGCATGAGTGGATTGATCTCATTTTTGGGTAGGTTTTCTTCTTGCTTTTTATTTTCTCCATATTTTTTTACTAGGATAGACCGAGGATATTCACCACCTTTGAAGTATGAGTTGCCCATATAAGAGATTTGACACCACCACCTTTAATACAAAACCTTAAGGTTCAATGTTTGTGGATCTTTCTTTTCTTATATGACATCAACTTTCTCATATCTACTTTCTTTGGAACTTTCAACTCATACTTGGATTTTTAACTGTTTTCCCCTAAAATTTCAGTTGGGTTTTACCACGAGTTTCTTCCACAACAAGACATGGTTGTACCAGCCATTTATCTCAACACACTTCCCCTTACCCTTACTATAGTGGCGTTTTACCACAACGGGACATACTTGTCTCCATTTCAGTTTGGCACCAAGATAAACTTGACTCTGATACCATTTTTGGGATTTTTTTTACTGGGATAAACTAAGAATATTTACCACCTCAGAGCTATAAGTTACATAATAAGAGACCTGATACCACCTTTAACACAAAACCTTAAGGGTTGTTTGTAGGTCTTTCTTTTCTTATATGTCACTCAACTTTCTCATTTGTATTCAAGGCGAGACATTCAAATCATACTTGGGTTCCTAACAAAATCTCCCTTTTGTTTATTCATGAGTTTTATTTTTCTAGCATTTTTTATGTAGACATCTCTGGCATTCCTTTTTAAATTTTCACTTTATTTTAGTCCCTTGAAAACTTGCATTTGTTTACATTAAATGGATTTAACCATGCAGGTATAAGCAACGGGGAAAGGAGGCTATTGCAGCAAATAATGTTTTCTTTTACATTACTTATGAAGGGACAGTGGATATTGATAAAATATCTGACCCAGTATGTCTCTGTTGCATCTTCATATTTTCAATTAATTTTGTCGTCTATATAACATGCAAATCCAACTCCCTGAAGCAAAATATGAAAATATCCACATTAATTGTCGTATGAGAACTACCTTCTTTGGTTAAACGACTAAAGTACATGTTAGCTATAGTTATTTTTGTCACTTATATATGTGTTTGTTTCCATAATTTTATTATAAAGGAAATTAACTGCTTAAGCTTGATAAACATTGCAATCCTGTTCTTGTTAAAATTAGAGCTAGAAAAAGAATCCCTTTTGCCATTACTATCTCTTTTTTTAATCAAAAGCAACAAATGCTATTGCATAACTTTAAAAAAGAGTGCCAAGGACTCATTTCGTCGTTTGTCATCCCAACTATGTTTGCATCACAAACAACATCAATCATATGCAACACCTCTGAATATTATAAAAGCATCAGACCTCAACAAATAACTTATCCATGGTTTGTAACTTGTTCTTAGATGAACTGAACTGAGAGTGAAAAGAGAGAAAGAGAACTGAATATGAAGGGAATCTTTATTATGCATATTACATCAGAAAGTATGAGTACAAGATGCATTTATTGGCATTGCTTACTAACAGCTATATAATAACTGACAGCTGTACAAATTAGATTACAAGTAAACCTACCGCTGTACAAAGAAAACTTACAAGTAATACATCTACAAACTATACAAACTGACTTGGTTCTACTAACATCCCCTCACAAACTCAAGGACAAGATTTTTCAGAAGAAAAAATCTTCATATTGAGTTTGACCTAAACCCTAAATGCGTTTAACTACAGCCCAATGAGAATCCAATGGGTTAGCCATAAACTAATAAACTTTATTTACAACAAAGCTAATTTTTGGCCAAGTAAGAGTGGCATATTGGAAAGCACCAACTACTGAGCGAAATAAAATAGGTTCTGAAAAAAGATCGGTACCATGTGTTTTATGAAGCAAGTCTCTTACATTATTTGTCTGAGTCATGAGAATAGACTGATCACACAAACATTTTATCTCAAAGCCAAGAAAGTAGTCTAGTTGACCAAGTTGTTTCAAGGAAAAAGTCACATGAAGTCAGGTTGTAATATTTTAAATGAGAGTAGTAGAGCTACCAGTTATGATTATATCATCAATATAAACCAAAAAGTGGACAACTTCTAATTCCTTTTATGTAGATGAAGAGAGAGGCGTCACAAGTGTGGTTAACAAAACCAAACTTATGAAGAGTAGTTTGTAAATGATTGATTGAACCACTGCCTCAGGGCTTGTTTTAATCCATAAGAGTTCTGTTTTTAACATACAAACAAGAGCCTTATCACTTGCTTCAAAACTAGGTGGTTGTTGCATATAAATTGTTTCATCAAGATAATCATTCAAAAAGGCATTATTGAGATCAATTTGAAACAATTTCCACCCATGAGAGAGAGCAATAGTAAGAATATTTTTTATTGTAAAAGGTTTACCTACGGGAGGAAAGGTTTCATGAAAAATAAAAACCATGGACTTGATGAAAACCTTTTGCTACAAGATGAGCTTTATACTTATTTATTGAGCCATCTGCTTTTTCCTTACTCAAAAAACCCATTTACAACCAACAACCCTTCTATTAGAGGGTAAGTGTGGCAGATCCCAAGTTTTTTTAATTCATTAGAACATCATATTCCTGCTACATTGCAGCCAGCCAATTTTCATCTTTAAGAGCTTGTTTGACACTGGTAGGTTCAAAATGAGATAACAACAAAGATGAATGAAATCTGTTTTGAAAAATACCAAATTTAGATCAAGTTTTCATAAGAAGTATTATGTAAAGGTGCAGTCAGATTCAAAAGAAGATGAATTAATAGTAGAAGATATAGATAATGTTGCACCAGAATCTGATGTCATGGAAGTACTAAACACTGGATTTTCAAATTGTTGAGGTGGCGATAGATTTGGGTTTAAACTAAAATACTGACTAAGATCTTGGATAGAGTTTGGTGTACTTGGGAGAAAAAACATAATAAGGAAATATTTGTTCATTTTAAACAAAACATCCTTGGAAATATATATACGAACACTAGATGAGAGACATTTGTAGCCTTTGTGTAACTATGAGTAACCGAGGGAAATACACTCCTCAGACATGAAATCAAGTTTGTGATAATGATAAGGTCGTAAAAGAGGAAAGCAAGCACAACCAAAACTTTTGAGGAAATGAAAATTGGGATGTTTATTAAACAAAGCAGAATACGGAATGGCAAAGTCTAGAGATGTTGTAGGCAACCTATTGATAAGAAAACAAATTATCTCTTTCAAATTAACTAACACTTAACATATTTTTTGTAGTGGAAGGAACATGCAAAAAATTATTTGGTTGAAAAGTGACTCATAAGGTGACACAAAAGAGAGGAACCAACACCATAAATACTCAAACCTGCACCGTTTCCAATGAAAATTTGATCTGGACCATTAAACTGTTGAAGATATTTCATGTTTTGTGGTTCACCAGTAACATGGAAGCTTGCACCAAAATATTGGCATTACCTTGAGAAGTAGACTTCATCATCATTGCACTCGGTTGAGCATTGCCATTAGGCTTAGTATTAGTATTCACCCAAGTATTTGATGTTTTATATGAACCACCCAAATAAGGAATGGACTGTTGTGTAGCAGGACAAATGAAAAACAATGATTAATGAGGCTGATAGGATGCATCAGATATGAAATAACAAACATTGGTTGTATGTCCAAATTCGAGACATATTTGGCACTGAAAATTGGCAAATTTACCACCACTTCCTCTGCTAGAACTACCACCATGAGAGGATACTCCAGCGAGAAAGCCTCCACATTGACTGCCAAATGAGTGTAAGGAGCTTGAATGTAATGCAGTGATGGTTAGACTAAAGTTTGTGTCTCTTGAACATAGAAATGGCGTGTTTCATGTCCATACAAAAGAGCTTCAATTTCAGTAATTGAAGGTGTGCATTTCTTACTCTCAATAACAAATACAACTGGAGCATAGTCAAATGGAATGGAAGACCTTCCAAATAGCATCAACATATTCTTCATGGCGCACAGGAATACCAACACCAGCAAGCTCACAACATAATTTTTAATCTTGAGCAAATACTCTTCCCTTGATTTGGAACCAAGTTTGATAGCATGCATTGTAGTGTGCAGTTGTCGTGTATGAGACTTGGTTTGAAGACTGAAATACTCATGAATTTTCTCCCAAACTTTATGAGTACAAACAAGAATACGAGAGAAAGAGAGTATGAAGCCAAACCAATAACGTTTGATTCCAAACTTCCCAAGCTTCATGCTCAAGATGAATGAATATCTTTAGCAACACAATCATGTTCAGTTAGATATCAAGGTGGAACCATTGGATTCGCAACAAATCGTTGTAACTTGGCGATTTGATTATCTCAGCAATAGTTGTTGAAAATAATTGCCAAGTGTAATTTACCTTGTGCAGAGCAAAACTCACTATCGCCAAAAAGAAGAAAAGTGGGTCTGAGAACAAGTCACCGCTCAAAAGTTCAATTCACTATCACCAAAAGAAAACGTAGCTATGAGAACAATTCACTGATTGCAACTTCTAATTAACTTTCAGAGTTCAATTACATAAAACAAAAATTTATGAACAGATAATGAACCAGCATCAAAATGCAACTGAATGAAGAAAATTACGAACGGCATCAAAGAGACCGAGATAATATCAAAATCAGGAACCTAGAACAATTCACCGATTGATAGTATTAAATTGACTGAACAGAAGCAACAGCGAGCTGAATCATGAAAAAGTCAGAGGAAAAGCTGGATCGTAAAAGAAATGCTCTGGATACCATCTTAGATGGATTGAACTGAGAGTGAAAAGAGAGAAAGAGAATTGAACATTAACTGAATTTTTATTATGTATATCACATCTGAAAGTATATGAATACATGTGTATTTATAGACATTAGTTACTAGGCTGTTTCTTCTTGCACTCCCATCAAATTTCTTCCTGCACTTCATCATTCTAGATTTTATTTTCCGGAACACACTAAATCAATTCTGGAAACATTTTTCAAGAAGGCACTTACCCATTTTTCCGGAATACACTCACTAACTCCGGACAAATTTTTCTAGAAGCTATGATGGGGTGCAGGAAGAAGATTGCTAGGGTACGGGAAGAAATAGCCTACATACTAACAACTGAATAAGAACTGACATCTGTGCAAAGTAATTTACAAATAAACCTACAGCTATACAAAGAAAACTTACAAGTAATACATCTACAAACTATCCAAACTGACTTGTTTCTACTAACACTCGGTACTTTCTACTGTGCATGACATGTAAAGGTGCAACAGCATGCCACACAAGATCAGATTGCTTATTTTGGACAAACACCATCTCAACTTTTGACTATTCCACACTTGAAGAAAAAGCCACTATCAGAAGTTCTTCATTTGCAGGTAATTTCGATATTGATTACTTCTTTCTGAGTAAGCATCTATGTATGCCTCCCTGTCTTGTTTCCCATGTTTTATTTTGGCTTTCTGTAATGTGTCTTGATTACATACAAAAGTCATCTAGCAAACTGATAATTCATGGTTAGCCATTAGCCATTAGCCATGCAAGGATAATGGCTGTTTTTCTTTATTTTGGTTCGTATATGAAGAGAAAATGTATATTTCTTTTTACTAAATAACTCACTAATTCTAAACTCTTACAGGAAAAAATCCCAAACATGACCAAAATCCATACTCGGCGCCATTTCTTATATTTGAGTTACCATTGACTTTGATTCCCTTAAGCATTTCCAGACAAAAAGGGTTTTATTTTTATTTGTTAAATATTCCATCTGTTTCATTATTTGTCTCTTTAACATAATGCATACATCTTAAGAAATTTTTTTACTACGTAAATTACTATGATTAAATGATTTAAGGTAGCTACTATAAATCATGTATTACGTGCATAGCTTTAAGTTTTATTAAACATATTTTAGTAAAAATTGTATCCAATTAACAGACTAAAGTATTCTAATATACTCCAGCCATATGCTCCATGTATAAAAAACAAATTAAAAAAAACTTGAACCTGAGATCAGTTTCTCATATTTGTGCAGAACACTATGGTCAAGAAAGATTTAGATTTTATTCCTATTGACTTTAATTCTGTATATTTGTTGTATCTCAGTTTTATTACTAGCATAATAATCCCACAATCTCTGGAATTTATTTCCTAGAATAGGCTGTGCTTTTTCTAAAATTGTCCAATAAATTTGTGTATATATATCGAATGTATGTAATGTGAAATAATGAGAAAGAAATTATTTTCTTCTAAACTTAAGAATTATGAACCCTTCTTCTCTCCTTCCTAGAAGTAGAAAGAGAGAAAAAATAAATTGATCCCGGATTAGACACCACCTACACCTAGTCAGAAAGAAAGCCTAACTTATCTGTTTCGATTACCTCTGACTATTTTTGTCATTAGTATGTTATGTTGCTTCGAAATGCTCTCCTATTGTTTCATGCTTGCTCAACTGCGAATGATCAATGCATGTGATTATAATGATAAACTGATAATGCATACATTTTTGTCTATCAGACAATATTCCGCAACCCAAAAGCAATCAAGTCATATCCCATTCCATCCCCTGAACACTGCAATCTACCAGCAGCTGCTATCCATGCGTCTTCAGATATGGTTGTGGTTGTTGGTTTAAATGCACCAGCAGCTCATGTTGCACAGCACAAATGGCAACCCAATACACCTGATGGGCAGGGTACACCATTCCTCTTTCACCATGGAAAGGCTACAGCAGGTTCTGCTGGTGGGATTATACGAATGTTAAAAGGTCCTGCTGGGACTGCTGAAGAGTGGCAATATCCCCAAGCATTGGCTTTTCCTGTTTCTGGAATTAGAAGCCAAGCTATTGTCTCTATAACATGTGACAAAGAAATTATTACTGGTAAATGTAGACGAGCTACGATTATTAAAATATGCTGCCACTAGTAGTATGTGAAAAATGTAGTTCTTTTTCTTTTTTCAAAATACTCTCTTCCCCCTCCCTCTCAGATCTTAAACTTCATCTAAGAAACTTGACCTACATTTGTAGTACCAACTTTTTAAACTGCCTGAATCTTTCACATCTAACTTGACAATTGGACTTCTGATTAGGTGGGCATGCTGATAATAGTATCAGGTTAATATCCTCAGATGGAGCTAAAACCTTGGAAACAGCCTATGCTCACTGTGCTCCTGTGACTTGCCTTGGTCTTTCACCGAATAGTGACTACCTGGTGACAGGATCCCGAGATACAACAGTATTACTCTGGAGAATACATAAGGCACTTGCATCACATTCAAGTGTCACAACAGAATCTTCGACTGCGAATGGCACTGGCACTGGCACGCGGCCTTCAACCAGCAGTAGTTCTTCATCACATTTGTTGATGGAAAAGAATCGTAGACGCCGTATTGAGGGCCCTATACAGGTACTTAGGGGGCACCAAAGTGAAATACTCAGCTGTTGTGTTAACTCAGATCTTCGAATGGTTGTTTCATGCTCTCACTCATCAGATGTTCTTCTACACTCTATAAGAAAGGGACGTTTAGTCAGAAGGCTGGATGGTGTGGTGGCTCACACTGTCTCCCTTTCCTCTGAAGGGGTTGTCGTGGTGTGGAATGAATCGAAGCATATTCTCAGTACCTTTACTCTTAATGGTCTTCTGATTGCAAAATCAGAATTACCTTTCTCTAGCAGCATTAGTTGCATGGAAATTTCTCTTGATGGATGGAGTGCTTTGATTGGAATTAATTCTCAAGAAAATGGTAGAGCCTACAATAGCAGTTGGAATTCGCAATCGAGTAAGTCGGGTAATGAAGATTTTTATTCAGACTCAGAAGAAACTCACGATACCAACAGAATAAATGCTCCATCACCTTCAATTTGCTTCCTGGATTTGCACACTTTGGAGGTACAATATTAAGATGTTTAAATTGAGCTGTCTAAAGAAAATCATATCTTTTATTTCTCATCAAACTGTTTCTTTATGTGCCTTCATACTTCCTCAATATTCGCATACTATAAGAAAACACTCAGTAAGAACAGCATTCTGATTCTCTCAAACATCATGAGCCCTGTTTCTTTCCTACTATGCATATCCTTGGAACTGTTTTTCATTGCTAACCACTCTACCATACTATCTTGTGTAGGTGTTTCATGTGTTGAAGCTGAGAGAAGGACAGGATATCACAGCTCTTGCTCTAAATAAGGATAACACAAATCTTTTGGTTTCAACATGGGACAAACAGTTGATTGTCTTCACTGATCCGACTGTAAGTTAGATCACTCTTGATAAGGATCATTGTCAAATATCAATCATTGCTTATGATTTACCAGCGAATACTGTTTCTAAATATTCCATGATTCCAAGCAATGATTTTTTTTTATGATCCTTGTAAATTGGATAAACCATGAACATTGATTTCACCTGCATTCTAGTTTAATCAGATTTGCACATTATTTGGAGTTTACAATTTACACCTGTTCGGTTTGATAGTTTTATTGCTTCTTGCAGTTGAGCTTGAAGGTGGTCGATCAAATGCTCAAGCTTGGTTGGGAAGGTGATGGGCTTAAGCATCTCATAAAATGATATGCTTTTCCGGCATACAAATGAGGATTACATGATCTTTTCTATGTAATAACTATTAGGAAAATAGAATGGAGTTATAATACTCCAACTTGTTAGTGTTATAATTGAATGTCTTCAGAGACATATTGTAACATATTTAACGACCAACTCTGACCAGTTACCGTATAGTGGTTAGGTTACTAGTTTTAGCAGTGTTTTACTGTCCCTTTTGAGCTCAAATATTAGTATCTCACAAGCTTTGACTGAGGTTAGAGTCATCACAGTGTTGTTCTCTGCTTTTTTATTGTGGTCAATGAAAATATGGTAACCTGTTTTCGACTAATACTTTCTCCCTTGTAACAACCTGTCATGTATATTTTTGTTTATATTAATAAAAATATAAGAGTGGTTAATGGACAGAGTATGGGGTGCAGATAGTTTGGGAATAGAGATATTGTTTATGGACCAATTATAATATCACTCAAGTATGTGTCTATATTTGTTAAAACCGTAAAAGATTAGGAGCTTTAATTGCAATTTTGACAAGTATTGAGTAGTTTCTAGTGTGAATGTGTATGATTAAAGTGTAAATCTTGTATTTGGTTACATGTGGGGAGGATATCCAAATTTTTATTCTCGAAATACAATTCATTTAACACCAAAAGATTGTTGATAGCATCGTGGATCGGGGCATTAATTGGGTTTATATACTTGGAGGATATGAAACTTAGTATGAACCACTATGGATGAAAGAGGAGACACTGGACGCACGTATTTGCCATAAAGTTCCTTTTTGGATGTCCAATCATACTTCTTTAAAGTTTAACTTGTTATCCTTCCCTTTGATTACTTCTTTTTCACTCATTTCAAACACTCTCAAACACAAAATAACTAAAACATAGCAAATTACGTATATAATACAAACTTGAAGATTAAATATATAAGATGAGAAATTAGAAATCAGTTCATTTTATTCACAAAACTTTAAAAATAGAAAATAATGTTATCATAATGATACTAAAAAGTTAGAAACTTATAACGAAGTATTCAAATATAACATAATTTCAATATATTATAAAAAAAGTTATTAAAAGGATATTTTTCTCAGATGGATGACAAAATCAGAAAATAAATAAATAAATAATCTTTAAAATAAATAGAAACTTATTACATTTAAAAACTTGATTGGATAAAAATACGTACAATCAAATTTTGAAAAAAGATAAAATATAGACAAAAATTCAAAAAAGAGAGGTGGGGAGAGGTAGTGAACAAAACAAGGGAAAAAGAGAGAGAGAAGGAGAGAGAGAAAAAAAATGTGGAAAGAGAAAGTGCATTAGATTGTTAACGCCATAGTTTCCTAATGAAAACCTTGAAAGGTTGCTCTAAGAAATGAATCAACTATCTAAAGCTCTAAAAGAAAACCCATAATTTAATGTATAGATTTTTTTCAAGTTTAGTTTTGTATAGTAAAAAGTTTCTTCCTTAATTATTAATTTAATTTTCCAAATATTCCTATATGCTTTTGGTTTATTTATGGTTTAAGCTTCCTTGTTTATTGGTTAAATTGTTTAATTTCCGAGAATCAAATTACCTCAACTTCAAATTATGTATAATAAAACTAAACTAATTCATTAATTAATAATGGTTTTCTCTGTATTTACACACATAGATAAGTAGACCTCATTTTACACTCTAATTTCTGTTTTTAACAAACCAATTTGTGTTTGTAATAACTTCGCTAATTTGATTTTTTATGAGTTATTTATTGATTTTTCTATAACTTTTACGGTCATTGTATAAACAATAAACATTTAAAAAATAGTTCGTTTAGAATGTCTACTCATTTATAATTCATTAATCAAATTTATAATTATTCTTCATATTATATTTCACGTAAGATATTATTAATATAACCACAAATATCAATAAAATCAATTGCTTTAGATGAATTTTAAAAAAATATTATATATATATATATATATATATATATATCAAATTAATAATTATCTGTAATGTTTTTTAAATAATACTTATTAATAAAAAAACAGGAATATTTGCACTATCTAATAAGAGTAAAAACACAAAAATATAAAATTGTATAAAAATTATAAAATAAAATAATACTTTTTTCTAACATATGTTTTATAATAAATACAGGTACTAAAAATTATTCATAAGAAATGAATTGAAATGTGTATTCGTATTGAATACACTCACATATAAGACTCGCAAAATGGGTTGGGTGCAAATAGCTAGCCAATCAAACTGTAGAAAAAAAGTGGATTGAGTCAAGAATTTTGGTCTGTTTTGACCCGTCTGCCTGTTGAGCTATTTAGATATGTTTAATAAAATTAGTTTGTAGTTAATAAGTTAGTTTTTAGGTGATAAGTCGGTTTTTTTATGATATGTCAGCTTTTAGCATTTACATCTATTGTTAGCTTAATAAAAGGATAATTTGATGAGTTTTGAGTGTCAACTAGGGGACGCAAAGACTAAGTAAAGTACCCGTTTTAAACCTTTAGAAAAAAAAGTCTCAAATTTTTTTTATTACTAATTAATATATTTTTGTTAAACTAATTATAAAATTATGTTTAAAATAAATAAAAAAACCTTAAAAAAATATTTTATTACTAATATAGCTCTATTAAATTAATTATAAGTTTATGTTTGAAAATAAAATTTAATTAAATTACTATTAGTGTACGTTACTCTTTATTGGCAGTAAAAATAATAATTAATGAGTTAAAATATTTTTTTAGTAAATTATAATTTTGTTTACAAGAAAGAGAATGATTTTATTCTCTTATAATGAATTTGAATTTTATTTTCTTCTTTTATCTCTATGTGACTACTCTAGGCTCTCCTTCCTTTCTTCTTTCCTAAGAGTATTTTTTTAGGGTTTTGGTAGATTAAATTTATTAAATCGCTTGAATCTCATATTGCTCGTGTGTACCAATTTTTTCATCTTCATTTCTGGTTAGTATGTTTTTTCTTTCTATTTGTGTTGCTGTTGTTTTTATTTTGTTTTGGATTTGTATTAAAATTAAAAATGTGTTTCTTTTGCGCAGTTTTATTTTTCGATACTTTTTTATTTACAAGTTTTGAGAGTTTTTTTTTTTTTTTTTTTTTTTTTTTTATGATTAAATTA
>Ga0214544_1001250_pt1 | contig 51958 bp, 20 predicted proteins | sample CNSS3metaG_FD_160074 | JGI IMG/M metagenome (GOLD analysis project Ga0214544, IMG submission 160074) | Root nodule microbial communities from cowpea collected in UCLA plant growth center, Los Angeles, California, USA - CNSS3 | ecosystem: Host-associated > Plants > Roots > Nodule | place: USA...
TCTAATGTTTGTATCTTTATTAAGTCTACTCAACAATTTCTATATCGTCCATCATTTTTATTATTAGAGAAACAACTATTATATTTTTCTACATTTTTTACTCAATATTTCATTCAAAATTAAATTTGATTTCTTAATTTTAATTATCTAAATCTTAATATATTATTTAAAATAATTATATATAATACATTTTATCAAAAATATATATAAATAACTTAAATACATTTTTATTATAAAATCAATTAAAATATTATTATTGAATTTTATAAAATAAAATTGATATTAAATTTAATTATATTTTTATAATTTCAAATTAATTTAATAAATATACTGTAATTTTTAATTTTATTCGATATCCCGTGCGTTGCACGGGTAAAAATACTAGTAATTCATTAATTTGTGTTTTTCGTGTTTACCAGAAATTATTTTAAGGTCCTTTAACGTAATTGATTATTTGCAAAACATGTGAAAATTATATTTTGACTAGGATAATCAACTATTTTTCAACATAACTGATTATTGTGTTTAGAAAAGGTATAAAATCAGCTTTTCAATGCAAATATATGCTTAAGATCATTTTAAAGGTTGATTTATGTTTTACATTTTGAAATATGACTGAAAAATTTGACTTGAGACAGAATTGTTTGTGAAACCATAATTTTAATATGATTAATTAGGTTTAGGCCTTAAAATAAAAGGGAGCTGTGACTTTGTTGGCATGTTCCCTGTACCTTTTTAGAGGACTTATCTCTCTAGAAAATTTTTGGGCAAATTTAAAGATTTAAAAGTTACTTTATTTTTTTTTCTTCTTTGTCTCTCTCTTGTTTTTCTATTCTTCTTTACAATCTTGAATTTTACATTTAATCTTCAAATGAAAGACTCAAGATTAACTATTGATCTTAAGTGCAATTCAGAACTATTCTTAAAGTTTTGATGCAATTGCAATTTTTTCTTTCTTTTTGCAAGTTCTATTTTCCCTAATTTGTTGAAACATGTCTTTTGATATAAGAAAAGGATTGTTTGCTTAATTTAATTCTTCTTTTTGTTCTTAACAAATGATTCATAATTCAATTTTCTTAATTCAAGAATAAGAGATTAGGATTCATACAAGTTGCTTAATTTTTTGTATTTGATTTTCAAGAATTAATTGATATTTAATATGTTAATTCAAATTTGTGAAAATATTTAATATTTGTTATTCTGTTAGCTAACAATTGAATCAAGTAGAGAAGAGCTAGAGATTGGTATGTTTTGTTGACTTATTTTTTCATTTAAATTTCCAATTCTAATTTTTTTTAATTATAAAAACTCACAAACAACTTCTCTTTGTGTTGATGTAAAATTTTTGAATCTGTAATTGAATTATCTGGGAGAGGACTTTAAGTTAATTCAAACTTGTTACATTTTAAATCATTTTGTTTTATTGAGTGTGATCTCCATTAAAGTACAATAATAAAAAATATGCGCCTATTATTTGTTATTTATTTTTTGCTACACAAGATAATTGTGATATTCAAAATATTATAATTTTAAAATATGATTAAGTGTAAATATGAATATGAAATATATACACAAAAGTAACTAATGTCCATTACATATTATTTAAATAAGTTATAATTTAATTGATACTCTTATTTTTAATAATTAATACTTTAAAAAAAGTTTTTTTTCGCTTAATATTTATGGCGTGTATAGATATTTTTTCTTCAAATCTTCTTTGGTAAAAGAAAATAACTTTTAAAAAAATTATATTCTTACATAAAGATTAAAAATGGTGATATTAAAATATTATGTAACTAAGTAATATATTTTATTTCTTTTTGCGAAAAGAAGGTTGTCGTGTTAGCAGTATTACATAGCACGCATGGTTTACATGAAAAAAAAAATAATGTGTGTTAGAAAAATGTAATTGTATAAAATTATAAATATTTATAATTTAAACAATGATTTAGTGTTTTATGCCTGTTTCTTATTAAGCCCACATTGATAAGTTTGTTGAGTGGAAATGAACAACATGATATAAAAGAAGCCAGTTTCCAGTTTATAAATTACGGAGCCGTGTGATGAGCACAAAGCGAATTATTCTTTCGCCTTTTACTAAAGAATACCGTGGGCTCGTCACTACAAGCGGCATACGCCACTTTTTGGAAGGGTATCCTACGGAAACCCTGCAATATAGTTTCTAATATTTAAAATTTGTGTTTAGATTGAAATTAATCTAAACTAAAATATAATCATTTACTACCATTCATCATTTTGATTTTACTTAATTATAAATATATCGTTATTAATTGGAGTTGGAGGATATGTAAAGATTGAGAATCATCTCATAGCTTTGAAGCAAAGCAATGGTGAAGATGTGGGATGATATATATAATATTTTCTTTATTTTTTCTTGATAATTGAATATTTTAGAAAAGTAAATTGTTCCAGAAAATAAAATAAGGAGATAGAAGATATCTAAATGAAACTTATTATTTTATAATTAAAAAATAAATTAATCAAATTTCATTTTATAGAATTTATTATCTCTAAAATATTTGCTCCCTTTCCTCTTTACACTTATTTAAAATTTTAATCTATACATTTGTTTGAAAATTGGAGCATATCATAGGAGTTTTTGACTAAACAAGAATAGTCCACTTAATAAAAATCTTAATTAAAGTAAGTTTACCTTTTACCTTTTTTTAGAGTCATCTTAGAGATTTGATTGCATGAGGCGAAAAACATGCTTACATGTGATTCTTTTGGTTCAAAATGAATCTTTATATGATTGAGATATGTTATTAAATTTTGACTTATGATTATTTGAACTATTGTCTAAGTATAAATCTTTGAAATATATCAATCGAGTGAAATGATTTTATACGAGATAAATTTTGAACTAAAGGCAACTATTTTCACAATAAGGAGGGAGTAAAACATCCAAATATACCTAAGGGACCAATTGATATAGTTTGGGGATTTTATAATTATGCAGAGAGATTACTAAGCAAGGATAGGTATGTTGTGAAACTCCATTTTATTTCTCTCTTCTCTACCACTTCACACTCACTGAAAAACACTCACAGACCCCAACTCTCCTTCACTCTGCAGTGGTCCCTCTCTTTCTCTCAACCAGAGTTCAACATTCATTGCTGACCCATCCTTCTTCTTGATTTTCAACAAACAAATCAGAAGGGCCAGTTGATACCTCCCTCCTAACTAAACCTCCATCCTCTCAAAGTAAGTAGAAATTCCTTCTCACTTCTCATCAATTTCGAATTCTGGAAGTTATTTTCGAGCCAGACAGAAATTAAGGCCCTATCCTTACTGTATGAACCTTCATTTCAGTCTCTTAGGTTGTAAATTGGAGTGCCTCACTGTGAGAAGCCATAATAGTGGATTGGTGATCAATTAAGGTAAGGGAAGCTAACCTATCATCCTATTTTGCGAACAGATCATTGATATAGGCTAGAATTGCATGAATTGAATGTTGATTGATGAGTGTGAACAATTGTATATGATAGAATTCGTATTGGGCATGAACTGTGTGGCTTGCATGTTGAGACAGCTCGAAATTCTGATGATCTCGCCCAGGCGAGTAGTTTCCGCCTCAGCAAAAATGCCAGAAAACCACCCCTGATGCTGCGTGAGGTCTTGCCTAGGCGAGCTGACGTCGCTTGAGCGAGAGTCAAATCTCGTCTAGGCGAAAGAGCCTAGCCTGAGCGAGAGTTTGGTCAGATTTTGGGGTTGCTCTCTGTTTGGAGTCTCGCCCAGGCGAGAGCGACTCGCCTAAGCGAGATTACTCTCTAGCCCAGGCGAGATCCTCTAGCTTGAGCGAGTTTCACTGCAGAGTTGGATGTTTCTTATGTTTTTGGATGAAATGAAGTTGTGCTAGTGAATCGATATTGACAATTGACTGTTATGCATGTGAACTTTATGATTATAGTCTATTTGATTGTAATTTGTGGAAATTTAGTTAATTGAGAAGGTGTGGAATTGGAATTTCAAGGGAAATTCTAAGGAAGATGGTTTTAGTAAATGTAAGGGCATGAGGACTCATATTGGTGGCATCATGACGTTCCTAGTAACCATTAAGACTCAAGTAGAGTATGATGGGTTACGTCGGGATGAGTAGCAGGAAGTCCTGGTCTATGAACTCGATCCGTCATAGAGGTGATGGGATTTACCTTGAGAGTGGTTGGGTGAATACCCCTTGTGCCTAAAACTCTACAGAGTTTGGGAACCATCTCGAGTGCAAACCACCTTGGGTGAATACCCCTTGTGCCACTTACATAATCCGGATGTCGAGTCTAGAATGGTGTGTGGTGTTATGGTTGAGATTGATTAGATGATTTTGATTCTTTGTGTGATAAATTCTGTTTTCGGCCTAAATATGACAATTGCATGATTTTTTCTTGATTCAAGATTAGCTTACCCTTCTTGTATGTTGTGTGTTTCTTGTGTCTTCTATTTATGCAATGATCGTCCTTATCGAATGGCGTGAGCAGATATAGGTGCAGGTGAGGATACACCCCTCCGGGACAGGAGATGAGTATATTAGACGTTCCTTTAGTAGTTGTAACTTTTTGTTAGGCTTAATTGGCCGGGTGTTTTGTAATCCCTCTAGTAATGTATGGGCTGTACGTATTGATTCAGAGTATCTTTATGTTTTATCTGAGGATGACTGTATTATACATTTTACTGGCCTACATCATCATCTACTTCTGAATTATTGAAATTTAAATGTTTTGTTTAATAGTATAAAACTATGAAAACGGGATGTTACATGTTAGTACGGAATTATTTGGCTTAAGGTAACCTAATTTGAAATGGGATTTTACATTTTGTGACTTATAAAATAGAAAAAAAAATACCCGTTATAGCAAATAATACGAAAATAATATATTTATTAATTTTCTAAGATTAAGAGATGATACTCGACAAATGATATACTCTTTGGATGAACCACCACCTATTAAGAGAGAACAAAATATTTAAATTCTAAAGAGAACTCCAAAAGATATATTCGTTAGACAAACCATAATCGTTCAACGAACATATTCGTTGGTCTAGTTAATGGATCAGACTTGAGGGATTTCGATCGCTAAACAAATGGTAATGTTGCCTGGCGAAAACTATTATATAATTAACATCAGAGCTCCTCTTTTCACCCACACACTTACAACACACCAATCTTTTTGAAACTACCATTCACAATTTCTTGATATGGCAACAGCAAGTGCTTGCCACCTTTAAAGGACTCCAACTCTGATACTATGAAACAGAAAAGAGATATCATTCTATTGTATATTGAAATACAAGAGAGAAACTATATATAACTAGAAAATAACTAAAGTAGTTACTCTATTGCTTTAACAATATTGCTATAATGATTTCTGGGTAACCTTCAAAAATATAATCGATTTATTAAATTTAAACTGATACATGCTAAAAGTATCGTATTATCATCAATCTCATATGTTTACAATAAATTATTCCCAAAATGTTCAAAGTGTTTGATAATGGTTTTTATCTTGTTAGACGAAACTTTTAACACAAAATGGAACTTACGTTTGTACTTCATACTGAATCTATGCATCATCCATGTCAGTATTTTTATGTCTATGTTTCTTACAAGGCTCAGAGTGTGTTTGGATAGAGTATTTTAATGAAGCAATTCATTTTTTTGAAGAATTTAGATTTCTTTGTAATGAAATGCTTTGTTTGGATAGACAAATTAAAAAGCATTTCAAATACAAGCATTTTTTTTTGAAGGATTTCAATTAGCTAAATTAGTAGAAATTCAAATACCCTCAAAATAGGTGGAATTTGAAATTCTTCCCACTCAACCTCACATTCTAGACGATCCGAACGGGCACGATGACCTGGACGTGCCCGCGACCCAAATGTGCCCGATGACCCAGACGGGCCTGATGACCCGAACGTACCCGACGACCCAGACGGGCCCGATGACCCAAACGGGCACGATGACCTAGACAGGTCTGACGACCCAAATGGGCCCGACAATCTAGACGGACCCGATGACCCGGACGGGCCTAACGACCTAGACGGGCCAGACAACCCGGACGAGTCCGACGACCCAAACGAGCCCGATGACCCGGATGGGCCCTTCCAAATCATTGGGCCCGACGACCCGGAAGTGCGGGACGATGCAGACAGGCCCTACAACCCGGATGAGCCCGACGACCCGGACAAGAACGATGACCCGGACAAGCCCGATGACACGGACAATCTCGATGATCCAGACGGGCCCAACGACTTGTACGAGCCAGACTATCCTGACGGGCCCGACGATTTGAAAGGACCCGTAAGAGTTGTCGGGCCCGTTCAAGTCTCGGGCCCGTCTAGGTCATCAGGCATGTCCAGGTCGTCGAATGTGTCCAAGTCGTCTAGGTCATCGGGCATGTCCGGGTCGTCGAACGTGTCGAGTCGTCGGGTTCGTCCGGGTCCTTGGGCCCGTTCGAGTCCTCAGGCCATCCTAGTCGTTGGACTCGTCGGGGTCTTCGGGCTCGTCTGGGTGTACGGGCTCGTTTGGGTATTTGGACCCGTCCGGGTATTCAGACCTGTCTGGATATTCGGCCCCGTCCGAATTGTCGGGCTCGTCCTGGTCGTCGGGCCTGTCCAAGTCTTCGGCCATCCAGGTCGTCGTGCCCGTCTTGATCGTCGGGCCCGTTCGGGTCGTCGGACCCATCTGGAGCATTAGGCCAATGACCTAGACAGGTTGGACCGGGCCATATTGACGAACTTGACGGCAGAATCGTGCAGTATGGGCCGTCAAGCCTCTAGATCATCGGGCCACCCAACTTGTTTGGGCTTCCCAGTCGTTCCAGCTCGGGTGGGTCATCGGGTCTAACCAATTTGGTTGTGTAGTTGGGTTTGCCCGACCCAGCTGGGTTGTCGAGCATGTTTCCAAATGTATCATGAACTCAAAACATAATTAAGCCTAAAATAAATATTGTTAAAATTAAATTTTATCTCACAATAAATTCAAATTTTTTTTTTCTAAACAAGAAATTGAAATGTAAGGTATTTTAATTTCCTTATCCAAACAAATTATTTAAAAAATGAATGAAATTTAATTACAAGCAATTCAAATGCAAAACATTTCAATTTCTAAGTATCGTTGAAATGTTCCATCCAAACACAAGGTCAAGGCCCGTATTAATAAATCTGAATAGTGGAAATGAACAATCACGATATAAAATACAAAGTCTTTGATTTTCAGATCACGGAGCCGTGTGATGGGCGCATATCGAATTATTCTTTCGCCTTTTACTAAAGAATACCGTGTGCTCTTCACATTATACGGCATACGCCATTTTTCGAGAGGGCTGTGTAATTGTAACCCTGCAAATACTATCAATTTTTTGGATTTTACGGTCATCTTCATATGTTAAATTTGATTCCTTTTATGAAGTTGGTTTCTTCTGTTAGTAATAGATATTGATTCATATATAATTGATACATAGAAATTGATATTGATGATTTAGATAGACAATTGTATTTTGTATAATGGTGGTGCTATTTACAAGTCTGATAATTTATTATTAAATCCATTTTAGTACATATAATTCCCATTGTTATTTATTATAACAAATTTAGTATTCCTGTTTTGAATAAAAATAATCTGAGATACAGTATCATTATGAATTACGCCACAATTCATTAATTTGTTTAGTCATACAAGTTGTATCAATAATTTGTTTAGTCATGCAAGTTGTATCAAGTAATTTCAATTGCGAAAATTAATATTATGGACACATAATGTAATCATCTGTACAATAATAAAGATGAATGTATTTCTAATTGATAACATTTAAAAAGATAAGCCTAGTATAATTTATATAATTTTAATTTATACTTGTAAAGATTAAGTATTAATGTTTGTTAAACAAGTTCTTAATTAGAAAAACTAGAAAACAATATGTACACATTATTACTAATGCTATTTACAAAGAAATTTTGATAAATAACCTAATTTTGATAATTAAATATTAAGGAATAACATTTTATTTATTATATAATTTTAAACAATTTCAACAAATAAAAGTATAAATTAATAATAAATATAATTGTAATAGTAATATTGATATAGAATGTAAAGTATCTTCATTCAAAAATAGAATTTAAATATCACAATAAATAACATTACTTACAAAAACATAAACATCGACCACATGTAATCGTGGTATATACAGTAACAACACTGAATACTAAAATAACATTATAATTCATTTTATAAGTTCATATAATAATCAGTTTCATTGCTAAAAGATATAACAATAATTGAAGACAGCATCTAGTTATAAGTAGTTATTTTTCTTGAGTATTTAATATTAAATAATACTGCAGAAGTGGGTGCTTAAAAAATTTGGTTGACAAAGCATTCTCCATAGAAAGAGTTTTAGTGGATCATCAAAAGGAGTGTTTGTATTGAAAATGTTGCCATTATTTGCAGTAGAATTTAGTACAACCACAGCACCATAAATACAGTCTCCAAATCCTAGGTAGTCTCAAAAAACAAAAAATAAAGAACCAAAGAGAGTCGACCTTGATTATATCCTCTCTACTAAAATTGGATCAGACACTGCTTCGGGTTTTCACTAGGAAACCTAATACCATCATCAATAATCTCCCCCACTTCACTAACACAAATACAAAAATAGAGTGTGCCGAGTTATTTTTGTGTTATCCTTCACCCGCCAACCAGAACAGCATCCAATTATATACACAGTCATTCCCTTGGCTATGGATGCAATAAAAGATATGTCAAATAATTCCAATAATTCGTTGGGACATCAGAGACAAATGCACCTGCCCAAAAACAACTATATAATATCAAATATGAACAGTAGGTTTAGTACTAAACAACATTCTATCCAAGGAGAAAAACAAATGATTGTTTTAGACACTCCTTTATTAGTCGACTGAAGTGCATTTGTCAATACTGCAATCTGAAACCAATATTTTCACTCTAAGTGAAATATGGGACCATTTGAATTGAGTTTTTTTTTTTTTTTATTTCCACTCGGTTTCCTAATTTCAAATGTTTGCATAATAAATAGAGAAAATGATTTAAAAATTACATTTTATACAAGATACAATGAAAATGTGAAATGAAAACAAAGAAAAATTCCAAAATTTGTAAAAAATAATCTTGTAACCGTCAAAACTTACCATTCAAGCATAACCCCCACTGTAGTCAAGATTAAACAGAATATCCCGCCGGGCTTCTGAACCCAATCTATAATTCAAAGAATTTGCCAGTGATTGTACTCGGTCATCACTTTCGTAGTCCATTTCTCTCATGCATCGCCGCCTGACCATTTTCAGAATCAATTTTGACGGTTCAAATCCAGCACTCATCTGCCAAGGAATTTGATATACATCAATGAGCTTTGCTGGCAAATATATACATTTTTTAAAGAAAAAAAAGAACAGAGTAGATACCATATCATCAATCACTGCAAGAGCAGATTTGACATCCCGGTTAATCAGGTGGGCCTCAATTATCAGGGAATATGATTTTGCATTAGGCTTGAGACCCAGACTCACCAGGTGCTCAAACACTTTTGAAGCTTCATGTGTCTGCCACAAGATAATTAAAGAGATAAGAGAGTTTTCTTTGTTTGACACACCATATCTTACACAATTTTTTGAAAGCCTGTAGTACATAGTAATTAAGCAGAAAAAAAATAAAAAGAAAATATGTCCAATCCTACATCTGCTTCCAACCTAACATACGCATCCATTCCTATTATCCTATGCTATTCCAAAACAATCGAAATAAAGAAAAGCCAAACTGAGTGGCATCGATATAGTACCTATATATATACACACGAGCATTTTAACTGAAACATCGGACTTCGAACAGTTGGTTCATAAAGACAGTGGCATTAAATTTGATAAAAGTTTATCCTTGCAAATATTGACACCTAATCTCAATCCATCTACCTATTTCCTAACAGCTACATTAGACAATCTTGTGGCTAGTCATCTTTCTCAACCCTCATACTAGAGAGAAAATTTATCTTATTATTTTATAACATTTTTTGTTTATTGAATAAAAGTTGAAAGTAATCAAGGGTATTTTTTACAAGAAAAGATCATTCAAAAAGACAGTTTGAAAGGGGTTCTATAGAAAGGGACGAACAAATTTCTCAAAAAGACATCTATATAAGGGGATAGAGGTAACAAATGTCAAATATCATGCATCAAAGCTTGGAAAACTGATTTTATGTCTAATGCAGGCTTTCTAAAGGTGGGATCCGTGAAAGCAGTGAAGAGCATGAGCAAAAAGATACATATATAGTGGGTTGGAAGAACGAATCATCACCTTCTTGTGCTTCCCAAAGGCATACATCAGCCCATTGTACGAATGAATATCAGGGCTCAACCCAAAAGTAGATCCAATTGACTCAAATGTTTGATAAGCTCGATCGAGGTCCCATATGTTTGCACATCCTACAATGACGCAGTTTATTGCAGCAACAGATTTATAAGGACGCTCGGCATTCTTTAAATTCTCCAGTTGAAAATAAACCTATATAGAACAGAGCGTGATTAGATGAAGCTGAAGGTGGAGCTGAATGTAACATTACTAAAAACTGCATAGATCATGGCAAAAATTCAATCTATGCTGCAAACATGTCAACAGTAGAAATGACATTTTATGAATGTAACATGTCACAGCAACATAGAAGCTTTTTAAATATATTGTCAAAAATAGAAATTGTATCATCTATTTCCACATGAAAACATGTAAATATTAAAACTAGTGAATTCAATAAAAATGCCATGCATCACAAAGGATTGGATTGATAACAAATGTGAAAGGTTAGGTACTATTAAATGTTTTGTTCAACAGAGAAAGATATACATTATCTAGAGTCTCAAAACCCTTCTTAGAGCATGCCAAAACCAATGGATGTAGCGAGGTAAATGGGCAGAACAATTCTTCAGCTTCTTCACCCGTGTCTCCATAAGCCAACTCATACTCATTCAGTGTACTAAAAGCCTTTTGTAGATTTCCCAATGATGCAAGGGCATATATCTTCCCAAGGTATGACTCAGGATTAGGGGCTTTCTTTTTACGCAGTGAGCGGTCCAACACAGCCCATGATGCCCCTAGCAACTCAGAATCATAGGTTCTACCAGCAGTCAAAATTGCTGACAGAACTAAACCTTCATCTACAGACAGCAATATAGGGGCTCTTTGACGTTCACCCTTTACAATCCATCTGGCCATATACTCCAGGCCATAGAAAGCTAGTTTGCTATTATCCTCTCGAATTGCAGTTTCAACAATAAAATTGCACAAGTCCCAGTTGGGGCAGAGAGCTTTGTTTACATCTGATGCCTGGAAACAACAAAGAGATTTGAGAACATTAACAGAAGAAACATCAAGTTAGTAATCAATCTGTTAAAGAAAAATTTATGTCTAAATTGCAATTTTGGCCTCCCTTTAATATTTCCTCCGAAATTTAAGTCCCCAATTTTAGATACGTTTCATTTCATTTTAAGTGAACCCTAATCCTATCATATTCATTTCAGGTATCATCAAGAAATAATTTAATTAATTAAAATTAAAAAAGAAATAAATGTATAGAAATTTGAGGATTGAACCAAAGTTACAGGTTTTCTAAAATATAGGTACAAAATTACAATTTAGACAAATTTTATTAAGCGTCAACAAGACTAATCACTCACCCTGCACCTTTCAATTATTGTCACCAAAGTATCAAGCCTTCCCTTACTGAGACATCTCCGTACACAGCTCATAAATACCTTCATTGACAAGACGTTACCAGATTTCAAAATTTGATCTATATATTTGAATGCAGTATCAATCTGGTCTGTGGAAAAGAGCATTCCAATAACCAAGTCATATGATTCGTCATCAGGGAGAGAGTCATTTCCTGTCTGCAGCATCCTGATAATATCATAATAACAAAGAAAAACTTGATATATAAAGAAAAAATGTAAATGTGCTCAATTACTTGTACAAATACCACAGACAAATTTCGCTTACACACTAATGAAAGTTATTTATTTTGAAGTGGATAGTCTCATTGGTCTGCTTATTGGCATTTCAACTGTGGTTTTTGCTCAAAATAAAAGGGAGGTCCATTCAGATGAGTGTGAGAAACTTCATTTGAAGTACAAAGCCTAATGAGGCCCTAACCCCTACCAAAGACGGAGGAAAATGCTTAGGGAAAATAAACTTGTTTAGGAGGGAAGTTTCTTTGCCTTCTTTCGCTTACTTGGTTTAGTTTTTGTCTTAGAATAAATTCTAGACTTATGTTTTCTCTTGTGTTTTTGTAGGTTTGCTTTTGGCACCTCTTCTTTTTGTTGACACTCCCTTTGGAAGTTTTGGATGATGAGAAACCTAGCCCAACATGAGGATTGGTACTGGACACCCCAAGGTTGCTAAGCTTGATGGATGAAGGGCCTTGGAGCTTGGCCCAACACTTGGGGTAGCACATGGAGTGGAGAGGAGACTCAGTAGGCCTTCTAGATGGCCAAGGTCGTGTGTCTCATCCTTGGAGAGCAAGGAGGTGCCCAGGTCATGCTAGGTATCTCTAGTTTTTAGGTTGCCCTGCCTTCGAGAAAGATACTTTGTATTTTTGCTAAGTGGTCCCTACTCATGCCTATATAAGGGAGCCACTCCACCACTTGTAAATGGTTGGAATTTTGAGTATATACACTTACATTTCAGCCATTGTGAGCTTCCTCTTTTGAGAGTGCTCTAGCTCTTAGTCTTATCTTGAATCTTGGTTCAAGGGTGGCAACTACCACTTATCTTGGGTTGGTCCATCCCCCAAGAGGCGTGCCTCGTTCCCACTCCCTATACCCATCTTATCTCTTCATCTTTTGCTTAGTTAATTCAAGTTCTTTTATGTTCAATTCCTCACTTCTTCCGCCATTTATGGTTCACTTCTTGTTGTCTTAATTTTTTGTTTCAATTGAATCGTCTACTCCTCTTTTGAGCTCCTTTGAAGTGCACATTCACATAACGTCTAGTTATCTTAATGTCCAATAGAAATCTTCTTGGAGCTTTCTTAAGCAACATTAACCCAAACACCTTACACTCCTACAAAATATAAGATGAACTTACATCAAAGCCTAACTTCGTAAAAGCTAGACATTAGGAGTGGGCTCACCTCAAATTAAAACAAATCAAATGACATAGAACCCACTCTGTCTACCCTCTTGTGTGTATGCACTGATCTTTCAACCTGATGAGTTGACAACGAAACTAGAATTTCACATCAGCTGGAAATTAGACACAACTCCAACTTCTACATTTTTTTTTCATTTAACAGTTTGGCTTTTAAGAAGTGTGGGATCTCCGCTACACCAAGATTAACAATAAAAAGTTTCAAAACGTCTATCCAATTCTTTTCAATCCAATTACAATTAACTAAACATGTAATGTTAGTTAAGGTAATATATAGTTAAACCATTGGCAGCACTTCTAGCATTGTTAGCTCTTGCCTGGTAAGCAATATTACACGCCATTCCAGAACAGTAATTTTACATAACCAAAGCCAAAACTTCTCCGATATCCACATGTTCATTTCAGTACTTTGGAAAAGCTACACTCGTTTAAGAAAGAAACTTATTTTACTTTTCTTTCGTATTGTTCTAATCCTACAAGTGTCTACTAGAAAAGTTAATCCAAGACCTTAATTAGATCTAACTTTTTGCAAATTAAGAACTTACAATACTGTACACCGGACTAACCATAAGGCAATGCTCAACGCCCTCTCACTAGCTCATTTTGATCACGGTCATTTGACCACTCACGGCTGCAGGATCGTTTACAGTCCAATAAGCACGACTAAGAAAATGAACTTATCCGTAACTCAAAATTAACTTATGCATCAACAGAACTTTAGAAGCTCTCTCATCTATTAACATCTTTAAAAGATTATAATCTTTGAACTTACATGTGCAGTTCACGGAGGAAATGCTCTTATTTTTCTTCTTATAGAATTTTCATTTTGTTAAATGTGCTCATGGAGAACTGCCCTAATAGTATAACGAGACAAGAAGAATTAGTAAATTTCCATCCAAACAAATTAATATTTGACAGAGACTCTATTTGAACGAGCTTCACCATAAGAAGCTCTACTAGAAGAGAAAAATAAAAAATAAACTTCTTAAACTTGAACACAATTTAAAAATAAAAATATTAGAAAAAGTATAAGCCATTACAAATTAGTAGGAGAAACTGATTTCCAGAAAACAATAATAATAATAATCCTGATATAGTAGTAGCCCAAAAGCTTCAGACCTAAAGAACTGCATTGATTTCAATTCAAGGAAACGAGTGCGATTACAAGACTAACCGTTGGAGCAATTTTTCCGCGGCGACGGTTTCGTTGGCCTGGCACATGGCTTTGAGGACGAGGTTAAACGACGCCGTATTGGGCTTGACATTGAAATCGTCCATCTGAGCGACGAGGTCGAGGAGGTCGGAGGGTGAGGAGCCGAGCATGAGATTGGCGCGGAGGTAGTGGTTGAAGAGGTTGACGTCGGGACGGTTAGGCTTGCCGGTCTTGTCGAGGGCGCCGACCCAGGTCTCGAAGGTGTTCTTGACTTGCGTCCAGTCGTGCGAGGCCATGCAATCGCCGAAGAGGTTGAGTAGCGCCTGAGGGTCGTAGGAATCGGCGGATGCGCGGTTGTAGAATCCGACGGGAGCGAGCGCGTGGGCGGAGGGATGGGAGGAGGAGCCAGGGGTGCGCCAGTTTTGGTTGTAGAGAGGGCTGCCGGAGGCGGGGTTGGGAGGGAGAGGGGTGGGATCCGCCAGCTGAGGCTCCTGCGAGAGGAAGGGGAATGTGGATATGGTTTTGATGAGGGAAGAGGGTTTCGTGAAGAGGAGGGAACGCGTGCGGAAGAGGATCGCCATTTGCGACGCCATCACTGAACTCTGAGAGAGAGAATGACTGTGTTTTCGGGTTTAGGGCTTTCTTTTGCTTGTTCAGGGTTTGAAATTTGGTAGGTTGGAAGGGGTGAGGGGTAGAATTGGTAAACTGAAGTTTTTTTACGGCTTGTATGTTGGACTGCGTGGAGTCAAACTCTTCCTGGGTAACTTATTCCTGCACCTCCTTTTTTTTCTTCCTTCACCCCCATAATATCCATACTAAATTCTCCTTTACTAAATTTGATAAAAGTACTCATGCACCTTTTCATTTTTTTTAATACATGTACAATCTGGAAAATATTTACGATTTTTCTATAAATTATGAACTCCAAAATACATTCAAGATCTATAATTATATTTCAGATTACAAAATCTAAAATGTATTTTTTTCGAGATTTCAACCTACCTATGGATGCAACCTGAAAACATGAAGGTGCAGCCTTGGATCACAAAAGTATAATTGCTCATGTACCCCCATAATTGCTGCATACACCCTCAACTTTAAAATGATTATTTTGCCCTTCATGTATTATTTCATCCGATCAAACATCACACTGTTCCAGAATACCAATTTTAGGAACCGTCCATCAAACAACATCTATAAATATTTTATGTTTTTTACCAATAAATGACATCCACAACTATCAAACATTATGTCTTAAACATGATACAATATAATTACTTTCCAACATAAAATCAAATTCATAAAAGCTCATCTAAAATTTCTTCTGATCGTTAATGTTTCATATACCATTTAAAGTTAAAAGTTATAATAGTCCTAATTCTTTTTAATCATGTTATTTATATGAAATCTCTATAGTTTTATTAATAATTAATTTATGTTAAAAAAAATAGTTTTCTTTAAATAAAATCTTACCTCTTATATCTTGTTTGTATTTTCTTGTTCCTATCAAGACCTAAAGGTCGATAAAAAAAATTAAAGGAAAATTATGAAAAATAAATAAATAACCAAGTGAAAAAAAGTAAAACATACATTAAATTTTTTGCATAAATATAAAAGGATTTACGAACCTTTTATATGATCATATTTAAAAAAATAATTAACTATATATATATATATATATATTATATAATTGATTATCTTCTCCAAAATACATTATTACTGTATTTATATATTTACAATATTTGTACGTTATTTTATTTTATTTTATTAATATATATATATATATATATATATATATATATATATATATATATACTGGGAGTATCTAAATTTTTATTATAACTAGTATTTTTACTCCTAAAAAGATTATTTTTAAAATGAATGAATTTTTGTTTTTCTTAACATTTGAAACAAAATTAAGAAGTTAAAAATAGATATTAATGTTTAAATAGTAATAATGATAAATATGATTAAATTTTAAATAGTGATAATAATTTATAACAGTCATAATACAATTTTATAAGTGAATACAATAATATTTAACATCACAATCATCATAACACTAAATGTAATAATTATTTTTATTCAATATAAAGTTTAACTTTTTATCATCAATGCATGTACTTATTATCATCATTCCAAATAGTTTTAAATAAAAATGCCAAATTAAGATTTGAGAACTAAAATATGATACTTTATTTACTTATTAAATTAAATATATTAGACCAATAAATAACAATGAAAACCTCAGGCTAATCAATGTCAGCCACTGAATAACAAAATTATGAGTTTTTGTTAGTCCAATAATAAAAGAGATTTTCATGTTCATTTGCTTTGGACAATTATTCAATTACAAGAGCGTGACCTTGATAGCGTGTTTATTATACTTCTCATAAAAAATCATCTTGGAATCTGGCTATATAGATTTATTACATATACATGTCATGTACTACCAATCATTTTCTTTCAAAATGTGTTTAATTGTGGTCATTATAATAAAAGTACTTTCCTACCAAGAATAAAAGAGGAGATTTAAAAAAGGTTTTTTTTTTTATTTTCATTTAAGTCAAAGAAACAAAACAACATTGTACCTCTTTAAAATATTTACTTTTGATGGAACTTCTCCAATTGAGTTGAAAGAATTCGTCTTCCAAGCTTGTTTTTGAAGATTGAGACAATTGGTGAGAACTTGTGAAAGAGATTCGGTATTATTCAACATTCTATAATGTACAAAATATTTTTTTATAGAAAATATATTAAACATTGAATATAATGTAATAAAAAAAATCCTTCTAATTAGTTACCTTTTTTCCAACTATGTCGCCTCTTCACCATCGCAGTTAAAAATTATGTTCATACATTTTATACAATTTTGAAGATAAACTTTATTTATAAAAGAGTTAAAAAAAATATTATGTAGTCATAAATACATCAATAGTGTATAACAATAACAACATGTTAATCTTTTCCATCGAAGAAATGCATTTAACTCATCAACATATTCACCAAATATAGTATATAACTATTGTAACAAGATGTGCTTGGTTAGAATTTTACAATGACATATTTTCAATAAGACATAACAAATTACAACACATAAGAGATTATAACCAAGGAAAATAATAATCTTACCCATCAGGTTCAATTTGAATGACATTCATCTTTGTCTTCCTACCAATTTTTTCAAGTTCTCTTTAAGTTACAATACCAATCAGTAGTCCAATTATATCTACATAAAGCATTAAACGGTTTAACATTTTATATTATATATCATTTAACCTAAACATTAGACTGAAAGAGATTAAACTGAAACATATACATACGAACTAAATAGTAAATATCGAAGCCAGGTGCATTGATGGTACAAAAACGAATGTATTGAGTGTTATTTTGGGAACTAAGTTACACCCAACTAAAAGAACTTTCGTACCAAATTGAAAGTTTATTTTTATAGTTGTGATTGGTTATTCTATAACAACCACTATTAGAGGAAACACTAAAATGATTGAAAGGAGTAAACCTTATCCTCTTTAATTTCATATTGAAATTTGTATATCAGTGTGCATCTTATTGAGGCATGGATAAAGAGACAATGCATTAAGGTTTTCATATATGACCACTTAAGGTATAATATTTTTGAAGACTGCATAATTTTTAAATGGTTTGTAATGTAGATCTCTTTGTCTTGGAGGACAATCAACATTGAAAATGGAGATTTGCTCTCAATGTAATCTTGAACAAATCATTACGTCAACTCGTGAAATGATATGCCAATTTTTCGTTTCAGTGTTTAGTTCTCCTATGGAGTGAGGTTGTTCCTACAAAACAAAAGACATAATGAACAAACAATGGTGAATTAACGAACTTTAGTGAATGCAAAACGTTTAACTGCAAAATAAAAGATGTCTTCAAATGTTTATAGAGAGAGACTGATACATATAGGCGGGAGCAGTAGACTGCTCCTTTGAATTTCAATTTGAATTTGGTTTTTGAATTCCATGCGAATTCCTACACACATAATTTGTTTTGGTCAAAAATACGCATGCCAAAGAAACATGATAAGACAATGGAGACAGTGTAAACAACACAAAACACAGACTTTATAGTACTTTTTTGGTTAAATTACTCTTTTGGTCCTTCTATTTGTCATGAAATTTTATTTTGGTCCTCAAGTTTTTCGTTGTCTCAATTTGGTCCTCATTTTCTTAAAAATGACTCAATTTGGTTCTCACCATTAACTTTGACCAAACGGTGTTAAAGTCAACGCCATGTGTCAATTTCTGGTTTTTTTTTCTAATATTTTTTTAATTTTTTATTTTTGACATGTGTCACTTCACAGTTGTGTCACATGTCAAACTGGCTCAATTTAGTCCCTATATTTGTTTTTAGTTTCAATTTAGTCCTAATTTTTGTAAAAATGAAGCAATATTGTCCCTCCTTAGATTGACACTCAATTTAATATTTGTATACAATTTATGATGATATTCTTAATAAAATTGACGTTTTTATTAAATATTTGTAGAAATATTTTTAAATAAGTTTTTTTTTTTAGTTTTATTGTTAAACAAAGTTAAACCCCAAACTTAATTTTAAAAATTAACAATTTTGTCATCGGACATCAAGTGTATCATATTATACAAACTTAGTGAAGATTAGAAATCAAATAACTTGTCACACAGAAGTTTAGGAACTAAAATTCAAGTTCAAAACAAAACCAAAGTCTAATGTTTTGTGTAGAAGTTAAAGTTAATTTAAAATATTTATAGAAATATTTAATAAAAACGTTAATTTTAGTAAGAATGTCTAAAAAAGTAAATTTAGTGTCAATTTAAGGTAGGACAATATTACTTTATTTTTATAAAAAAGGGGACTAAATTAAAACTAAAAACAAATACAGGGACCAAATTGAGTCACTTTGACACGTGACACAATTATGAAGTGACACGTGTCAAAAATAAAATCAAAAATCAAAAATTCAAAAAAATTCAAAAAAATCAAAAAAATAAAATAAAAAAACATAAATTGACACGTGGCGTTGACTTTAACACCGTCTGGTCAAAGTTAATGGTGGGGACCAAATTGAGTCATTTTTAAGAAAATGAGGACCAAATTGAGACAACAAAAAACTTGAGGACCAAACTGAAATTTCATGACAAATAGAGGAAAAAAAAGTAATTTAACCTACTTTTTTCTAAACGGAAAGTATATGTTGAGATTATTGAAGTGAACATTCATATTTGCCCAAAAAGTTTCAAATAAAATAGAGAGCACATAATGCAACGAGATATGTATAGTAGTTTCTTGAAAATGGAAACAATATGTAGAGAATAATAAAATAAAAACACATATCTTTTGTCTCTTATCTTTTGTAGAAGATGCTCGGATGCTTAATACGTGTAAAAACTAAATTTTGTCAGATATTACAATTTAGGGTGTGTATCAGATTGATTCAGATTGAAACGCATAAGAGAAATAGAATACCTACGGTCTCCATTTTAAGTGTTTTTATATTACTACTTTTAGTTAATTTTGTTTTGTTTAACCTTTAAAAGTTTGCCTTTTTTTTCTATTCATAGATACAATAAACCATTAAAACAATACTATTAAAAAAATAAATAAAAACGTAAGTAAACAAACTTTACTTTCATTATTTTTACTATTTTTCTTTTAATCCATACCATTTTTTTTCTATTCTCTTTTCTTCTTATTTCTTTTCATCTTCTATCCAAAACAAACCACTAATCATACTTTAACATCTACAAAACTTAAACATGAAACTATTCAAGAAATGGATCCAATGTGGAAACAGTTGAGGAGAAAAACCGCTATGAAAGGTGAGAAGAATAAAGGAAGACAGATCATAAAAAGAAGGTAGAAAAGTGAGAACTTTGGCTATGTACTTTCCGGTAGAAGCATAAAGTTTCACACAGTTTGGCTTGGATGGTGATGAACCCTTCATCATCCATTTTTTATTAAACCCAGTTAAGCACTTTAGAGACACATTATAAAAAAACCTAAAAAGTAACCATAAAATTCCAAGGAATGCTTCTTTGACTCTCAAAAAGGTTAAAGTTCCTTATTCCTTTTGAAGTCTTCACCACACTTCATCATAGAGTATAACAGAATCCATTATCTCATTATTGGTAATCATGAACAATGTGAAAAGGTTTAAAAGCTATCTCAAATGTTTTTATTGTTATTGGTTTTCTTGAATTACATATTCACAAAACTAAGCAATGTAAGGATTTATTATCTTTTGGAAAGCTTAAAATACATAACATGGGGGAAAATGAAAATAAAAGAAAATAGTTGAGATATAACAGACACACGAATAGATTTATAATTTTTAAATTGTTCCGTTGTTTTTTTTTTTTTTATAATTTCTTATTTAAATAATATTAAAAATTCAAAATTCATTTAATCTTTGACTATAAAAACACCTTATTCAAAACAAAAAAGTAAAAATAATAAAAACATGTTCAGATAAATTCTTACATTAATAATATTTAAAGTTATACTGATTTGTAAGAATCTAATTAAAACCTTTGATAGCATATAGGACTCAACATTGGCTGGGTTGATCCGATTTTATATTTAATTTGATATTTTAATTTATATATTCAATCATTTAATTTATTGAATTGGTGATTTTTTCAAATTATTATTAATTTAAATGAGTTATTCAAGTTACATATTTTTGTTCGGTTAATTTTTTTCTTTAACTTCTCCTTAAATTTCGAATAAATAAAATAAATATACTAAATTTTTAATAAAAAAAATTATATCTGTAATTTTAGTAATCATTTTTGTAATGAACTATAATTTTATACAATTTACTTTTAATAATAAAATCCTACAAAGATAAATTTAAAACTTAAAATATACATATAAATTTATAAACATTCAAACTTCATTTTTGAATTCGGTCTTAGAACCCAATAAAATCTTTAAGAAAATCCTCTTTCAAAAAATCTTTTTTCTTTTATGTAAACTCTAGCTCTCAACAACATTCCTTCCATCTTCAAATTTCTGATTTAGCTTTCTTTTTTTGAAGATCAAAAATGGTAGAAATGTTTTAGATAAATCGTATCATGAACAGAGAAGAGAAAATAATTACTTTTTACATTTTAATTTTCACTGTGAAATTTTGAGAGTACTAAACAAAATTTTGAAGGTGCATAGAGAAGTCCCATGAGAATCTCCGTACTAACTAGGCCCACATCGAACTTCTCCATTCCTCATTCACGGCGCCACCCACTTACCCTTATCAGTTTATGACCGTTTGAAAATATAGACAATGTAAGCATAACAAAATAATAAAAGCTTCAGCTTTAGTACATTTCCCCAGAACACACTCCTCAGAACAATACTTAAATTTATATTACTTACTACTCTGTATTAATTTATTAGTCTTTGTGAAATACATATGATGTTTTTCACATAAAGGTGCTTGAAAAGTGTACCACACAGGCTCACCCCTCCTCACTTATTGTCCAGAAATCTCCATTGTTCAAAACTGCTTCACTCTTCTGGGTTCTCTCTCTCTTTTCTCCCTTGCCTCACACTGGAGTACCCTCTGCTATTTTCTTCAAATTTCGTCACAGAAATTTCTCTTCTACCCTCTCAACATCCATCATAATCATCATCAATTATGGTTCTTGTGATGTATTTTGTGCTTTTTCTTGCCTTCACTGGCCATTCAAGTAAGCTCCTGGACTTGCCTGTGTTTTTTCTTAAGCTTAATGGGGGGCTTTTCATAATGATATATAAAATCTCAGATTTTTTTCTCATGATTGCTTTGTCTTAGTGTTTTTCTGTTTTGGTTTTGTGGAAAAGCTTGGATTTTGAGATGGGTTTTGTTTAGGAACTCTTCTATTTTTGTTCTGTTTTACTGAAGGGTGGTGCTTTTAAGGAAAGATGGGATTTTTAATGGACTAACTGTTCTTCTGTTTACATTTTCTGCATTTTTTTTTGGCTTGAACAGGTGCTCTTTACTGTGTATGTAAAGATGGTGTGGGTGATCAAGCTCTTCAGAAAGCTATAGATTATGCATGTGGTGCAGGAGCTGATTGTACCCGTATTCTTCAAAATGGGGCATGTTTCCAACCTAACACTGTGAAGGATCATTGCAACTATGCTGTTAATAGCTATTTCCAGAGAAAGGGTCAGGCTCAGGGAAGCTGTGATTTTTCTGGTGCTGCCACCCCAAGCCAAAACCCACCTAGTAAGTGGCCACCACTTTCTAGTCACCTTCAAAAGTTTTGGACTTTCTTCACAAAATTCCCTTTTTCTAATTCTTCTGTGTCTCTTGTTGTCCCTACCTCTTTGATCTGCAGCTTCAGCATCCACATGTGTTTACCCCTCAAGCCCTGGGTATGTTCTTCATCATGGATCTTTCTGATTTGCTTAAATTAATCCACAATCATTCATTTATTTCTCTCAATTTCAATTTTCTGGTAATGGCAAGATGTTTGGTTGCATGCTGCATTAAACCAGTTTTTTCTTCCATTTACAGAACATGAAGAAAACCTTTTCTCTCTATATTGAAGTTGGCTTACATTAATCTACTGCCTTATTTGGTGCCCTTAGAGGGCTTTGGTTAGATTCAACTTCGATTATATCATTTGCAAAAGCAAAATAATCTGTTATTTTTTAAACAATTTTACTCAGATTTACTCAGAAGCCGATGACATCATGATCAACCCTCTTGGAACATTAGCAGTCATGACTATGACGTTCCACAATTGTTTTTGTCCACTTCATTCCCATGATCCTAGATCCAAGATCATATAATATTTAATGAAACTAATACTATACTTAGTATATAGTTCACTAAATTATTAATATACTATGTGATGATCATAAGCTAATTTGTTTTGGCTTCCACTTGCAGCAATGCAGGAACAGGCATCACAGGAACCACAACAACCACTACACCAACAACAGGCACACCATCCACCTTAACCCCAACTACTCCCACCGGTACAGGTACAGGTACAGGCACTGGCACTGGCACTGGCAGCACCATCACAGGTAACCCTAATGTGTTTGGAATCAGTCCAACATCTTCAACTGGAACAGGCATCAATGATTCAAGCAAAGGAGTGGTTCACTTGAAGGACACATGCATGTTGCTGGTGTCCTGTATTCTCACCTTTTTGCTAGTGTTAAGGGTCTAAATGATGCAGTTCTGGGAAAATCTTGGGGGGGGAGGGGGTGTTTGTGAAATTGTGACTTGCGTGGATGAGATTTTGCAAATGCAGAAGGGTGTTCATGTAAGTTCACTTGGAATCATCCAGAAGCAGACCCCACACTTTAACCTCCTGTTTCTTGTTTATTTGTTGTGTTCCTAAGAAAAAAAAAGGTTAGGGAATTTGGTTCCTTTTCAGTGGTGAATATTTGATATGTGACTACAAATGAGGTGGAACCTCATCGGTTTCCTTTTGTATATTATTATATCTAATATCTATCATCACTATGAGAGCCACTATTTTTTTCATTTAGTTGAACCTTGCCTTGTATGTGTTTGATATTTTTCTCTTTTCTTTTACCTTTTTCTTTCTTGAACCATTTTTTCTTTTCTTTCTTCTCTCAAATGGTTTTGCGGAGTTTGGATTTAGACCACTTGACACCGTTTTGATGACTCCAAACTGATTGATATTCATATATTTAATGTTAGGTCCGTGAGTTGGTTCGTCGTTTTCCATTGGACATTGATGATTTGGCACGGTTTTCAATTTATGAATTATGGATCTGAACAATTCTGAAATTTGGAGTAGAATGTGTCGCGAGATTTAAGAATCTGACCCTTGAGGATAGGCCTCAGCAAAAAATGGAACCCGACGGATATGCCCGAAAAGGAGGATGTTTATTCGGTCAATTAAATTTTAATCGGGTTACTTTGGTTAAAAAAAATTCGGGTCGGATTAAAACGGTCCTATATGGATTTTGAATTCAAAATCCACCCACGGTTAACCGACCTAATCTGAACTTTTCTAACCCTAATATTTCGTTATGAACTTGTGCAATCTACCGCCAACATTTGGAATCCCTTACATATCATCTTCTTCGACATTCAGAAGGATCGTCTTTTTCCTATCATTCCTTTTTCCATTCTCCTATTCCTAATAACCATCAATATCAACATATATGCTCACTATAATCACTATTTGGCTAAAAACTCTCACATCGCGACCTAGACCTAGTGAAGCATGACTACCACCGAAACGCCAAAACGCGACTATCACTGTTTAGTCGCAGTTTTTCGGGAAACAACATTAGCCATGCAAAACAGTGGAACGAGTAGCCATATGCACCTACAACAACGCAATCCATTTCATATCTGCTCACTTCAGACACCTACGATGGTGGATCTTTACCTGCACACATATCTGCTTGTAAAAATCCCAGATTCACAGAGGTAAATGCATCAAAAAGGGAGAATTTTAGCGAATGGTGGTGCTGCTATAGTTGGCGGTGATAGTTTATATGTCATGAGAAGGTTACAGTTCTGAAGATGGTGTATTCATTAGTGAGCGCCTCGTTCATGAAAATATTTTTACTTCTTTTTACATGTGGAAATATGAAATTCACTCATATGGGCAAGCTATGGTTATGAAAGAATCACTAATAAAATTTCACATCTAGAAGTCAAATTATTCCGAAATTTAGACCAAAATGGAATTGTAATTCTAAGACTGTGGGTCAAAACGGGAGATGTTTTAGTGGGGAAATTAACACCTTAAATGGCAAAAGAATCCTCATATTTCCCTGAAGATAGATTAGCTATACTTGGCATTCAGATATCCACCTCATAGGAAACTTGTCTAAAATTACTCATAGGCGATAAAGGTCGAATTATTAATGTGAGATGAATAAAAAAAAGGGTTCCAGTTATAATCCAAAAACGGTTCGGATATCTATTGTAAGAAACGTGAAATTAAACGAAAACAAAGTGGGCAGGGAAATAAAGTGACCGGGAGACATGGAAATAAAGATATCTTTTCTAAAATTTTGGTCACGCGTGTGAGGAGTGCAGATCTTCTTGAGGCTAATGCATTTGATCTTGAACTGTAACTGAAATCTGGATAACCATATCCATCCGTGTTTAATCGGATCGGAAACTACCCAAACACAACAACTCAAGGTGTGAAACGGTCGGATCTGTTTTTTCTAATATTAAATTCGTATTCGAATTTTGATGGATTTGATCTATTGGGCTCGAATTCGGTCCAATGGACCGATGCTCACCCCTGCTTGAGGAAGAATTGGGATTTGGATTTTGTGTTTTCTTGGTGGGATTTCTTCAAAATATATGGATTTATTATTTTAAATTATATTATATAAGTTAGCAAATAATTGGTATAATCAACAAATAATTTAGATTCAATTGAAATGTTAAAATTATTTTTTTTAACTTAAACCTTCTAAAATAATGGAGGATTTTTTATAAAATTTAAATTGTTATTATTTTTATTTTACATCCAATCATTCATCGGAGAAAAAGATATTGATGTGAGAGTTAGGTATGCTATTACATGTTAGATTAAATATGTTTTTTAAATTATCTTTAAAAGTTGTGTTTTAATTTGTGTTTTAGTTTTAAAATAAATGGTAAGGTTATATATATATATATATATATATATATATATATTTGTTAAATTTGTTGTAGAAGATTAAAAAATAAACAGATATAATTTTTTAATATAGTTACGTTAATATTTTTAAATATTAAACAACATTTGAGATACATTTGGGATATTTACGTTTCCATTCAAACGAAATGTTACTAACAGGAAAAATAACCTTATTACATTAAAATATTATATTTATTTATTTTTAAGTTTGAAATACGAATTTAACAAAATTTCAAAAAAAGAAAAGATAAATTTTGATTTTGTATCGTATAAATATAAGCCCTTTTTTTGTTCCTAAGTGTATGGACCTGGCCTTTTCGTAGGTCCAAGGTCAGCCCACCAGGGACTCCAATACTTTGTCCAGCCCCCTCACAATCTCACTTTACTCTTTTTCAGAAAAATAGTTTCTCTCCTATCTCTCTACGAAAGCAGAAGCTCATAGAGAACCTTCCACCCTCGAGCTAGCTCAGCTTGTTCTACTACCAAGTAAGTTACTCCTCAGATCTGTTGTAGCCTTTCTTTCCCCTTTTTCCAGTTGGGTGCTTTTGTTGCGTTTAGGGTTCATCCTCTTACTCTCGTTTGGGTCCTGGGGTTTCTGTTTCAGCTCACCATCTTAGTCCGTGGAGCTGTTGTGCCTAAGTTGCATTCTTTGAGTTGCTGCTCCTTTTCTTGCGTCTAACAAGGTAAGGTAAGCTAGGTCTCTGTTTTTTTTCGTGTGTCTTAAAGTATGTGGTCAGTTTCTGCTTCTGTTGTATGCATAAAGTGATTTAAAAATGCTTGTATCTATTTTGAGTGGACTGTATGGATTGTACTTGGCTGTGTTGGGTGCTGCATGCGTGAAACAATGGGAGAGAGGTGGTATTCTCGCCTAAGCGAGCTCGTCTCACCTAGGCGAGAATAGCAGAAGCTCGCCCTGGTGCTGCTCGAGCATCTCGCTCAGCCGACCAACTCTTGTTTTGAGCGACGCATTGCCTCGCTTAGGCAAGAATGGCTCGCCCAAGCGAGCACTCGAGGAAAGCTAGTGTGCTCTACTCGCATCCTCGTCCAGGCGAAGGATTTTAGTTTTGGGCGAATGGTGATCTCGCCCAAGCGAGGGCTCGCAGAGTGCCACTGTTATAGGCCTCGCCTAGGCGAGAATGCCTAGCTTAAGCGAGACAGTTGTTGTCGCTTAGGCGAGGGCTTCTAGCCTAAGCGAGAACAATGCAGATTTACACTTTATGTTCCTGTTTACGTTGTGTGTGGCTATTTTTCTCGAACATGCATGATTTATGTAGAATTGCATGAGTTGTATGCACTGAAATTGGTATGTTAGCATGAGTAACACATGGGATTCTGCTTGGTTGGTTGAGAACGTGCATGAGAATTTAATGTTGAGATAACAAGTGGTGGTTATGGTATGAGGATCATGAAATTGGTGTGAGATAGGCGTAATTTCATGAGTCTCGTGGGAAGACTTCATGGTGGTGTGTAGTGTATATATTAAGATAAGGATTCAAGTAAGGATCGCATCCCGAAATTCTAAAGGGTTAGTGAGTCTCATGTAGAGCAAACTAACTCAAGTGGTGAGAGTAGCGGGAGGTCCTAGTCTCTGGCAAGATAATGGCCTTAGACGCTTAAAGGCTAACCTTGTGTGTGGTAGGGTGAAACCCATTGGCAATGGCTCTACAGAGCAGTAGAGGCCACCACAAGTGCAAGCGTCCAGTGAATCCGGAATCCAATCTTAGTATATATATCCGGATAATTGAGTCATAGTGTCTTGCTTGGTTGCTATAACATGAATTGGTGCTTACTTTGCTGCATGCTTGAGGACTGTCTTAAGTATCTGTTTGCTATAACATGTTAAATTTATTTTCACTAGCTTACCCTTTCGTTTTTGTGTATGTTATTGTCTTATCTTCTCTTTTGCGATGATCACTTTATCGGTGGGAGCAGATGGAGGAAATGTTGAAGGTAAACCCGGTGGTGGCAGCGGTGCTGTGTAATTTGAACCTGTTATACGTGGCTCTCAAGAATAGTTGATGGCCTAATGCCTTTTCGTAATTCATTGCTCTAGGAGCAACTCTTTTGCAAAACTGTTAAATTCCCTGTTTACTTATGGCATTGGTGGTATGCCTAAGTTCCTTTCTAAATACATTTGATGGATGACTGTAATAGTGGATCCTTTTAAGTGTGCTGTTATCTCGTGTGCTCCTTATTATTATAACTATGCGATGTTTTATTTAGTAGATTATTCTATTTAAATGTGATGTCACAATAAATATATTTAGTTTTAAATTTTATTGAGTTATAAAATATTTTTTGGAATAAATAATATGTAATATTTTATATAATTATTTCATTGTTATTGTTATTTAGTATTGTATTTAAAATTGATATAATTATATATAATTATATATATATATATATATATTAAATATTTGACATTAAAAAAAATATATTTTAATATCAAATATTTGCTAATATTGTTTTCTTTGTGATTTTAATTTTTTTATAAAATTTAATAATTGATACTGAAATAATAAAAAAATAGATTATATCGATATCGAAATAATAATTAAAAATGAAAATGAACACAATTTTTAGTCCAGATGAATATAAGAATGAGATAGAGAATGGTTTTTTATTTCGGGATACAATAATAAAACACATTTATCCCATCATTCCTACTATATATTTCCAAAGTAACCACACGTAATTATTATATTAATTTAATTGTTAAAATTAATTGCTCTCAAATAAGATTAATTGAACTAAACTACATTGCAACTTAAACATAAACAATAATTCAAACAATGAATACACGTTAATGTGCTGAAATGATAATATAATTGAGTTTAATTTTATAATAATTTGATTCAATTTATACAATTTTGGTAAAAAGAAGTAAATAAAACTAGTTAACTCAAAAGAGGAAATAAAACTAGTTAACTCAAAAGAGGAAATGATAACAATCTATAGTTTCTACAATAGAAGTTCCAACCCCTCAAACTAATGGATGGTTCTAGTGCCAACACACAGCCAGAGAAAAAGATCTATGGGAATCTCCCTGCCAACTAGTCCCACATCGAACTTGTCTATTCCACCCTCATTCACAGTGCCACCACCCCCACTTACCCTTATCAGTTTATGACCGTTTGAAAATATAGACAAAATTAAAATACTTAGATACATATTATATACACACTGTAATAATGTAATAATGTAAGCATAACAAAATAATAAAAGCTTCAGCTTTAGTACAATTCCCCAGAACACACTCCTCAGAACAATACATAAATTTATATTACTTAATACTATGTGTTAATTTATTAATCATTATGAAATACTTATAATGTTTTACACATAAAGGTGCTTGAAAAGTGTACCAGACAGGCTCACCCCACCTCACCCATTGTCCAGAAATCTCCATTCTTCAAAACTGCTTCACTCTTCTGGTTTTTCTCTCTCTTTTCTCCCTTGGCCTCTGGAGTACCCTCTGCTATTTTCTTCAAATTTCATCACAGAAATTTCTCTTCTACCCTCTCAACATCCATCTTAACCATCATCAATCATGGTTCTTGTGATGTATTTTGTGCTTTTTCTTGCCTTCACTGGCCATTCAAGTAAGCTCCTGGACTTGCCTGTATTTTTTTCTTAAGCTTAATGGGGGGCTTTTCATCAGGATATATAAAATCTCAGATTTGTGTCTATGATTGCTTTCTGTTGCTGTTTTTCTGTTTTGGTTTTGTGATAAAGCTTGGATTTTGAGATGGGTTTTGTTTAGGAACTTTTCTAGTGCTGGTGCTTTTAAGGAAAGATGGGATTTTTAATGGGCTAACTGTTCTTCTGTTTACATTTTCTGGTCTTGAACAGGTGCTCTTTACTGTGTATGTAAAGATGGTGTGGGTGATCAAGCTCTTCAGAAAGCTATAGATTACGCATGTGGTGCAGGAGCTGATTGTACCCCTATTCTTCAAAATGGAGCATGTTTCCAACCTAACACTGTGAAGGATCACTGCAACTATGCTGTTAATAGCTATTTCCAGAGAAAGGGTCAGGCTCAGGGAAGCTGTGATTTTTCTGGTGCTGCCACCCCAAGCCAAAACCCACCTAGTAAGTGGCCACCACTTTCTAGTCACCTTCAAAAGTTTTGGACTTTCTTCACAAAATTCCCTTTTTCTAATTCTTCTGTGTCTCTTGTTGTCCCTACCTCTTTGATCTGCAGCTTCAGCATCCACATGTGTTTACCCCTCAAGCCCTGGGTATGTTCTTCATCATGGATCTTTCTGATCTGCTTAAATTAATCCACAATCATTTATTTATTTCTCTCGGTTTCAATTTTTTTGTTGCTTGCATGCTGCATTAAACCAGTTTTTTCTTCCATTTACAGAACATGAAGAAAACCTTTTCTCTCTATATTGAAGTTGGCTTTCGTTAATCAATTGCCTAATTTGGTTCCCTCAGAGGGCTTTGGTTACATTCAACTTCAATTATATCATTTGCAAAAGCAAAAGCAATCTGTTATTTTTTATCACACTTTTACATTTACATTAGCCAAAAGGCCATTTTTTGCGGTGTATGCATCCACCTCCTGCATCATATTTACCCAGAAGCCAATGACATCGTGATGAACCCTTTTGGAACATTAGCTGTCATGATTATGATGTTCCACAATTGTTTTTGTCCACTTCATTCCCATGATCCTAGATCCAAGATTATATAATATTCAATGAAACTAATTCTATACTTAGTATATAATAGTTTACTAAATTATTAATATACTATGTGATGATCATAAGCTAAATTGTTTTGGCTTCCACTTGCAGCAATGCAGGAACAGGCACCACAGGAACCCCAACAACCACTACACCAACAACAGGCACACCATCCACCTTAACCCCAACCACTCCCACTGGTACAGGCACCAGCACTGGCACTGGCACTGGCAGCATCACAGGTAACCCTAATGTGTTTGGAATCAGTCCAACATCTTCAACTGGAACAAGCTATGATCCAAACAAAGGAGTGGTTCACTTGAAGAACACATGCATGTTGCTGGTGTCCTTTGTTCTCACCTTTTTGCTAGTGTTAAGGGTCTAAATGGTGCAGTTCTGGGAAAATCTTGGGGGGGGTTTTGTGAAATTGAGACTTGTATGGATGAGATTTTGCAAATACAGAAGAAGGGTGTTCATGTAAGTTCATCACTTGGAATCATCCAGAAGCAGACCCCACTTTGGCCTCCTGTTTCTTGTTTTTGTTGTGTTCCTAAGAAAAAAAAAAGTTAGGGAATTTGGTTCCTTTTCAGTGGTGAATATTTGATATGTGACTGCAAATGAGGTGGAACCTTTTGTATATTATTATATCTAGTATCTATCATCACTATGAGAGCCATTATTTTTTTCATTCAGTTGAGCCTTGCGAATACCTTGTATTATGTGTTTGATATTTTTCTCTTTTCTGTTACCTTTTTCTTTGTTGGACCATTTTTTCTTTTCTTTTTTCTCTCAAATGGTTTTGCGGAGTTTGGATTTGGACCATTTGACACCGTTTTGATAACTCTACAAACTGATTGATATTCATATATTTAATGTTTAGTCCGTGAGTTGGTTCGTCGTTTTCCATTTGGACATGTTGATGATTTGGCACGGTTATCAATTTATGAATTATGGATCTGAACAATTCAGAAATTTGGAATAGAATGTGGCGTGAGATTTAAGAATCTGACGATTAACGAGTTAAACTTGAGGAGGAATTGGAATTTGGATTTAGTGATGGATTTTGTGTTTTTGCTGGGTTTCTTCAAAATATAGCGATTTATTATATTAAATTATATTATTTAATCATCAGATTATTTTGTGTTTTTGGTTGGAATAATCATCACATTCAATTGAGATGTAAAAATAAAGGAGGATTTATGTAGAAAATGTTAATTGTTATTATTTTTATTTTATGTCCAATCATTTCATTGGAGAAAAAGATGTTGATGTGAGAGTTAGGTATGCTATTATATGTTGGATTAAATTTTGTGTTTTAAATTATTCTTAAAAGTTGAATTTTAGTTTATATGTTGATTAAATATGTTTAGTTAAAATCTTCCTTTGTTTTTTGTTTTTGTACAAAATTTTCATATAGGTTCATAGATTTATTTTAGTCTTACACAGGGATATGAAAATTCGAGACGGGCGGGTTGGCATGTAGGCCCGCACAAAAAAACGTGAGGCAGGTTGGGATGTTGAATCCGTTGACTCGCAATAACACGTTCTGTATAAGCTCGTAGCCTGCGCGGGTTAAAGGTGGGGCGGGTGGGCTGATCCGCTTACAAAATTATATGTTCTCATGTTTTTGGTTTTCACATCATTCATCATTGTTTCTTTAAGTTCCTTTTATTTTTATCATTATTATTATGTTTATGTATAATCATTGTATATAAGATAATGATTTTAATTTTTGAATATGAAATATTTTTTTATGCATTTTTAAGTAAATGTATTGTAAGGTGACATGTTATTGTATTTTAGCTATAATTTTCGTTGTTATTTTTATTGTCTTTGATTAGGTAAACTAATTGGAATTATTTCGATAAAAAATAAATATCAGTTATTATGAAAAAATAAAAAAAAAATTATTTTGCTTAACACAAAAAATATATTTCACTCATCACAAATACGGGTCAGGCTGCGAGCACGCAGGCCAATCCGCGGGGTAGGGTAGGCCAGAAAAGTGAACCCGAAATTAAACTATGGGGCGGGCCAACCCGATCCGCACTTGTGGGCCAAAACGCGGGACGGGCCATAACAGGCCAAGCTGGCCTACTTTGCCATCCCTAATCTTACAATTAAGATATTTTCGTTATTTGTTTATAAACAGTATTTACACATGATAATTTGGATTTATGTATATTATTTTGTGTCCTTTAAATTTAAAAGATAGTAAAATGGTATGGTTGATCTCCTTTTAGTATCATTATGAATGAGTTTACTCTAGCATTTGCAAGTATAGGTTTTCTAAGAAGATTATAGAAGATGTTGTCTTCCTCGCTTGTTAGTGTTTCATTCTCATTCATGCTCGTTTTGCACCTTTAATGGTTTGGGAATGCAAAATAGAAGTGATTATTCACATGGAGGTGGTTCGAAGAGGTTGGGTTCAATATCAATATTTTATTGTGGTGAGAAAGTTGTCTTGAGGATTGCTAGGAAACAATTCTAAGGTTGTCCTAAGTTTAAGGTAAGATCCATGGAAGTCAATTTTTTGGTTTTAGATAACAAAAAGTTTGTTTTGGTGATAATTTTGATGGGTTTTTATTGCCTTAGTTAGACAGAGAGGATCTGAACAATTTGCTTGAGTGCAATTATTTCAATTGGTTTAGTGGATATGAAATTAAAGAAAACGATGGTCTCATCATGAAGAATGAAGAAATGGATGTTATTGTGTTGGAGATGGAAGAAATGGATGGGCAAAGGATGAAAATAGTGAATTTAGAAAAATCTGTTTTCATTTCGGAAAACAGGGTGACAGTGTTAATTTGGGGGGTTTGTTTTGTTTGTGTATTGAACATAATCTTATATTCAGTGTTAATGAAAAATCCATGATGCATTGTAAAATGGTGGAGCATTTCGTGTAATAACAAAATTGAATGAAAAAGTTTGATTAGATTGTGTCACTGTGTTTCAAATAGAAATATCTTGCAATACATTGTTGCAATTAAAAGTGATAATAAAATCTGGTGTTGTATTTAATAAGAAGTGATAATAAAAAGTGATCTTTCTATTGATCCTTCTAATGTATATTATAAAAAGTGATAGTAAAATCTGGTGCTGATATAAAGGTATTGATCACCAATTTTACTATAGAATTACATCATAATGTTGCTCATAACAGAGGCAAACATAGGCACAAAACACAAGTATATTTGCATTGCTTACATCATAATAGTATATGCACAAAATAAAATGGGATCAACACTTGAAATATCACAAGTCCACAAAATGAAACTGTTAAAACAGACACGTTTAAACAACAAAAACAAAAGTAGCAGGTTCCAAAAAATATATATATATATATATATATATATATATATATATATATATATATATATATATATATATATATATAATGCATCATGGCTGATAAGATGTAATCTCCCACACTTGTTGTCCGTTGATACGGTAAACAATTGATGAGTATGTTTGTTCATAGGTTGACTTCCTAAACCAATGAGAGATAAAGTCTCCTGCATTGATATTCAAAAACTTCATTGCACTTAGGGCGTGATAGCATGAAATTTCACTTATGCTCTATTTTCTGCATGTGCATTCCATTTTGTCAATATTAACCACAAATTGTTCCCCAAGTACTGACACATGTTGGACTTCAAATAATTTATCTCTTGACCACCTGATTTCAGTAACAAATCCATAAATGTGACATTCACGTACTTAAAGCAAAATGAGAACACAAAGTTAAAGTCTCTACTACAACTATGGTCATTTATTATTTTCCTTAGTTGCCATGACTTCACGACATATAAGCACAATAAACATACCATTTGCATTTTTCCTTGGCACCAACACATTTGACAGTTGTAACATCCCTACTAGAAATTACTTAATTAAAATAAATAAATAAGAAATGAAAATCAAACGACGTAATTTTTATTATTCCCAAACGCAGGGAAATTTAAAACATTACTCAACGTGCCTTAATTTAATTAATCAAGAGTAATAAAGTTATTACAATTTCCAAAAATCCAACAAAATAGTAGAAAACACCAAATAATTTCCTAGCTCAAAGTCCCCAAGCTAGCCCTCTCTCCACTTCTATGCATCACCAGAATCACCTGTAATATCATGTGCTCCCGTGTAAAAAGTCACACGTTCATCGCCAAACACAAACAGAAAGGGTGAGCTCATAATAATTTAACACATAAGTTAATAATATCAAAAGACACCCGACTATCTTATTCTAGTTAGTTCTTGGCCAAGACCTTAATCCCCAAGGCTTTTCAACCTTCAATTCACACAAATAGTTAGCCTTGGACTCTGGATTGATGATGCTCACACGAACCTGCCCGCTCGTGGTCCTGCCTCTACGGACCTCCCCGCTCGTAGTCCTGTTCTACGAACCTCTCCGCTCATAGTCCTACTCTACGGACCTGCCCGCTCACAGCATCCTCTCAAGTGTGAGCACGGAACATACGAACCTACCCACTCGTATCCCCACACGAGAGTAACAAGATATGAACCTCCTCGCTCATATCATCACGTGTTCACCACCATCCATGAACCTACCCGTTCATGACACAACATCTCCTGATCCAAGTATCGCACCACTGCGTACAAGCAACACATGCAAGTTACTTCCTACAGCGTCATCGCCTGGCGCAGCCTAAGCGCCGCCAGGCGCAGACCACCTGGTGGGACATCCTTGCCGCTAGGCGCCAGACCTTTCCAGACCCATTGTTTCAGGGTCTATCGCCTGGCGGATCACACCTTGCCACCAGGTGCCACACGTTGCAGGGACATCCTTATTGCTCCATTCGCCTGGCGGCCGTTCGTGTGTCACCAGGCGTTATATCAGTAGCGCACCTGCTACTATTTTTAACACCTCAACCGATCTTAATTGATACAATTCATCCCAATATTTTGTTACATATCCTCAAAAGTATGGCTTAACTCTAGACACATAAACACCTCTATTGTTCTTCAATCTTACTCTCATGCACCTTACTTTCATCCAATTACTTCCAAAATGCCAAAGTAACCTCACCAAGTCCTCTCTTCAAAGAACACTCAATAGTACCAGTTCTGTTCACAATTCCTAATGACAATTCAACGCATTTAAGCAATATATTTCTATTCTCTCGATTTAACCATTCTATCCATCCTTCTACCTATAGGCCAAAAGTCACCAATTCTCACATTAAGGTATCCAAGTTCCCAAACCCTCTTAGTATGTACTCTATATCTTTTCTTCTTATCACCCAACTAATTAAACCACCAAGACAGATTTCCACACTCATTGCTAAAAACCACTCCTAACATAACAATAAATTCCTATGCACCAATTCCTCCAATTTTATTGACCAATTTTTCTATTCCAATTCACTCCAACTAACATCTCTTGCAACCATCCAGTGCAAGGGACATAATTGCCTCTGTACCAATCGTCGCCTGACAGCAAGCAGGGTGCCGCCAGGCGGTGCATCAGTACTTGGACACAAAACCAGGTTTCTGCACATGCGAGGCATCCCAATTTCTCCTAATTTGACACACGATCCAATTCCATCAATCACACTAATTCACATAAAATTCGTCAAAAAACACACCACAATATTATTCCTTACACGTCATATAATCATTGATCTATGGCAAATTAATTCATTCCTTTTCCCCTTCCAAGAATCCAATTTCTGCCCATGATTAATCATACGGGACTTCTTCCAAGCACCATCATACCCCAATTATATAAAGGTTATAATATTTAACATACAATATTATTCACAAAAACACATTCAGAAGTTGCAATGACTCCTGCACCAAACAACACACCAAGAACCACGGACAGCACCACGCCGCCTAGCGGATATTCATCGTCGCCAAGCGGTTCATATCAGAACCCAAAAAAGTAAGGAAAGTCTGAAGCATTGCCTAGCGGCTCCATTCTTACCGCCAAGCGGTTTTTGGGCAGAAACCTAGAAACCACGAAAAACAGTGTCACAAAGAGTGGGATTTCATGCAATGGTACATGGCAAAGCATAATTATTCAAATACGAAATAAAAATATAAGAGACAACTCCCCTTACCTGGAATCCTTGCTCAATTCGAGTTTGGTGTGTGTCCTTAACATTCAATCACAAGCAAGTGAATAACCAATTCAACCACTTCATGTTTCATGATAATTCCTATAATTTTAGGATTACATTGTCACTACTCACATTCAATCAGAACATTACAATAATGCACATTTTAAAATATCATACAATTGGCATACATAAGACTCAAATCCAAGTCCTCTTAACACAACCAAGTACTCTTAACCATTTGAGCTAATACTTTTCCACATCATAATAATTCGCATTAAATGTTATAAAGGCTCTACTACCCGTATTTATTAAATAATTATTTATTTAATTATTTAAATTTATCGGGTCTTACAACAATATCTCTCTTCTTGTCATTTTTGTCAAATTTTAAATTCTTCCCATTTGCCAATCATACGTTTGAATGACATGTGAATTCCTTTTTCTCTGTGAAATAAGTACCTACTTTCCAGTTGTATTGGTCCATACTTTTTGGCATTGAGAAGGTTCCAAACCTTCCATAACTCTCTTTATCATTATCTTCCTCATCACTGTTTGTAGTAGTAAGTAATTCATTTGAGTGCCACTCAATATAAAAAAATATGACACATATGCATTCCTACATAGAAAATCGTTACTAATTTTAACATGGTTAACGATTTGGGCTTAATTGTAACAATTTTTCAAAACTATAGGTCCAATTGAGATTAAAAAAAATTTGTGGACTGTTTGAGATTTTTGTGCGAAAATATGAACCAAAGAAGTATTTTAACCAATATATTTTATTAAATTAACTTTAAAAGTTGAATTTTAGTTTCAAATTAAATTGTAATATGAAATATGTATTTAGATAAAATTAAAATTCGTTTCTATATTAAATAATATTTGAGATGTCTATAATTTCATAGGTTTCGATTTAAATGAAATGTCATTAACACAATAATGAAATTAACGACATTCATATTTTCAAGATTTGAAATAAAAAATTGTATCAAGGTTGAAATAAATAAATATTCTAATTTTATATGCAAATTTAGAAATTACAAACATAGTTTTATTAGTTCTAAATTATATAACTCTTTGTTTATATATCTTATGTATGTTATAAAATATCATTTTGAATAACTGTGGATTAGTTTTTTTGTGTAACAAACAAAATTTTGTAGTAAATTATTATATAATTTGTGTTTATGTTTTACATAGTTTCATTATCTATATGATTTATGAAGGCGAAAACTCTAATACTCAACAAAATGATAAGGGTTCAAATTATAAAGAATGGATAAGCTAAAAAAGTTAATATTAAATTTTGAAAAATAAAATTTAAAAAAAATTGAAAGTCTTTAAGAAATATGAAAGTATTGATAATGATAAGTATTTTAATAGAACGGAGAATTTGCCTTTTTTATTTTTTATATATATATATATGAAGTTTAAAGTATACGAAGTTTAAAATATGATATAATTTTTGTAAAAAAAATATTGATTTTTCATAATAAATTTTTGTTTGATTTTGACCGCAATATAATTTTATTTTGGATTTAGTGTGATCTATCCATGTTTTTTTTTAAAATACAAATTTTCATGTAATAGTTGCGATGCACAACTTAAATTTATTTGTACTTAAAAAAAACTACATTATTCAATTTAAAAATAAAACATAATTTTAAAAATAGTTTAAGAATACAAAATATCCAACTCTTATATGAACATTTATATATTGAATTTAGGAATAAAAAATATTTAACTCTTATACGTTTCATTGTCTTATTTTTACTCCAAACATGCATTTGTGCTACTTGTTCATCTTTGTTCTACAATGGCTCAAATGGAGTGAAATTGCTTGAAGGAAAAGTGAAGTTGATTCAAGCATGGAGCAACAATAGGAGATAATTTGAAGTTTAATCTTTCACCATTTTTCTTTTCCCTTATGAGTTAGTTTTTGAGCATTGATGATAATGAGGACCACTTTATGTGTTGATGATGATGATGTCAAGTTCCACCGAATGACTGAATGAGAAAATCAATAATTGCTTCACCGACATATGTTGGAAATTAATAAATGGTGCATGCTTTGCATCAATGGCATTCCTTTTCTAGAGAATCAAAACATAGAGGAATCATAGCATCTAATATATTCTCTAATACATTTATTACACATATATTAGTTTTTAATCATTATGTAAAACACAAGTTTCATGTACTTTATTTTTGTAATTTTCTATAAATATAAAAACTTAATTATTTGCTTGTGGACATTAATAAAGTAGAGAGATTAGGGGAATTAATTAAGAGCTTAGTAGGATTAACATAGCATAAAATCTTCAAGCTTAAAAACATCAAATCTTTAAATTTCGAACTTCTATTTTAACAAATGTATTTTGTGATGATTAACCTTATGCTTTATCATTATATAAATTTAATAATAAGTACATTTCATGAAAATAAAATTATCATTTGGGAAAATGTAAAGCTTAAATTTGTGAAAAAAAAATATAGACATGAATTAAACTTTCAAGTTGTAATTAACTTGGAAAAAATAAGTGCAAATACTTAAATAAGCAAATGGAAAAGGGAAGTAGTAGACTTGAAAAACTTGAATACTTGATACAATTTAGTAGAGACATGAACATTAGTTTTTCATTATTCTTTCTGATTTGGCGTTACAAAATTATCAATATTTGATGCCTATTTTCCATTTTAAAATTTTGCATCAAACTCTTATATATATACACTTACTTACTTCAATAGTTTGTTTTACAAAAATAAAAAAAAACAAAGTTTAATTAGTTGGATGATATTCACTTTCGTTCATGTATCAGTTTGGTACGCGTTTTTAAAAATATGTCAATTGAGTCTCAACTTTTGAAAAGATGCCTCAATTAGGTCTTTTTTAGCAACAAACTATTAACATGGTTAACGATATTGATATTTTAAATGACTTACAAAATTAAGTATTGATATTTATATTAAAATTTAGTGATAAAAGTCATTAATTAAATTAACAACTTTAATAACTTTTGTCTGAAAAGGACCTGATTGACACACTTCTTCAAAAGTTGGGATTCAATTGACACATTTTTAAAAACGAGTACCAAACTGACATATCTAAACAAAAGTCGGTATCATCTGACTAATTAAAAAAAAACTAAAACTACATGTTGAATATTTTCACCATGTTGTCGGAGACCCATTAGTCATTGTCTTTAGAAAAAGTTTTTTTTTTTTTGTTTTCAACAATAATGATTATCTTTAAACAAGTTATTTATTCAAGCTCATTATTTAAACAGAAAAGTCTTACCTCAAAAATAAATAAAGGAAAATATTAGTGGGAAATGTGATTATTATTCCTGCTCCAATTCCTTTATTAGTACTTAATCCATCAAAATGTAAAATTCATAGATTTATTTCTATACATAACTTACTGGCTTTTAAATTTTCAAATTGTGCAGAAAACTCTGTAAGATGTCAATTCAATTACCTAAAATAGATTTTGATAACATAAATTCAATGATTTATTCCTGGAAAATACAATTAATACAATTGCATCACAACTTCATTTAATATTTATGTCTGCAACATAAATAGTACAAACAAAGACATAGCTCTCAATAAAACTTTATCAAGTTTCATACTAACTAAAAATGCCACTTGAATAATATGTACTTCATTTGAATTTTCCTAAGTTAACATATAAATTATATTCGCTTCCGATGCTGAGATAAACAACCTTAAACTCTTTACTTCGATCAATTGGGCGAGTAACTTTTATTTTCTCGATCCCATATTCCTTTTGATGAATTTGTTTCCTTTAAATAAACCTCTTTCTTTAGTCTTCATTATCACAACAATATTCAAGTTTTTAAAAGATATGAAATAGAATGTCTGATACTATATTAGAAGTGAGTTTTAAGCTTAACTCAATCCTACAAAATCGATTTAAAAAATAGGATTGCATCCATTATATATTGTAAATAGACTTTAGTTCTAATTGATGTGAGACTTCTAACACTTGTTGTGTTGCTCTTAGACTTAAATTAGAGGCTCTTTCGTCAAGCAATGAATGAAGAAAAACCCTCATTCACTTTGTAACTACAATATTTAAACATTGGACTATGAGCCATTAAAAACTCTAAATTCAAGTAAGAATTCTGCTGTTTCTTTATAAGAATATCATTATATTCAATAATCATGAATATTGCATGCATTAAGTTTTAGAATTTAGACTATCTATCGAGTTTTTTCACTGTTGCTTTAGTGTTGTGTCTTCAAAATATATTGATAATAATTAGTTTTAAAATTTTAAAATATATTAAAAAAAATTTAAAATATTAAAATAGTACAACTTTAATGCTCAACAGAAAATAATATTAAAAAAATTCAACAAAGAATCTCGACTCTATGATTTACCAAAATCCTATGTATTAGCTTCATCCAAAAAACATATAAATATCACATGCATTAATTTCTTTTATTAATTAAATAAAAATGAAAACAAATAAATGGACCTTGAACCCTTTAGTAGAATACATATAGTAAAATTCAAAGACTTCAAAAAGAAAAATAAATTCTTAAACAGTATATGTTTGCAATATTTTTTATTTGAATTTAAAATTACATTTAGTTTAAAAATAATCTTGAATAGTAAAAACATGCGGTCGGCAAAGGGCCAAGAACAATATGGGGTGAGTTAGAAAATTTAGTCTACATTTTCAAAGCAGTACGGGTCAATCCGTTTTGTTTTTCGTGAGTTAACTATGGGACAAGTTTAAAAGGGTCAGTCCATATTATCATCTTAAAAAATATCCAATTAAATTAATTATTTTTTTTATCAGTAACATTTTTTAAACTAAAAAGCATGACTGACTATACAAAGGTTCTGAATGTCCCTGAGCATAGATATGCCAATCTCAAAATTTCTTCTTTTGCACTAAAAAATTGGTTATATCCAAAATACTCATTTAGAAAAAAATGGCATTTCATTTGTTTTTGATAATTTTTTTTAATAACCTCTTAATTTCTTCTTTTATCTTTCTAATCCTTTCAGGTGCAAACCTTTAATAACTTTGTTTGATTGACTTTTACATTCTTGGATAGATAATCAATGCTTTATGAGGATTTTTTTCTAGACCTCACATTTCATCACAGCCCCAATAAAAACAACTTTTATAATTAGAATAAAAAATGATAAAACTCTCCTGAAAATCATTATCCAACATTTTATTCTTGTAAGGTGGTCTTTTTTTTTTGTCGTCACTTAAATTGGTCTCTTCTAAAGGAACTTGAGGTTCAATTTGTTAAGACACAGATGGTAAATTCACCCAAATTATCCCTTAGTTGAAGTTGTAGTGAGAGTGTGATAATTTTGTATCCTTTTGTATGTGAATTAATTCACCTATGAGGAAGTCTAAATTGTATATATCTTTTCTAAGAGAGCAAACTTATTAGTCTAGTGTATGTCCCAAGTCACGTCAAGGCAAAACATTCTCTATGATCATGAAGATTCATAACTAAAATCTAAAGCCATAATGTTATCAAAATCACACCCACTTCATTCTTACAAGGTTTTTCACATTATTAAAAGTTTTTATATTACATGATAATTTTCTTGTAAATTTGTCAAAAAAATTTGCAAGAAAAGACTTTTTCCTGTTATTTTTTCTAAAAATTTTAATTGGCAGATAATTCTTTCGTGGGTAATTATTTCCTACAAAATTATAAAATTCACAAGTATTTCTTACAAAATTTGTAGCAAAAAGTGTTTTATACAAAATATTTTACAAACAAATTAACATCCATTTTCTGCAAAAAAGAATTTTCATAACAAAATTTAGAAATATTTTTTACAAAAAAAAATTCAAAACAAAATTGACAGAAAATATAAATTTTTTTGGTAGTTTCATAGCATTCAAGTGAAGACACTCCCTCTTGGATGATTGATGATTCACCAAAATTGTTGTTTTGTCATTCTATCACCTTTTGATCTTTTGATCTTCTGTTATGATTTTACTCATCCTTTGCGACCTCCTCCATTAAGTCTTTTTTATATTCCTTATACATAGTGTCCTAGAATAATTAGTTTTTTAAAATTTTGAAAGATAATAATGAAAGGTTTCCTCAAAGAATCCCATCAAAGAACTTTCAAACTCCATCATTATCTGGTAAAGAAATTGGTTGATATAAGTACCTTTCTTTACCCATTGGTTAATGAATGTTGTAGCATAGAGGAGGAAAGTCTTCATTAACCTTTGATTTGGGCATATAGACATTTTCACCGTTTGTTTACTTTTAAAATTATGGTAATTTTGAAGATTCTTCGTATTCTTAGCTTTTTTTTTTCTAATTCAAGGTTCTTTGTTGTTGATTTGTTTAAAACGACACTAAAATTTGGATAAAGTGACATGCTTTAATCATTTCCCTTTTTTATATTAAGGAAATATATTAGTCTTCCACCAAGTTTTTTGGAAATAAAATTCTTTTTCTCTTGCACAAACTCTTCCATTTCTTGTCTGAAATCTCTTATGCTAAATATGGTCTTACATGTTTAGGGTTTCTATCTTTAGTAATATCTACCATAAAATTTGATTGTGGCTTAACTCCTTTAGCAGTATTGGCTATCATTAGAGGTTTAAAATACTGGGTTTGGAAGAGATCTTCACTCAACTTCATTAGATTTTCATGTGTTAAACTTGAAGAAGATCGTGGTTGATGATTTGATGAATCTAAAACAAGGATGGAGTGAAGCAAGTTTTGATGAAGTAAATATGAAGTTAGGTTAGAGTCTTGTTTAAATATGTTATAGTAGAATTTTAACTGGCTGAAATGTTCTTAGTCTCTTGAAAAATTTATTATGAACACTTTAACCGATTGAACATAATTGTTAATCAACTAATTTCACGAATTAAGTGAAATTAATTACATTGAAATGAATACGATAATTAGTTGAAATATTTTCTACAGTTCCTTTGCTCTAAAGTAGGTAATTTATGGTAACGATTAACTTGATTTGTTTATCTTTTAATAAGACATAAAAATATTACCAACTTTTTTGTTACATGGAAATTATAAGTTCAATTTCCTATCTTATCTTTTACCCCACTTTGTTTTAACTATTGAAAAACATAGGGTGTATTTAATTCAACAATGTTTAATATATTTTCTTTGTATAATACATAATTATCTTCATTTGTTTCATGCTTGTCTTTATTATTTGTCTCGAGATATGCTACTCAATCTTTCATTTATAGATTTTGTTTGTTCAATCCTTCTCACTTTATCAACCAATTGACTCATTTCTTTTTTACTGAGAATTCTAAACTTTGTGACAACCATTTGAACTAATTCATATCCTAGATTTTAGTGGTCTAAATTAATTTTAATAATAATCAATACTTTCATTATTAAATCTTTTAATATTAAATAGATCGATAAGGTTAACATTTGTTTCGCCTTAAAGAATTGTTTATGAAAATTTCTTTTCAATTGAGCCCAATTATTGAATTAGGAGCCAAAGTTGTAAACTAAATAAAGGCATTCTTGGACTGTGAAAAAGGAAAATATTTCATTTCTATATATTGATAACTATATCCCCACATTTGATTTGATGCCGAGTTATACGTTCAACTATCAACTTCACTATTTCACTTCAAAGTTTAGTGAATTTGAAGATTTTGCACACCTTGTGTACTTTATTTCGCAACACAAAATTGATAAGGAAACATACAAAATTAGATTGATTAACATGTCCAAGTTCTAATCCCTGTTGGTTTAATACTTGTTCCAACATTTTGTTTAAAATAAAATAATTTTGAAAATGATATATTTGATTATTACTTGTAGTCGTAATCGTATGTTATTTCTCATTTTTGTTGTAGAACTCAACTAACATTTTGTCCTTTGCTTACCATGTTAGAATTAATTGACAAATTAATTATATTATGTGACTCATTTGAAATATTATGATGGATTCTATTGTGATTTAATTAAATATAAAGACTTATCGGTTATTATGGAAAGTCGTAATAAAATAAAATAAAATAAAGCACAGCCCAACTTGATGGGCGTTAGCTTATAAAAGGATATTAGGATTATGTCTGGTTATAAGGTTCTCTCGTAATAAGTCATCAAAAAAGAGAATGTTAGAGGAGTAATGAAAACAAAGAGATAGATTGAAAAAAGAATGTTGAAGAACAAAGATTGAAGAATACATTCTTATTAGATTTGTCATGGATTAAAGTTAGTATTCTATTATGATTTATGTTTATAAATACGTGAGAATTATAAATTTTAAGATGTTATAATAATTTTTTTTATAATAAAATATTATTGCATGAAAACTATAAAATTAATTTACATGCACACATGGTTTCTCTCCTGAATTAACATTATCATCGTCAGCATTATTATCAGAGGATCATCATCATGATTATGATTTTCTACTCGAGGAATGTCTAAAGTTTTTCTTTTAGGAGTCATTGTTTTTCTAACAATAAAAGTTTATCATTTCTAGTTTAAACCAAGGGATCTAAGACTAGTCATTTATTGTGATGACATATTAAACATTTCGTAATTTCTATGTTTGTTGTCTTAAACATCTAAATTTTTATTAGATACCTCAATCGTTTCACCTTCTAAATTTCTACCAGAAATCTAAGAGAAACTTCTACTATACTTCTCTTGGAAAGATAAAAATTCCTTTTATTATGTATTTAACACTAAACTCATAGTCAATCCATTGGTTGATACTACTACTTCAATGGAAGGTTTTATATTAGCCAAATTTATTGTTTCCATATTGACCATTGTGACATTTTTGTACTTCTTGCATAGTTACTCTATTATTTTGTTCTGGATTTTGATTGTGTTTGTATTTTCATTATTAGTGAACATTGTTATTCTATCACTTAATCTCATACACTTTCTAACACTCAAAACTAATCAATTAAGTGTTTATATTTTAATTTATTTAAACTTAAAAAAAAATACTAATTGTGAAGTTTTTTTTATTTAAACTTATAAATTGGGGATTTTTAATTTAAATAAATGAAAGTGCAAGACTAGTTAAATAATCTTAGATAAAGTAGTAAAATTTGGTTTGACTGTCAAGTTCAAAGAAAAACATTTTTATGCTTGTTTCTAAAAGGATATGATTTCAAAAAGGTAAACATTCGAAACTAAAACTTGTAACTTTTATATTTTAACTTCCAATTAAACCACTACTTATATAAATTGAATAATAAGTAAACCTTTATGAAAATAAAATGATCATCCGCAAATGTAAAGTAAGCATAAATGACCTTGTAATTTAAAATCCTAACATTAGAATTAAAAAAAGCAACATAAGAAAATAAATATGAAGAACAAATTCAAGGATGAAAGGATGTAACTCTAAAGAAATAAATGCAAATTATTAAACAAGCAATTCGAAAAGAGAAATAATATATATGAAGAACTTGAATACTTAATACATTCAAGCAAGAAGGAACATTATATTGAATTCTTTATTATCCTTTGCCTCTGTGGAATTGTCAGTGTTAATATCTATCCTTTTCCCTTTAAAATAGTATATCAAACTCTTATTAATTATACTTCCTCTTCATAAATTAATTATAATACTCTTTAACTTTTTTCTTTTAGTCGCTGACGGTTAGACAACAAATCCAATCTTCTTGATCCAATTTACTTTTTTTTTCCGATCCAATCCATTTAAGATCTATTTTATTAAAAATTCAATTAATTTAAAATCCATTTAAGATCCGAGTTAGTCGTGATCAAAATTTGGTCATATTCAGTCGCGTTGGGCCCAATGGAAATTCGGTTGAATTTGGTTGAGTAACCTTAACCAAAATTTGGCCATATTCAACCGAGTCGGTGGTCCCAGACAAAATTTTATCGTTTCAACGAGGTCGGCTGCGGCCGAATTCAACCGAGTTGGCCTTGACCGAAATTTGGCCAAGTCAACCCTGGCCCAAATTTGGGCGTATTCGGATGAGTTAGCCCTAGACGAAATTTGGCCATTTTGGCCAAGTCGGTTGCGACCGAAATTTGGTCGTATTCAACCGAGTATGCCTCGACCGAAATTTGGCAAAATTCAATTGAGTTGGTCCCGACCAAAATTTTGTCGAGTCGACCCTAGCCCAAATTTAGTCGTACTAAGTCGAGTCAACCCCAAATGAAATTTCGCCATTTTCAGTTGAGCCAAGCCCAACTGAAATTTTTTCGAGTCAATCCTACCCCAAATGTGGCCGTATTCGGCCACGTCATCATTGACCAAAATTCGGTCGTATGCGGCTAAATTTTACCGAATTGGTCCTAACCGAAATTTGGACATATTCGGCTGAGTCGACCCTAATCGAAATTCGTTCGAATTTGGCCAAGTCGATCCCAACCAAAATTCAGCTGAATTCGACCAAAGTTTTTCCAAATTCGATTGTGTTGGCGCTAAAGACATAGGTTTTAGAAAATTCAATATAAATTTCTTTTATAAAAAATAAATCTGGGTTTTGAACTTGATTCAAATATTTGAATCTAGATTTAAATCTTGATCCAAATATTTGGATCTGTATTTAAAAAAAATTCAAACTAATTATACTAAAAAAATAAATTTGGATAAAAAATTGATCAAATTATTTGGATAAAAATTGATGTTATTGGATCCATAACCACCCCATCATACGATCGTATTCAGGAAAGAGTTCGATCGTTTCTAAATTTGAATCCTCAAGAGGCACGACATGAATAAATCATAGAAGAACGCAAAATAAGACAGATATGGAGGACGTCACAATCTAGCAGATTGATAAGATAAGTGAAGATTCACCACAAAGATGTTAATCTTTGATAAGAATTAGAGGCTCATCTTCTTGAAGAAAATTTGTCCCCAAATTCGTACAATTTAAAATTTAGGAGATAGTCCCACCCCAAGTCGACAAGTATAACTACTTACTTCAATGAATTAATGTATGTACTAATAAACTCTTTCGTGAATTTTTACTCAAATTACTTGAAATCTCCTAATTTATTTTCATTTTCCTTGATTATTTACTTTTAATAACAATAATATTTGTAATGATAGTCTCAAATTTGAGTTTTAAGTACATAATTACATAAATGCCAGATTTTTTTCTCTTTGAAATTTTGAAACAGATTTTGTTGTTTTTAATTATTCTTAATAAAGAATATTTTTACTTATTGAAAAGAAGGTTAGGCATTCTTAAAAAGAATTTTGTTCTTCTTAAGCGTGAGTGTTGCTTATGTATTAATTTGAATAGGAATAGGAGGAAATAAAACTCCAACCAGTTAGCTGTTTTTCTTTTATTAAATCTAAACAAAATCAACTGGAAAAATTATTTTCAAAAAAAAAAAAGAAAAAAGAAACATACGATATCATTAAGAAGTTCGTATATAATTATTTATTAAAAGAGATAAATAATATTTTAATATCACTATGGACTTTCTTCATCTAAATAATAGAAAAAAACATTTATATAATAATATTATAAATTAACGCATAATAAATAATAAGAAAAATATATTATTGGTAGTTGTTATTAGTTAGATTTGTAAACAAAATTCTATACTCGAATCAATTGTTGAGGATTTTCATGGTGTGATTTGGTTTGATTTTAGACTAAATTATTACCCCATAGGTTGGTTGGAATTTTGGGATTTTAAAACAATGTTGGTGCCTACTATTTATTGAAGAACTATTTAGCTTAAAAACATTAACAAGTAATAAATTTAAAGAAAAACATTGATTATTCTAAAACATTATATGATTATAATCACAAATTTATAATAAATTTAATAGTCATGTTCAAGAGTTAATTAACTCTATACTACATTAACTAAAAAGTCTATAAACTTACACAGCCAACAACAATAACATAATACTAGATTTTCTGCATTAGAAGAAATACTGAGCACAATTTAATTTGACAAATGTTTTGCATCCTATGTAAAGTAAAACATAATCAAATTGAATCTAGTAACATTACTATTAATAACTCAGATTCATGTTCAGTTTTCTGGGGTTAGATACTAGCCTACAAAACACTATCATTGTCATGCCCTCTTACCCAGAGAATAATAATTGAATAAATGGTACACATGCTACACTCACATAAATATTATACTGTTCTATCACTATCAACAAATAACCAATCATATTATCACCATAACATGCTTATCTATCATGGGTTGCTTTCCAGGGAGATGGTACTGCTGTGTTTATTTCTTATAAAAAATATAACACTTTACTCTAACCAAATCATGATCATTCATGAAAATCATTTTTCCAGATTCTCTACCGAGTTTTTCCTTTTACCCTCTACTAAGCTTTCAAAATATATTAAAAAAGTTTTAATATATTTCAAAATATGGAGCCATCAGTGTATTGTGAAGGCTCAGCAGAGGAAACAGTAAAAAACTCGATAGAGAATCCAAATTCTAACCGATGATGCTATTGTGCTAAGCAGCTTAAAGATAACCATGAATAATATTAATCATTGAAAACAATCCAACACCAGAAGAGTCAAATCAGTATATATAAAATGAGGATATGAGAAAGTGACATAATATTAACAATGTCATGTTACTTTAGCAACAGTGTTTCTATCTTCCTCTAAATGGGGAAGGAGAAATTCTTAATCAGTTCTATAGTTCTATAGTTCTATAAACTTCAGGTTTGCCAAATTAAGGAGAAATTCTTATTTAGTTCAACCTTCATACTTGTGCAGCATATGGTTCCAATTGCTTAGCCTCTCTCTGCAAAAATTCAACAATTAATTTGATGGTAGAGTCTGGTCTTTCCAGATGAGGAAGATGGCCACAATGGGGTATTTGGCGAATTGTTGCATCAGGTAATTCACAGTGGAGTTGCTGCAAGTCAAAAAGTTCAAAACCAAACTTCAGTTATGATATTAGCATGGAATAGTGTTCCCTTGCACTCCAATCAAGTGAAACAAAGTGAGAGAGAATTATGCTTTCTGATCATTACTTTCCAGCATGTCAAACAAATATTCTACATTTCTTGCTAATCACTTTGTTAAAAAAATAGTGCCACAGAAAGTAACTTACCACCGCAAACTTATTGCTGATGATGCGGTCATTTTCACCCCATATTATCAGTGTTTTCTGCTTTACCTGTTAAACAAATTCAAAACATCTTAATGAGAATGAAATCAAGTTTCTTAACAAAAAATGGAACTCCCTTCAGTTCATCCATCTGTTAGAAATTCGAGTCTGAGTTTAACATTGGGTAAAAATTAGAACGTTAAACAATATATAAGGAAATGAATCTTATCTCATAACAAATGGATTTTAACAGTTCTGCTGCATATATGGGTGGTTCAACCTATCCAACAGTTTTTCATGTTTTCTTACATTATCTCATAACAATATTTAGCTTTCTAAGCAACTGTTATGTCTACCAAAACCATTTTTCATCCCAATGAATAAAAGAATACTTTTACTCTTTTTTCTCATGGCAAAAATGGCTCTGGTCAAGTCTTGTTAAAGATATGATTCAATTAGGTTAAATGTAACTAGGTATATAAGATATATCTAGTAGATATGTAGTGATATTATTTTATCTTGTTACCTTAGTCATCATGTACATATAGCATTGTAAATAGATGAGTGTGTGTATGCATGCCCATAATACACACTATTCCTGTAATCCTACATGTCTAGTCTGGCATAATAAGTCTACATAAAAAAAAAAAATAGAAAACTTCAAACAGTGATCAAAATAATGCAGACAACCTTCCAAACATTCCGGTTTATGCAGCTGCAGCCTTTAATTCTAACAAAACTCAAATAATATTGAAAGTGGAATAGACAAATTTGATAACAGTCTCCATCTAAAAATTGTTCGCTTTAAAATTTACTGAAAAAGCTATGTAAAATTAATCATCTTAAGCATTTTCCTTATAATTATATGTATATATACAGATAAAGAGTTGCAAGTGAAATTTTGAAATTATGGTCATGTGGACCATAAGCCCTATTCTTAGGAAGCATTTTTATTTCATTAATAAAAATTGCATAAAAAATTGACTCATTCCAGGAGATTAATGAACTAATTGCAGTACAAATTGAAGCCATGAGACAGTTAATAAATATGACTGATGCTTATGAACACAAATACAGTTGTTGCTCGTCTGGAAAGACAACAATGAGAAAAGTAAACAACTGACAAAATAAAGTCCAGCTTCTTTGGATTTCTTGGTGCTATCCTCTGATGGCCATTAAAAATACACTGATGTTAGTATTTTAAAAATCTTTCTAATATAATTTAAAACATCAAAATCAGTGTTTATAGTGTATTTTGAAGACACCATTTAAAACATCAAAATCAGTGTTTATCAGTGTATTTTGAAGACACCGCATATAAACAATAACAAAAACCTGGGCAAAGAATCCAAATCCATGAGTACATGACTTAAGAGAGAGCTAAAAGTTGAGTGATCCAATAAAGGGTATTGTTAGATATAGTTTGATATTATTAAGATATTGTTAGATATTGATAACCACAATATCAAACAATATCTTCTATTTAATCTTTTTATTTTCAGTTACTCTTTTTACTTGTACCTCTCTCTATTATAAATAGATTACCCTATGTGTGGTTTATACACAAGGGAGATTAATCTCAATCCCTATCTTCTTTATTTTCAACATGGTATCAGAGCCTGGTTCATACCGGCTCAGACGAGTGCAGTATGGTCCTAGTATCGAAAGTCTTCCTGGCAAAGGTCCCAGATAAGGGTTCCAGGTAAAGCGTGTCCCGTTAAGAATAACGGCGGTACAGAAAAGGGCAGAAAAGGAGTACTCGTGGTTGGGCAGCTTCCGCTGGAGAGGGAGTCTACCAATGTGGTTGAAGGGACTCACCCTTGAGGGGGAGATTGTTAAGAATCCAAGTGTGAGTCTAAGTCCCACATTGACCAGAAATGAGAAAGTAGAGCACTATATAAGAATCAAGACCCATAAACCCATTGCCTTAAGGTTTTGGGTTGAGAGTGGTGTCAGTATCTTATGTGGTTAGGCTCAGGTCTCATTGGTGTTGTTCTCCCCAGTGCTCCGAAAAGGTATGCGTTCTACCCGTAATCCCTCTCCCCATTATATTGCTTTGAGTTATCATCGCTTGTCATTACCTTTTTATACATGTCTTTCCTCTCTTTCTTCTGTGACCATTCCAAAAACTG